>OJMJ01000002.1_pt1 | contig 166444 bp, 139 predicted proteins | sample 1597181 | NCBI WGS metagenome assembly OJMJ01 (sample SAMEA2452126, study PRJEB22498) | human gut metagenome | biome: human feces; feature: human gut; material: feces | place: Australia | collected 2012
CGTTCTTTGTAGAACCAACTCCCTTTTTATGAGCAAAAAACTGAAGGTTCATATTCAACATGTCTTACACCTCCTTGAAGTCTAGAATGATGTACTCATTCCCATAGTCTCTTTGTATTCCTTTTAGTCCCAGAATCATGGAATCCATAAGCAGTGCAACATCACCTGTCGCCGGCTTGTCAAGTCTGTAGTCAATCATACCTGTCTCTTCGTCTGTATCAAGACTGTACTCAGCATGACACAGCTCTTCAGCGGAATTGATGAAGTTAATCACCAGCGCTGAAACCCCGGCACAGATTATATCATAACCGGAATCTGCAAAACCTGCATGTCCCTTTGACTTAAAGCCTATCTTATGTCCTTTTGAATTCTGATAAACGGTTATAGCTATCATTATCCGTTAATTTTTTCAATCTTAACCTGTGTGAAAGCCTGTCTGTGTCCGTTCTTTTTGTGATATCCGGTTTTTCTCTTGTACTTGTAAACGATAACCTTTTTAGCTCTGCCTTCTTTAACTACAGAAGCCTCAACTGTTGCACCTGCAACTGTTGGATCTCCAACCTTGAGATCATCTCCGCCTACAACTAAAACCTGATCAAAAGTAACCTTCTCACCAGCTTCAACGCCAAGCTTTTCAATGGTAATGATATCGCCTTCAGATACTTTGTACTGCTTACCACCTGTTGCTATAATTGCGTACATATGGCACCTCCTATTTATCATTACTCGCCAGTTACGGTGTTGCGAAAGTCGCAAACTTATACCTCACTGTGCGGCATACTCCAGTATATTAGCATAGAGCCATCTATTCGTCAAGTGTTTTTTCTAAAATTTGTTTAAGAGATTTGTGGACCTTTTTTCTAGTCAGCTCCACCAGTCCAAGCTTCGTGATATCCACAAAGGTACAGACTGTATTATCGTCCTTTATATACCGTTTGAGCTCTTCAATAAGCGTATCCTTTGATGCCTCAGACTTCATATTGATAAAATCAATTATTATCATGCCGGAGATATTTCTGAGCCGAAGCTGCCTGGCTATCTCCTTTGCGGCCTCCATATTGGTCTTTAATATACTATTGCTCCCCGACGATATATTCTTTGCACTGTTTACATCTATAAAGGTAAGTGTCTCAAGCTGTTCTATTATGATGTTGCCACCACAGTCCAGCCATACCCTGCGCGAGGTCAGATTATCAATCAGCCCTCTTATGCCATAGAGCGTTGACAGGCTGATAGCTGAATCGTCATATCTCATTATCTTTTCAGGAGCATGGTCATATATGCCGTACTCTGTAAGAAGACTGTCATATATGTCCTCGCAATCAGTCTTTATCCACTCCACCGTGGCAAAATCAATTGTCTTCATTAAAAGCAGATAATCGCTCATCCCATGATATACGCATGAATAAAGTGCCTGATGCGGTGCCTTTTTTATTATCTGATTGTATTTCTGTGCTACAGAATACGCATCTTGCGAAACAGCTTTATCCTCCACATTTTTGGCATTGGTTCTGACTATGATGCCATAGCCCTCTTTTTCGTGGTCTGAACACTTTGAAAGCACAGCCTTACGTAAAAGAGCCGCCCTTTCCTTATCCAGCTTCGATGAAACACCTATCTGTGTATCAAAATTGGTGAGAATCACATTGCTTCCGAATATAGAAAGCTTTGTTGTGACCACAGGATCCTTTGTCTTTAGCGCATCCTTTATGACCTGCACAAGTATCTCATCGCCCTCACACAATCCTTCTTTTTTTGATTTTTTGTTTGTGTATACAGGATTTTTTGCATCATTTAGCGACAGATAACAGCTTTTATTCTGCGCAATGGTCACAAATGCCGCATTTATGCCCGGCAGTATCTTATTTACCCTTGCCGCGTATATATTGTTTATTATCGTATCCTTCTCGGGAAGGAGCTGGAAATCCTTATAATTTCCGTTTTCATCCATCAGTGCATACACTGTGTATGTATTATTATTTTTTACTGTTTTAGTCAGAATAATTCTGTTCATTATGAGATTTCTTCTCCCATGTCAAGCAGACAAATGAGTGTTCCATCGTCTTTTCTTGCATACACTTCCTGCCTGTGGATTTGTATGGCAAGCGGATCATAAGCAAGGCCGCACTTTTCGTATATGGCTTGAAGCACAAACTCAGGCTTTATATTGTCAATGCTTCCTGTTGATACCTGCATGAAAAACTCAGGCTTTTTGTTATTTTCCATGACTGTAAGCTTGTATACAAGAGGCTTTATATCTACCTCTCTCTCACTCTTTTTAGTCTTTTTCATCACAACAAAGGATGGCTCGTCAAAAAAGTGCTTATCTATCGCTTCCTTCCACTCCTCTATGGTGTATGGGCTCTCATAGCCCTCCTTGAAGCTAAGCACATAGTCTGCAGCCGCAACAAGCGACATAGCCTTCTTTGCATCATCCGGCAGAAGCACATAGCCTGTCACCTCTACTCCGTCCACCATCTGGGCATTTAAAGCCGCTATGCTTTTTTCTGTAGACTCTGTTGTATTTACATCTATGTCAAAGTACTCACCATCACTTGTGATGCCTACTCCAAGCGGAGCCGCAAACGACATAATCTGGTGAGCAGAATAGCCCTCTGAGTAGCGGATATCAATATCTGCCCTTCTGACCGCCTTCTGGAAGTATCTCATCATATCGAGATGTCCTATAAACTTCATGCAGCCCCATTTTTTAAACTTCACTCTAATTTTCATAGCAGACACCTCCTCCATAGCTCTTTGCACCGCAGGCAGAACACCTCATGCGGCAGTTAGGAGTGACTGTCTCCTTATGGGCTGTCTCCCACTCTCTTATCATAAACTGCTTTGTCACACCTATATCGATAAAATCCCATGGGAATACTTCATCTAAAGGTCTTTCTCTCATCGTGTAGAAATCCGGATCCAGTCCGCATTCCTTTATCGAATCAATCCATCTGTCATAGTCAAAATACTCTGTCCAGGCATCATAATATCCGCCCTTTTCGTATACCTTTACTATCGCATCGCAAAGCCTTCTGTCGCCTCTTGCCAGTATGCCCTCTATCACAGTGACATATGCCTCATGCCAGTTGTATCTGATGCTCTTTCTGTTGAGCTGCTCCTTTACATGGTCATTTACTATTTTGGCCCTGCCCAGGTACTCAGAAGGCTCATACATTCTCGCCCACTGGAATGGTGTAAAAGGCTTTGGCACGAAAAATGATGTACTTATCGTAATCTGGCATTTTCCGGCTCTCTTTTCCTTTGGAACGGTATCATAGTACAATGCCGCAACATCGTTTGCAAGCTCAGGAATGCCCCTCATATCTTCCTCTGTCTCTGTAGGCAGACCGAGCATGAAATAAAACTTCACCTTGTTCCAGCCGCCCTCAAAGGCCTGTTTTGAGCCGTTCATGATATCATCCACGGTAAGACCCTTATTAATGACATTTCTAAGGCGCTGTGTACCGGCCTCAGGCGCAAAGGTCAGACTGCTTTTTTTGACATCCTGCACCTTCTGCATGATATCGAGCGAAAACGCATCAATTCTGAGTGAAGGCAGGGATATATTTATCTTCTTTTCCTTACAGATATCAAGCAAAAACGTGATAAGCTCATCAAGCTCCTTGTAATCGGATGAGCTTAAGGAGCTTAAAGAAATCTCCTCGTGTCCGGTATTTTTAATAAGTGCCGCTGCAACGTCCTTTAGGTGGTCAACCTTTTTCTCACGATTTGGGCGATAAATCATACCGGCCTGACAGAAACGGCAGCCTCTTATACAGCCACGCTGTATTTCAAGCACCATTCTATCCTGCGTAGCCTTGATAAAAGGTACAACCGGTGCCTCCGGGTAGGTTGAGTTCGTCAAATCTACCTGCACCTGTTTTTTTATCTTTACAGGAATATCATCATACTTAGGCTTCATACAGCAGATTGTTCCATCCTCATTGTACTCCACCTCATACAAAGCAGGTACATAAAGACCCTCAATCTTTGCAGCCTCATGTAAAAACTCTTCCCTCGAAAGACCATCAGCCTTTGCCTTCTTATAAAGCTCAAAGAGATTGCCGTACTGAGTCTCACCCTCTCCGATATAAAATATATCAAAGAAGTCTGCAATCGGCTCCGGATTGTAGGTACAAGGACCGCCTGCAATCACAATAGGGCAGCCTTCCGCTCTATCCCTTGAACGAAGCGGTATCTGTGCGAGGTCAAGTATCTGCAAAATATTTGTGTAGCACATCTCGTACTGCAGCGTCATGGCTACAAAGTCAAAGTCCTTTATAGGCTCCTGAGACTCAAGTCCGAAAAGCGGTATATTCTCCTGCTTCATGATTTCATGCAGATCAGGCCACGGAGAATAAACTCTCTCGCACCACACGTCATCCATGCGGTTGAACATATCATATAATATCTGGATTCCCAGATGTGACATACCAATCTCATAAACATCAGGAAAACACATCGCAAAACGTATATTTACCTGCGATGTGTCTTTCATTACTGAGTTGAACTCATTCCCGATATATCTAGCCGGTTTGTCTACCTTCATAAGTATCTCATCACTTAAAGCTAGTTTTCTCATATAATTTCCTCTAAATAATTATTGTGTTTTAAGGCTATCGCTGTGCCAGCTCCCCTGCTATCTCTGCCCATGTGATATTTTTCTGAGCCATAAGAATCATGCAGTGGTACATAAAGTCCGATATCTCAAACTTCAAATCATCACTGTCCGGATTTTTGGCTGCCAGAATAATCTCAGTGCACTCGTGTCCGAGTTTTTTTAATATCTCATCTATGCCCTTTTCCATGACGGCATTGGTGTACGAGTCCTCCTTTGGATTCTTCATACGGTCAACTATCACCGCATAGACTGATTCAAGCACTGTAAGTGGATTCTTCTCCACATACTCCTTTTTCACGATATTATTGAAAAAGCAGGTCCTGTTACCTGTGTGACATGCAGCTCCCACCTGCGAAACCTTCGCAAGGATAGTATCATAATCACAGTCCGCTGTCAAAGACTTTACGTACTGTAAATGTCCTGATGTAAGTCCTTTGGTCCAAAGCTCATTGCGGCTTCTGCTCCAGTAGGTCATTCGTCCGCTGTTTATCGTGACATTGAAGGCCTCCTCATTCATATAGGCAAGCATGAGCACCTGCTCATTGCGGTAATCCTGCACTATGACAGGCACCATGCCGTCAGAATTAAGCTTTAAATCAGACCATTTTAAGTCGGGAGTAAAATTGTCAACAAGTATTCCTCCGTCAGAAAGCTTTGTCTTTAACGCCATGATATCATTTTCAGGATCATTGATAAACTCTCCTGCAATGCCTCTTAGTGTTTCACGCTTCATGACATCAATTATTTTATCCATGTCAAACTGCGGCATATAGACCACATACGGTGTGGATGTGAGATTCTCAAGCGCATCTATTATATCTATATTCAAGACCAAAAGCTCATGAAAGGTATCCTCTATCTCCTCCTGATGCTTGAAAATATAGTCTACATTGCTGATTGACAAAAGAATTTTATCCTTGCCAAACTTCTCGCTTGCCACATTTGCAAGCTCAAGGCTTGAATCCTTTGTGGCATTGAAGATGACCTGTAAACATCCTGCATACAGCAGCTTTTTCACGTCCTCTATGCGGTTGATATTGCCTCCTGCGCACACCTTTATGTCGATATTTCTGTTGATATTTTCTATCGTATGTATGTTTTTCTCATGCTCATCATCATCAGTTGAAAGATCAAAAATAATAATCTTGTCTATGCCACTGTCATTGTAGAGCTGACACAGATTGTAGACGTCGCCCATTACTGTCATATCTGACGCTGATTTCACGGCCTGGCCGTTCTTTAAATACAGTGTAGCAACGATGTTCTTAAAACCAGTCAAATTACAAACTTCCTTTCGTGGACATCACGTCCTTTATTCTGCTATCATAGGTGCAGGCATCGTCAAGCGCCTTGGCAAATGCCTTAAACATAGCTTCTATCATATGATGATTATTTCCCGGTGTCAAAACCTTTATATGCAGGTTCATCGCAGCAGAGTAAGAAACGGCATAGAAAAACTCTCTCACCATCTCTGTATCCATATCTCCGACTCTCTCGCAGGTAAACTCGCCGTCAAACTGCAGGTACGGTCTGCCTGATAAGTCAATGGCACAAAGCACCAGCACCTCATCCATCGGTAAAATAAAGCTTCCAAATCTCTTTATGCCCTTTTTGTCTCCGACAGACTGTGCTATAGCATTACCAAGCACTATGCCGCAGTCCTCTATAGTATGATGACAGTCCACATTTAAGTCACCGTCGCATGTCATATCGAGGTCAAAAAAACCATGCTTTGAAAAGCCCTCCAGCATATGGTTAAAGAAGCCTATGCCTGTGTCTATATTTGATTTTCCGGTTCCGTCTATATTTAAACCGACCGAAATATCAGTCTCTTTTGTTTTTCTGCTAAGCTTAGCGCATCTATCTGCCATTTCTTACTCCTTTGACTAATCCTCAAATCTAACCTTGATTGAATTTGCATGTGCTGTAAGCTTCTCACACTCTGCAAACTGCTCAATATCTGTATGTATTCTCTCAAGTGCTTCTCTTGAATATGAGATGATGCTTGACTTTTTGATAAAGTCATCTACAGATAAGGCTGAGAAGAATTTTGCTGTTCCGTTTGTAGGCAGAACATGGTTTGGTCCTGCAAAATAGTCTCCCAAAGGCTCTGATGAGTACTCTCCGATAAAGATTGCTCCTGCATTTTTGATTTTTGTCATGACTGAGAAAGGATCTCTTGTGACAATCTCCATATGCTCTGAAGCGATATCGTTTACTGCATCAATTGCCTCATCCATATCCTCTGCAACAAGTATATATCCGTAGTTTTCAAGAGATTTCTCGATGATTTCTTTTCTTGAGAGGACCTCAACAAACTTATCAACTTCCTCTGATACTTTCCTTGCAAGCTCCTCACTTGTTGTGATCAAGATAGCTGATGCCATCTCATCATGCTCGGCCTGTGAGAGTAAATCTGCTGCCACATAGCGTGGATTTGCAGTCTCATCTGCAAGCACCAGAATCTCGCTAGGACCTGCGATTGAATCAATGCTGACATATCCAAACACAGCCTTTTTGGCAAGGGCAACAAAGATATTTCCCGGTCCAACAATCTTGTCTACCTTTGGCACACTCTCTGTACCAAATGCCATTGCAGCGATAGCCTGTGCACCGCCTACCTTGTAGATTTCATCTACTCCGGCCTCGTTTGCGGCTACAAGTGTGGAAGGATATACCTTGCCGTCAGCTCCACATGGTGTACACATAACTATCTTTTCAACGCCTGCTACCTTTGCAGGAAGCACGTTCATCAGTACAGATGAAGGATAGACAGCCTTGCCGCCCGGCACATATACTCCTGCCTTTGCTATAGGTGTTACCTTCTGTCCTAAAATGATGCCGTCCTCTGTTGTAAACCATGAGTTCTGCAGCTGCTTCTCGTGATATTTTCTGATATTTACAAGAGCCTTTTTTATAACGGCAAGAAGCTTCTCATCAACCAGCTCATATGCTTCCTTTATTTCTTCCTCTGTGACACGTATATTTGATGCATCCACATCCGCTTTATCAAATTTCTTTGTGTATTCAAAAACAGCCTTGTCACGGTTTTCCTTTACATTGTTTATAATCTCATTTACCGTGCTCTCATACTCTGTATAGTTGTTAGGGCTTCTCTTAAGCAGGCTCTCCAATATGTTTTTCTGTGAATCCTTTGTAAGTTTTAAAGTTCTCATTACAGCCTCCGTCTAAAATCATGTATTGATATAAATTATACGCTATTTGATAACAGTCTTCAAATCACTTATGAGCTTTGTGATACGCTCATTGTCCATCTTCATGCTGACCTGGTTTACCACAACCCTCGCAGACAGCGGACAAACCTCCTCAAGCACGGTAAGTCCGTTCTCCTTAAGTGTAGTTCCGGTCTCTACTATATCACAAATCACCTCTGAAAGTCCAACAATCGGAGCAAGCTCTATTGAGCCGTTTAGCTTTATAATCTCTACCGTCTGATGCTTTTTATTGTAGAAATAGTCCTTTGCGATATGAGGATACTTGGTGGCAACTCTTATCTGCTCATGATGCTGTAAAAGCTCCCTTGCGCTCTCCGGTCCGCATATGCACATGCGGCATTTTCCAAAACCTAAATCAAGCACCTCGTATATATTTCTGCCCTCCTCGAGGATGGTATCCTTTCCTACCACACCGATATCGGCAGCGCCATACTCCACGTAAGTAGGCACATCAGGTCCCTTTGCCAGGAAAAATCTAAGCTTAAGCTCCTCATTTACGAAAATCAGCTTTCTGGTATCCGGATCCTTCATCTCCTCACAGGTGATGCCTATCTGCTCAAAAAGCTGCAGTGTCTTCTTTGCAAGTCTGCCCTTTCCCAGGGCAAAGGTTAAATATCTGTCATCACTCATCTTTTATTCCTCTATAAACTCAACTCTGTTTATACGGTTGTCTACCGCATATGAAGCATAGTCCTCTTTCGTTTTATTTTTGTCCTTAAGCACCATCTGTGTATTTACCCCATCTCTTCGAAGCTCCATAGAGCGCTTGATTGCCGCATGGTATGCAGCCTCCTCAAATACTATAAGTGAGGAATTCTCAATGACAGGCACATCAATATCCTGACGGCTTAATGCTGCCATGAGCTGATCCACAACAATTGCAAAGCCGATTGCAGCAGCGTCCTTTCCAAAGTGTGAAAGCAGCTTGTCATAACGGCCTCCCTTTACAATAGGCTCTCCTGTACCATATGTGTAGCCCTGGAAAATAATACCTGTGTAATATGTGTAGTCACTGATAAGTCCAAGCTCATACGAAATATATTTCTCGATGCCATATGCCTTTAAATATTCTCTAAGCTTAAGCAGAGTATCAATAGATGATAATATCTCATCATAGCCCTTCGCAAGCTTTAAAGCCTCCATAAGCTGCTCATCCTGTAAATCGAAATTGTCTAATAGTCCAAACAGCTTCCTTAGCTTGTCGTTCATCGAAAGACTGTCAACAAACTCCTCCACACCGAAGAAATTCTTATTTGCTATGAGCTCTTTTAGGTTTTCCTCCTGCTCTCCTGACAGCCCTGCTGCCTTTGTGAGACCGTAAAAGAACTGCGAATGTCCGACTGAAATCTGGAAATTCTTAAGTCCGCTCTCAAGCATCGACTCAACTGTCATCGAAAGTATCTCGGCATCTGCAGAGATAGAGCCATCACCTATCAGCTCTGCACCGCACTGTGTGCTTTCCTTGAGCCTGCCCTGATAATCCGATGAATTGATAAAAGTATTGCCAAGATAACACAGCTTGACAGGCATATCGTCCTCTATATAGTACTTAGCCGCACTTCTTGCAATAGAAGGTGTGAAATCAGGACGAAGGACAAGCGTATTGCCCTCCTTGTCAAAAAACTTGTATAAATCCTTTGAAGGGGTTGTTCCGACATCGCTTCCAAAAATATTAAAAAACTCAAACGTAGGTGTCATGATATCATGATATCCGTATTTTAAAAGTGTACGGTGCAGCTTATCCTGCAAATACAGCTTTTTTTTGCATTCTCCGTTATATATGTCTCTTACTCCGTCCGGAGTGTGTAATAATTGATTTTCCATAATCTGTAAAATCTCGCTTTCATATAGTAAAGTGTTATCGTGGTAATATGCTACCATACGATAGTAATACTGTCAAGCCCTGCAATTTAAGTCAAGCTGAAGTGCGTTCAGATATGGCACAAGTATTCCGGGCACCTCCGGGAGGAAAAATGCCGGCTCAAGCTCCTCATAGCGGAAGCTCTTTCTGCCGCCTTCTGCAGCTCTATCCCAGAATTCCGTCAGCTTTTTAAACGTGAGATAATAGTATTCGTTCCTGTGTGTGTACGATATAAGGATAAATGCAACACCATCCTGTTTTTCAAAGCATCTCATAAACTCTACCTGATGCTCATGTATATTGGCAAGGGGAAACGTGTCGGTATTACATTCTTTTGCATCAAAGCATACCGGGATTCCCTGTACAGCGCCAATATAGTCGACCGTACTCTTCTGCTCGAAATAAGCCAGTGTAATGTGTCTGGTTTCCGGCTCCATCTTTATAGGTGTAATCGGAGTGGGAATCTTTTGTATGAGCGCCAGGCCGTTCTCCCTGTATTTTTCATTTGTCTTGTTTATCATGTCCTCTAAGGTCGAGCCTCTTAAGCCTCTTGAATTCCAGGTTGCCATATCGTTTCTATCTTCCTTAATACTGTAAGCTATGCGATGTAAAGTAAATAATGACGGGATTAAAGCCCCATCCTGCTCCATATGTCCGGCAAAGCCGCCTCTATATATCTGCCATCAGGCAAAATCACATGGTGCGCATGCAAAAGCTGGCTGGTCACATGATAATTTTCTTTGTAAAAAGCATTAATCCTTCTATCACCATACTTCATATCACCTATGATCGGATGACCAATCGATGACAGATGTGCCCTGATCTGATGGCTTCTTCCGGTAATCAGATGCACCTCAAGAAGAGTTGCTTTATGGTCCGAAGCACTCATCTCAATTATCTTAAGAGGCCTGTAAGCGGTCTTTACTGGCAGTGATTCATCACTTATGGGCTCCCTGGTTATCTGCACCTTATTTACAGCCTCATCCTTTGTCAGAAAGCCCTCTATGGTCATAGGCTCATCAACCTCTCCTGCAACAAGCGCCATATAATACTTTTCTGCTGTTCTGTCCTTAAGCACCTGTGACAGGTACTGCAGTCCATGAAGCGATTTACCCATCAGAATCAGCCCCGATGTATTTCTGTCCAGGCGGTTGCACACCGATGGCTTAAAGCTCTTATATGTGTCAAAATCAAGCTTTCCCTCTTTTATCAGGTATCCGATAAGTCTTTCGTTTGCAGAAATATCAGTCTCCTTTGATTTCTGCGACAGCATATTGACAGGCTTGTTTGCCGCCAGTATGTCATCATCCTCGTATACCACACCAAGTCCGTCAGGCTTTAGTGCACCAAGTGCCTTGAAATCCTTCATCAGACTGTCCTCATTGACGGAAAACTTAGCAAATGTATCATCTGACAGAAAAATCTTGATTTTGTCGTCAACTGACACAATTTCTGTGCCTGACGCTTTCTTATCATTCAGTTTTATATTCTTCTTCCTGAGCATCTTGTAAATAAAGCCCATGGATGCGTTTGGAAGTATCTTTTTAAGGTATTTGTCAAGCCTCTGGCCTGCCTCGTTTTTACCTGCTTTAAATTCTTTCATAGCCTTTATCTTGTATATCTATCTTTTCTTCTTGTGGACGTTTCTGATTGTTTTCTTTTTGTGCGCTGTGCCTGCGATGTTACTTCCGCCTCCGTTTTTCCCTCGCTCTGTTGCATTTTTCAAGTTTTTCCTTACACCTGCATTCTTGCCACTGCCATAGCTGCTGTTTGAATTTTTATCAGACTTAGAAGTTTTTTTGTCCCAGCCGCCATCGGTATGCATTTTCCTAGGCTTTATCAGGCACTTTTTGTCAAATCCGATTAAGTCCTCCCTGCCGGCCTTCACAAGTGCCTCGTGCACGAGATCGTAATTCTTTGGATTGCGGTACTGGATGAGCGCCCTCTGCATAGCCTTCTCATGCGGGTTAGTTGTGACATACACCGGCTTAAGTGTCGCCGGGTCAAGCCCTGTATAGTACATGCATGTAGAGATGGTAGACGGTGTCGGATAGAAATCCTGCACCTGCTCCGGCATATATCCCAGATCTCGCAGATACTCCGCAAGCTCTATCGCTTCCTTAAGCGTTGAGCCCGGGTGTGAAGACATGAGATAAGGCACAAGATACTGCTCCTTGCCTATCTTTTTATTCATATCCTTGTATGCCTTCACAAAGCTGTTGTATACCTCTACACTCGGCTTTCCAAGCCTGCTCAAAACAGCATTGGAGATGTGCTCTGGAGCCACCTTAAGCTGTCCGCTGACATGATACTCACACAGCTCACGAAGAAACGTCTTGTCTTTGTCATACATCAGATAGTCAAACCTGATGCCTGAGCGGATAAACACTTTTTTCACCTTTGGCAGTGCACGAAGCTCTCTAAGCAGCTGTATATAGTCGCTGTGGTCAACTATCAGGTTATTGCACGGCTTAGGAAACAGACACTGCTTTGTAGGGCACGCTCCCCTTGTGAGCTGCTTTTTACATGCCGGCTGCCTGAAATTGGCTGTAGGACCACCAACATCATGGATATAGCCCTTAAAGTCCTTATCCTGTGTGATAAGCTTTGCCTCTTCTATGATTGACTCATGACTTCTTGTCTGGATTATCCTGCCCTGATGGAAGGTCAGTGCACAGAAGTTACATCCTCCAAAGCAGCCTCTGTTGCTGATAAGAGAAAACTTCACCTCGCTTATAGCAGGCACTCCGCCTGCCTCCTCGTAGCTTGGGTGATAAGTCCTCATATAAGGAAGCGCATATACCTCATCCATCTCCTCCTGCGACAGCGGCTTCTGCGGTGGATTCTGCACCACAAGCGTAGAGTTGTCATATGGCTCTATGAGCCTCTTTGCGCAGAAAGGATCAGTATTGCAGTATTGTATGTAAAAGCTCCTTGCAAACTCCCTCTTGTCCTCTTTTATAACATCATAGTCAGGAAGCTCAATCGCATCATATATGATATCCCTGTCCTTTGTCTTGAACACGGTACCATCTATAAACGTGATATCCTTTACATCCATACCGCTGGCAAGCGCATCCGCTATCTCGATGATGCTTCTTTCTCCCATGCCATATGAAATGAGATCCGCACCGGAATCTAAAAGAATCGAGCGCTTGACCTTATTTGACCAGTAATCATAATGTGCCATGCGCCTAAGGCTCGCCTCGATGCCGCCTATTATGATAGGGATTTTTTTATAAGTATGGCGTATCAGGTTACAGTACACAACAGTCGCATAATCAGGTCTCTTTCCCATCACGCCACCCGGTGTAAAGGAATCCTTTGCTCTTCTTTTCTTTGAAACCGAATAATGGTTTACCATGGAGTCCATATTACCTGCCGAAACCAAAAAGCCAAGGCGCGGCACTCCGAGTATGGATATAGACTCATCATCCTTCCAGTCGGGCTGTGAAATGATGCCGACCGTATAGCCATGTGCCTGCAGCAGCCTTGCAATTATTGCATGTCCAAAGGACGGATGATCCACATATGCATCACCGCAGACATACACAAAATCAAGCTGCTCAATGCCCTCATCTATCATATCCTGTTTTGAAATTGGTAAAAAACCATTACTCATATCATACCTCATAATTAAAAATTATTTTATTTGCCGGATTTTATCTGCATAAGCATATCCGTTTCAGCCTGTGTCAAAGCTCTGTAAGTCCCTGTTTTAAGGTCATCAGGCAGCTTAAGCGGTCCCATGGATATTCTCTTTAAATAGATTACCCTCTTTCCAAGCGCCTCAAACATCCGCTTGACCTGATGGAACTTTCCTTCTGTTATCGTAAGCTCAATCTCGGATACGCTGCCACTTTTTTTAATAACAAGCTCCGCAGGCTTTGTAGGTCTTTCCTCGCCTATATCAATGCCCTCTTTAAACCTGATGATATCACCCCGAGTCACCTCACCATCGATACGTGCATAGTAAGTCTTTGCCACATGCTTTGAAGGACTTAAGAGCTCGTGCGAAAGTGCTCCATCATTTGTGATAAGCAAAAGCCCCTCCGTGTCTATATCAAGCCTTCCGACAGGAAACAAATCATCATGCACAGCATCCGTGATATAGTCCATGACTGTATCATGCACATTATCACAGGTCGCAGAAACACAGCCTGAGGGCTTATTAAACAGGTAATACTCATACCTTTGATACTTAACTATTCTGCCGTTAACCGATACCTCGTCGGCATCAGTATCTACCTTTGTCTCAGGTTTTACGGCCACCGTGCCATTTATGGCTATCTGTCCGGTCTTTATAAGCTTTTTTACCTCAGAGCGTGTGCCAAGCCCCATCTCTGATAAAAATTTATCTAATCGAATCATATTAATATTTCTCTCCACATATACTGTCACATGAGTAAAAACAAACTTAAAAAATTACTGTTTATCGCTTTTGTACTGCTATTTTGCATTTATTACATATTGTTTCCGGCACAGGTAAGTACGTGCGCTAAAGCAGGCATAATGCTATGGTTCAACCAGATATTTCCGCTTCTATTTATATTTACGATTTTATCTAACCTGATTATCTCAACAAATGTGCTGCAAAACATTCCACAAAAGCATATCATGCTGTTTACATACATAATAGGCATAATATTTGGATTTCCGATAGGAGCAAAGCTCACAGCAGATTTTTGTTCCAAAGGATACATAGATAAAAATCACAGGGAAATACTGAGTGCACTGGCAAACCATTTCAGCCTTCCCTTTATCATTACCTATGCACTGTCCGAGCAACTTAACATATGCAGCCACTACAGCATTTATCTTGTGTCACTTTATCTGCCATCTACTATAGGAATGATAGCTATACTTTCTATAAACAAAAACAGAAGCTTAAAACAAAAAATCCCGGCTCAAGGATTTAAGCTTAACATGCAAATCGTTGATGCCGGAATAATGAAAGGGTTTGAAACCCTTATAAAACTCTGTGGATATATTGTATTGTTCTCTATAGTCTCACGTATCCCACAGACCATTGCCCAAAAGGCTGATTGCAGCATGCCGCTGTCGGCAGACATAATAGGTGCCTTTTTTGAAACCACAAACGGTATCGGCATAGTCTGCGGTCTATGCATTCCACGCACCCTGTCAATAGTGCTGTGCATTGCACTTCTGTCATTTGGCGGTGTATCATGCATGGTCCAGACCAAATCAATATTCCGGGATACAGGCTTTAGGCTTTACAGATACATACTGCTTAAGGCAGCCATGAGCATACTCTCATGCCTGTTATGTATTATCCTATTTCGCATCCTCATCTGAATCGGAAATATTGGTGATTTCTATATCATCATCAGATGTATCTGAAGCTGCCTCATTGTCAGACGACTCTGCTCCTGCAGCTTCATCGCCATTCTCTTCCGGTGGGAAAAGCTCTGCTCTGTTTGCTGCAACAACATCCTCAAACTGCTGCAGTGAACTTATAAGGCTGTCATATCTGGCCTTTGAAGTCTCAATAGAGCCTGTTAAGATATCCTCAATGCTCTTGAGCTGGCTGTCCGTATATGCCATGGCACTCATTCTGAGATTATTTGCTTCGTTTGTGGCACTGTCAAGTATCTCCTGTGCCTGCTTTGTTGCAATCTGCACTACCTCATTCGCCTGAGCATATGCCTGCTGCATAATCTGATGCTCGCTGACAAGCTCATTTGTCTGAATCTGAGCCTGCGCAATTATCTGATCAGCCTTCGCCTGTGCATCAGCAAGGATAGCCTCCTTATTGCTGATAATCTTCTGATATCTCTTGACCTCCTCAGGGGTCTTTGTACGAAGCTCTGAAAGAAGCTCCTCTAACTGTTCACGATTGACAAGAATCTTGTTTCTTGAAATAGGTGACGGCTTGCAGCCATCAATATAGTCTTCGATTTCTTCAATAATCTGTTCCATTTTACTGCTCATAAATACTGTCTCCTTACCTGGTAATATTGTATTTGGCATAAATTCTATCAATGAACTGTTCAGGTACGAACTTTGATATATCTCCTCCGTATGATGCAAATTCCTTGACAATTGTAGAGCTTAAATATGAATAATTGAGGCTAGAAGTGAGAAAAACCGTCTCTATTTCCGGATTCTGCACTCCGTTAGCCTGTGCAATCTGCAGCTCATACTCAAAATCTGTCACTGCACGCAATCCTCTTATTATGATTGTTGCATTGATTTTCTTCATATAATCAACTAAAAGTCCTTCGAAGCACCCTACCCTGACGTTTGGTATGTGTGCTGTCATTTCCTTTATCATACTAACACGTTCTTCCAAAGAAAACAACGAGTTTTTTGCACTATTATTGAGTACTCCGACAACCAGCTCGTCAACTATTTTGGCTGAACGCTCTATTATATCCAGGTGTCCAAATGTCACCGGATCAAAGCTTCCCGGATAAATTCCTACCTTCATATTGTATCTCCTATGCACGCTTTATGAAAACATGCTTGTTTGTCTTATAAATTTTTTCTTTGACTATCTCATAGCCAAGCTCTGTGAGATAATCAAAATCAGTATCGTTTGAAGCCTCAACCACGATAAGTGTATCATCCTTTAATATATCGCTGTCCGAAAGTGTAATAAGCACTTCCTTTTCAAGCTCCTTATTGTATGGCGGGTCCATAAACACGATATCAAATTTGTATTTGCCCTCAAGAGTACGTATTGCCGTGACAGCATCCGTCATCATAAGCCTTGAGACCTTATCAAACTTTGTAAAATGGATATTGTCCTCGATGCATGAAGCAGCTTTTCTTGAATTCTCCACAAATACAGCATAGGCTGCACCGCGGCTTAACGCTTCAAGTCCTATCTGTCCGCTTCCCGCAAACAGATCTAAAAAATATGCTCCCGGAACATCAAACTGCATGACATTAAAAAGAGTTTCCTTCGTCTTGTCAGTAGTCGGTCTTGTATCTTTTCCCTCAATAGTCTTTAGAGGGAGGCTTCTCGCCGTTCCTGCTATTATTCTCATACTTTTCTCCCTGTTATAGTCTATTTCTGGTCCTTTAAGACGTCCTTATTCTTTGCGATATAGTCAATAAGCGAAACAACTGTGAGCACAAGTGCCACATAAATGAGGATTGTTCCAAGGATATTTAACCAGCCAAGCTGCAAATTGATATTAAAAATAATAACAATAACCATAAGCATCTGGAAGGTTGTCTTAAACTTTCCCCAGTAGCTTGCTGCAATGACAATTCCATTGTCTGATGCAACGAGTCTGAAACCGCTTATGATAAACTCTCTTGCAATGATAATAAGCACAACCCATACAGGGATAAGCTTTAAATCAACAAGGCATATCATTGCAGAGCATACAAGCAGCTTGTCTGCAAGCGGATCCATAAACTTGCCGAAATTTGTAACAAGATTGTATTTTCTTGCAATTTTTCCGTCAGCCATATCGGTCAGACTTGCAATGATAAATATCGCAAGTGCTATATAATTTCCGTATCCGTCAAAAAACGGTGAAATAAGGAAAAATACAAAAAACGGAATAAGTATCACTCTTAAGATTGTAAGTTTGTTTGGTAAATTCATTTTACAAGTTCTCCTATCAAATCATATTCATACGCACCGGTCACCATAACCTTGCATATATCGCCGGTCATAAGTGTCTCATCAGTGTTGATGAATATATATCCGTCAACATTCGGTGCATCTCTGTATGTACGGCCGATATAAGCATTTTCATCAGCCACCTTGCCCTCTATGAAAACATATAATTCTTTACCCTTTAGTGTCTCATTTTTATCAAAAATGACCTCTTCCTCAAGCTCCATGACATCAGCCTGCCAGTCAGCCTTTATATCCTCATCTATCTGATCAGGCATTGCAGCTGCCTTTGTGCCCTCCTCCGGAGAATACGTAAAGGCTCCCAGACGGTCAAACTCCATATCATTTACAAACTGCATAAGCTCCTCGTGATTATCCTGTGTCTCACCCGGGAAGCCACATATAAGTGTGGTCCTTAGTGTGATATCAGGTATTCTCTCACGCAGCATTCTGATACGCTCCATAAGCTCAGCCTTTGTTGTTTTTCTGCCCATGCGCCTTAAAATATCGTCATTGCAGTGCTGGATTGGCATATCCAGATAATGGCATACCTTCTCATCCTTTATCATGGACTCTATAAGCTCATCGTATATCTCCTCAGGATAGCAGTACATAATCCTTATCCAGAACAGCCCGCTTATCTTGTTGAGCTCATCCAAAAGCTTATGAAGTGACTTCTCACCATACAAATCCACTCCGTAAAGTGTGGTCTCCTGGGCAACAAGTATAAGCTCCTTTGCCCCCTGCTCCACAAGGCTCTTCGCCTGCTCAATCAAATCCTCCATCGGCACGCTTCTGTAACGGCCTCTGACAGATGGAATGACACAGTAGGTACAGTTTTTATTGCACCCCTCTGCTATCTTAAGGTAAGCGAAATGCCCTCCTGTGGTGACAATACGCTTTGTCTTTATGCTTGGAAGCCCCTCTAAGGTGTGCATATTGCTGTATCTGTGTTTTTCAAGTGTCTCATGGACAGCTTCAACTATAGTATCATATGAATTGGTGCCAAGTATGGCATCAACCTCTGGGATTTCCTTAAAAATCTCATCCTTGTATCTTTGTGCCAGACAGCCTGTCACAATAAGTGATTTGCATTTGCCTGTCTCCTTATACTGAGCCATCTCGAGAATTGTATTGATACTCTCCTCCTTTGCATCACCTATGAAGCAGCAGCTGTTTACGATAATGATATCAGCCTGCGTCTCATCATCGGTCATCTCAATGCCGTCATTTGCAAGCATGCCTATCATATACTCTGAATCCACAAGGTTTTTATCGCATCCAAGCGAAATAAATAATAATTTCATAGTACCTCTCAAATGTAAGTATTTACAATTAAAGGGAAAGACAAAACAGCCTTTCCCCTCCTAGATTAAGCCTCTTCGCCTTCGTTTAAATCCTCATCATCTGAGACGATTCTGACAGCTCCCGTGTACAGCTCCTCTACAGCAATAGATAATGGCTTATTGCACTTAGGGCGTGCGATAAGTGGTTCTGCACCATCAATAATCTGGCGTGCACGCTTTGCTGCAGCAATAACGATAGAATAACGGCTGTTTACTACCGGCTCTTCACCTATCTCTACATTGTTGTTTACTACCTTCATTAACTCTACATACGATGGATGTATCATATTATTTATCTCCTTTCGAAAAGCTTAAAAGCTCTTTTCTCATTTTATTTATAAAATCTATATTTGATGATACAAGATAATCCTGATTCTTTTTTGTGTCGTCAGAGCTGTGGATGATATCATTCACAAGCTCTACACAATCGTCAAGCTTATCATTTACCACTAAATAATCATATTTCTCTATGCCTAAAGACTCCTCATATGCTCTTGAAAGTCTCTGTGCACAGACCTCTTTTGTCTCTGTGCCTCTTCCTACAAGCCGGTCCTTAAGCTCATCTGCACTCGGCGCTGACACAAACATAAGCACCGTATCAGGAAACTGCTTCTTTATCTTTAAAGCTCCCTGGATTTCTATCTCAAGAATCACATTCTTTCCTGCGCTAAGCTGCTCATTGACATATGACTTTGGTGTGCCGTAGTAATGATCTACATACTTGGCATACTCAAGCAGTCCATCTGCCTTTATCATCTGTTCAAATTCTTCCTCTGAGATAAAGAAATACTCTCTGCCATGCTCCTCACCCGGCCTTGGACCTCTGGTCGTGGCTGATACGCTCAGTGCATAATCATCACCATGCTTTGCCATAAGCTCCTTCATGATAGTACCCTTTCCGGAACCCGAAAAGCCTGAAAAAACAACTAATTTTCCTGTGTTACTCATCACAATCTCCTAAAATTACTCAATATTTTGAATCTGTTCCCTGACCTTTTCTATATCAGTTTTAAGACTGATGCCTGTGTCAGAAATCTTAAGATCATTGGACTTTGAAAGGATGGTATTCGCCTCACGGTTCATCTCCTGTGCGAGGAAATCAAGCTTTCTTCCCACACTGCCACCGGCATTTAACGAATCCTTCATGGAAAGGATATGGCTTTTGAGCCTGACTGTCTCCTCATCCACACAGATCTTGTCCGCAAAAATAGTGACCTCCTGGGCTATTCTTGAATCATCAAGCTGATTGTCTGCAAGCAGCTCTCTTAGTTTTTCCTCAAGACGCGCACGGTATTCGACAATAATCTGTGGCGAACGCTCCTCAATGAAATCAACATATGATACCATATTATCGAGCTTTTCGCAAAGGTCTTTTTTAAGATTTTCTCCCTCGCGCACGCGACTTTCAACAAATGGCTCAAATGCACCGCGAAGAGCCTTCTCAAGACTGCTCCACAGCTCATCCTCATCTACAGGCTGCTCCTCCATCGCAAATACCTCCGGATATCTCGACAGCGTGCTCACTCTTATATCATTCTCCAGTCCGAATTCCTCCGCCATCTGATTAAGATACTTAAGATATTCTCCCGCGAGAGCCTTATTATACTGCAATGAGAGATTATTTTCTGTAAAATCCTCATATGTGATATAAATATCGACCTTGCCACGCTCTATGTACTCCTTAAGCAGAGTCCTTATTGCACTCTCGAAGAAATTGAGCTTTTTAGGCATCTTGATATTGACATCCAGATATCTGTGATTTACAGATTTTACCTCAACTGTAATCTTACGGCTTGCATCTGCGTACTCGTATCTGCCAAAGCCGGTCATACTTTTAATCATAATTTTTCCTTTCGCATATGCATAGATGAGTTTATTATATAACTCCTTGAGATTTTCGTCAAATATATTATAATATAAATATTCATGATTATAAATATTCAGCAACTTAGAATATTTACAGGAAATAAGGAGGAACATCATGGCTTTAGACGGAATAGTCATTTCAAATATAGTTGCAGAGCTAAACAGCACGATACTAAACTCAAAAATCAGTAAAATCGCAGAACCTGAGGCAGATGAGCTGCTTCTTACCCTAAAGGGACCAAACGGCTCTTTCAGACTTTCGATGTCTGCAAGTGCATCTCTTCCATTCATCTACCTGACACCCACCAATAAGGTAAGCCCTCTCACTGCCCCTACATTTTGCATGGTTTTAAGAAAGCATATAGCAAACGGACGCATCACAAAGATTTACCAGCCGGGCATGGAGCGTATCATAAACTTTGAAATCGAGCACTTAAACGAGATGGGCGATCTATGCCACAAGGTGCTTATTATCGAGCTGATGGGCAAATATTCAAACATCATCTTTACCGACTCCGATGGTACGATAATAGACAGTGCCAAGCGTATTCCCGCATCCGTAAGCTCTGTGCGTGAGGTGCTTCCTGGCAGAGCCTACACCATCCCCGCGACACAGGAGGATAAATATAATCCTCTGACTATAGATTCGAAACAGTTTGTGGATATTATATCAGCAAAGCCGCTTACTGTTTCAAAGGCTATCTACTCATCCTTTTCCGGCATCAGCCCCCTTGTGGCAAATGAGCTGGCTCACAGGGCAGGCCTTGACGCGGACTCCCCTGTAGCTGCCTACTCACACGATGAGCTTTTGCACCTGGGAAGCAACTTCACATGGATGATGGAGGACATAAAAAATAATCGTTTTACGCCAAATATCGTGCGTGACGGCAATGAACCAAAGGAATTTTCTTCAATAGAGCTGACTCAGTATAGCGATTTAACAGTCACAAAATATGAATCTATATCAGAGGTTTTAGAGCTTTACTACTCTGAGAGAAACACCTATACACGTATACGCCAGAAGTCAGCCGACCTGAGAAAACACGTAAATACCCTCCTGGAGCGAAACCAGAAGAAATATTCCCTGCAGATGAAGCAGCTTAAGGACTCCGAAAAACGTGAAAAGTACAAGGTGTACGGCGAGCTTATCAACGCATTCGGCTACGGACTTACACCGGACGACAAGTTTCTTGAAGCTGCAAACTATTATGATGACAACAAAATCATCAAAATCCCTATCGACAACACAAAAACCCCTGCCGAGAACGCGCAGAAATACTTTGACAAATACGGAAAGATGAAACGTACTGCCGAAGCATTGAATGAACTGATTCTTGAAACAAAAGGTCAGATAGACCATCTCGAATCAATTCAGAATTCACTGGATATCGCTTTAAGTGCTGACGACCTCGTCCAGATAAAGGATGAGCTGATAGAATACGGTTTTATCAAAAAAGGAAAGGGTTCAAAGAAACAGAAGGTAAAGAGCAAACCCTTCCACTATATCTCATCAGACGGCTTTGATATGTACGTTGGCAAAAACAACTACCAGAACGATGAGCTCACCTTCAAGCTGGCAACCGGAAACGACTGGTGGTTCCACGCCAAGGGCATGCCCGGCTCACATGTCATTGTAAAAGCTGAAAACAAAGAGCTGCCGGACAGCACTTTCGAGGAGGCCGGCAAGCTCGCAGGCTACTACTCAAAGGGCAAAAATGCCGACAAGGTAGAGATAGACTATCTGCAAAAGAAAAATGTCAAAAAGCCAAATGGTGCCGCAGCCGGCTTTGTCGTGTATTACACAAACTATTCTCTCACGATTCACCCGGACATATCCGATATCAGGCAGATTGAGTAAGCAGATTATACTTATTTCATAACAATTTCATAACCATTCCAAAACCCTTAAAGTAAAAAGCTGATATACACATGCATAGTCCTGCATGCGATATCAGCTTTTATTTTAGCCATTTAAGCTCGTCACAGATTCATCCTCTTTAATTGTTCTTTTGCAAATTCATCCATTTTCTTTTTCAGTATTCTGTTTTCCGATGTACAAAGCGCCGGGTCTGCCTCAAGCACCTCATCCACCATCTCAGATGCTTCCTTTAGCACATCGCTGTCCTGATACACATCCGCAAGTGCAAACGCAAGGTCTCCACTCTGCCTGATTCCAAAGAAATCCCCGGGACCTCTGAGCTTTAAATCCTCACTTGCTATATAAAAGCCATCATTTGATTTATTTAGTATCTCCAGACGTTTTTTTGATTTCTTTGAATTTGACGAATTGATGAAAATGCAATACGACTGTGCATCCCCCCTGCCTACACGGCCTCTTAGCTGATGAAGCTGTGCAAGTCCAAACCTGTCTGCATTTTCTATCATCATGACGGTTGCATTGGGCACATTTACACCAACCTCCACGACTGTTGTGGACACAAGCACCTGCGACTCATTATTTGCAAAGCGCTGCATCACCTCATCCTTTGCCTTGCTCTTCATCCTGCCGTTAAGCACATCTACAGTGATATCCTTTGGCAGTGCCGCTTTAAGCACATTTGCATAGTCTGTGACATTTTCCCCTTCCGAGTTTTCGGTTTCCTCCACAAGAGGGCATATAACATACGCCTGATGGCCGGCTCTCACCTGTTCCTCGATGAAGCTGTAGGCCTTTGGCCTGAATGCCGTGCCAACCACACAGTTCTTGATCGGAAGCCTCTTTGCCGGCACCTCATTTATGACAGAGATATCCATATCACCGTATATGATTATTGCTAACGTACGCGGTATCGGAGTGGCACTCATCACAAGTATATGTGGCTTTCTTCCCTTATCCGAGAAGCTCTCTCTCTGCTTCACGCCAAATCTGTGCTGCTCATCTGTGATAACAAGCGACAGATTGGAAAAATCCGCTTTCTCCTGTATGAGCGCATGAGTGCCTATAATAAGCGCATTTTTCTCGTTTTCAAGGCGCGCATAGGCTTCTCTTTTCTGCTTTGCCGTCATGGAACCGGTAAGAAGCACAACAGGACTGTCAAGTCCAAACTGACCAACCAGTGAGCAAAACGTCTCATAATGCTGGTTTGCAAGCACCTCCGTCGGAGCCATAATTGCAGACTGATAGCCACATTTTGACGCCCACGCCATAAGAAGAAAAGCAACAATCGTCTTTCCTGAGCCCACATCGCCCTGAATAAGCCTCTGCATCACATAAGGGCTTTTAATATCCTGCTTTATCTCATCTATTGTCTTCTTCTGCGCGCCTGTCAGCTCATACGGAAGCTTCTCAATCAGTCCGTCTATAAAAGCATCATCCGTAAACTCAAACTCATTTTTGTCCTTCTGCTGCTTTTTATTCTGATACCGCATGCCCATGATAAAGAGAAAAAACTCATCAAAAACAAGCCGTCTTCTTGCCTCCACAAGCGCGTCAAAGTCATCAGGGAAATGTATCTGCTTCATGGCATAATTATACTCGCAAAAGCCGTATCTGTGCCTTATATCCTTAGGCAGATAATCTGACAGCAGTGTATCATGTGACAGAGTCTCCTTTATCGTCTTCACTATCAGATTGTTTGTCACACCGCTTGTCACGGAGTACACAGGCTGCAGTGTATCGCGTATAGCCTCGTACTTTTGCACCTCATACACCACAGGCTGCTCCATGACATATCTGCCGCCCTTTGGCTTAATATGTCCGTAAAATATAAGATGTCTTCCCTGCACAAGCTGTGCCTTAAGGTATGGCATACGGTACCATACCAGCTGTATCATATGCCCGGGCGAGCCGATATCCTGCAATGTAATCTGCATTCTCGCTGTATTTTTCACTACAGGTGCCTTTTTAATCACAGCATGGATGGCATAGGTGCTGCTTACGTTTACATTATTCAGTTCATCAATATCCGTTATTTCCGGAAACTTTACATAATCCCGGGGAAAATGAAGGAGTATATCACCAACGGTGTATACTCCCATTTTAGCAAATGCTTTTTGTGTTTTTTCCCCGATTCCCTTAACCGCGGTAATCGGTGAAGCTATATCCATATTTGCTCCTAAATATAATAAATATCATTTATATTCTTTAAAAGGCTTTACTCTACAGAAATAACATAATAGTAGATTGGCTGTCCGCCATCGTTGACCTCAACCTCTACATCAGGATATTTCTCTTCGATTGCTGCCGCAAGCTCATTAGCTGAGTCCTCATCAGAATCACTTCCGAAATAGATGCTGACAATCGCTGATTCCTCATCTACCATGGCATCTACCATCTCAAGTGTGGTAGCCTTTAAGTCTGTTCCAACAGAAAGGATGCTCTTGTCTCCGATTCCCATGAAGTCGTTCTGCTTGATGGTTTTTCCGTCAATCTCAGTATCGCGGACTGCATATGTCACCTGTCCTGTCTTGACATTTTCTATCTCAGCCATCATCTGCTCTTTATTCTCCTCGGCACTGTGGTCAGGTATATAATTTACAAGCGCTGTGACACCCTGTGGGATAGTCTTTGTAGGGATAACAATAATCTGTTTATCCTCAACAAGGTCTACTGCCTGGTTTGCAGCCATGATGATGTTCTTGTTGTTTGGCAGGATAAATACTGTCTTTGCATTTACATGCTCGATAGCGTTGAGCATATCCTCTGTACTAGGGTTCATGGTCTGACCACCCTCTATGAGATAGTCCACTCCAAGGCCTCTAAACACCTCATTCATGCCCTCTCCGATTGAAACAGATACAAAGCCCATTTCCTTTGCAGGCATGTTATTTGTCTTTTCATCAGCCTGAGCAGCTTCATAAGCCTCTTCCTCAGCCTTCTGCTGTGCTGCAAGCTTCTGTGAATCCTTGATGAGCTTTTCCTGATGCTCCTCACGCATATTGTCGATCTTTATCTTGCTGAGCGAGCCGAAGGTAAGTGCCTTCTGCAGTGCAAGTCCAGGGTCGTTTGTATGTACGTGAGTCTTTACGATCTCATCGTCAGCTACAACGACTATAGAGTCACCGATTGACTCGAGGAATGCCTTGTATGCGTGCTCCTCATTGTCTGACATTGGCGCATTGAGTACAATAATAAACTCTGTGCAGTAACCAAACTTAATCTCTGCCTCTGTCTCAGCCGAAATCTTTGCTGGAGCTGCTCCTGTTGGTGCGCCCTCTATCGTATAGTCAATCTCCTTACCGATAAGAGCATCATATGCTCCCTTTAATACCTGAACAAGTCCCTGTCCGCCCGAATCCACAACACCTGCCTGCTTTAATACAGGAAGCATCTCCGGTGTCTGGTCAAGCACATACTCAGCCTGCTTTATAACCTCTTCAACAAATGTGACAACATCCTCTGTTTCGTCTGACAGCTCCAGAGCCTTTTCTGCTGCGCCCTTTGCCACTGTAAGGATAGTTCCCTCCTTAGGCTTCATAACCGCCTTGTAAGCTGTCTCAACCGCCTTCTGGCATGCTTCACAAAGAATAGTGACATCTATTTCATCGTATTCCTTTATAACCTTGCAGAAGCCTCTGAAAAGCTGTGATAAGATAACACCCGAGTTTCCTCTGGCGCCTCTTAAAGAGCCTGATGAAATAGCCTTTGCAAGCTCTGCCATGGTAGGATTTGTGAGCGAGCTGACCTCCTTGGCCGCAGACATGATTGTCATTGTCATATTTGTTCCGGTATCACCATCCGGTACCGGGAATACATTCAGCTCATTTATCCAGTCTTTCTTTGAATCAAGATTCTTGGCTCCCGCAAGAAACATCCTTGCAAGGAGCTTTGAATTAATGCTTGTGATCTCCACTTTTTGTAGTCCTCCTTAATCAATTACCCTTACGCCCTCAACGTAAATATTGATCTTTGCAATTTTCATTCCTGTAAATGACTCAACCTTGTACTTAACCGTCTCGATAAGATTGTCCGAAACAGTGCCGATCGAAATACCATACGCTACTATTACATGAAAATCAATGGTAATTTCGTTGTTCTCATCTACCTTTACATTTATTCCATGGTTCAGGTAATCTCTCTTTAAAAGCTTTACAAGACCATCCTTCATGTTGACCGCTGCCATGCCTACTATTCCAAAGCACTCTACAGCTACAGAGCCTGCATAGGTTGCAATAACATCTGTATCAATTAAAATTTGTCCATATTGGGTATCCATCTGTCCCTTCATAATATATACCTCCATCATATTGTGACGTAGCTAATGTTATTATACCTTTTTTTTCACAAAAAGCAAATATTTTTATATTTTATCCTTGCATTCTTTATTTTAATCTGATAGAATACATTTGTTGTGAGCTTAAGAGTATGGTAAGCTTAGTGAAATGCAAGGAGGTGCAATATCATGGCAAAATGTGCAATTTGTGAAAAAGGTGTTCATTATGGAAATAATGTCAGCCATTCTCATAGAAGATCAAATCATGTTTGGAAGTCAAACATTAAGAAGGTTTCTTGCAAGGTCAATGGAGTTCCACAGAAGTTATATGTATGTACTTCATGTTTAAGATCTGGCAAAGTTGAGAGAGCTTAGTCTTTATTTTTGAATCTTTTGAATTTTAAAGGACATCCGTTTGGATGTCCTTTTTATTTGCTCACATATATGAAATTAATCCTGCTTGTCGTCCTCTGCCTCGTCTACCTTTACATCGTCGAGATTAAGGTCATCATTTTTCCCCTTTGAGAAGCGGCTTACAATGTCCGGCACCATATCAAGTATCTTTGTCATACCATCCTGATTCTTTACATTGACAAGCTTTGTCTGTCCATTCTGGATAACGAGCACTGCACTTGGCTGAATCTTTCCGCCCATACCGCCGGCTCCGTTATTTTTCTTTTCTGCCGAAAATGCTCCTGCTGCCACTCCAAACGACACATCCACAAGCGGAAGTATGATTGTATCCCCTATATGAATCGCATCACCAACTACAGTCTTTGTAGTGATAAAGCTGTCCATCCCCTTGAAAAGTGACTCTACTGTGTTATTGAAACTATTATCTGCCATAATATCTTCCTCCTATCTGCTTATCCTATTATATAATCTGCGGCAGTTTTTATCAAATAAAATTCTAAGTGTTGCCGCTAAAATACTTATTACTATCACATGCCCCTTTATATCAAAGCTGCCCTTTGCATACGGCTTTTCACTCTCGAAATCGGGTGTAATCTGCCATCTGTTTGTATAGCCGACAGGAAAGCATGCTAAAACGCCTAATGAAATGCCTGTTGTATCCGGCGAGCCGGTTGAATAAACCATTGTAAGCTTAAGCCTCCTTGGGCATATTCTTTTAAGAATGATAAAAAGCTCTTTTTTCAGATGTAAAAAAGCAGCTTTATTTCTCTCATCACTGTATTCTCTTTTTAGCTTATAGATACAGTTTTTTATTTTATCTGACTTATCTTTAAATTGCTTTTTATGTGACTTTTTATACGTTTTTTGATGAGTTGGCTTAGTTTGTTGTTTTATATGCTGATCCTCATCACTTACTGTCCTTTGCTCGTTATGAGTCTGTGCTGTGCTTTCATTCTCTGTCTGTTCATCTGCGACATGTTCTGACTCATCTGCCGGTATTTGAGGCTCATCCACGGTGTTTTCACTGACTTTATCTTCTGTTTCAGTTTTAGCTGCCTCATCCATATCGTCATCATCCAAAGCCTCATAATTATCAAACAGCTTCTTCTTCACAAAAGCAAGCCTTATATATCCGTCAGTCTCCTGTGCATACTCTATATGCAGTGCAAACAAATGCAAAAGCCATGACACATGTGCTTTTGCTCTTATGTCTGTATTGTCAAAGCTTCCGACAGCCCTGTACTTGACCGGCACAAACAGTACGCAAAGCAGCGCTGTAAGTATAAGAGCAAGCACTACAAGGAGTATGATGCCTATGACCTTTAAAATCGTAAATATCATCTATCTATTTCCTCCGTTTGCTCTTTAAATAGCTCTTCACATCAGTTTTACCTGTATTTTCGTACGTCTCCTTAACAATATCACAGGCCAGCAAAAGTGCCTCATCATAATTACCCGCTACTGCGATTATGTGCAGATTCTTCTTAGGATATCCCTTTTGCAGCAATTCTCTTGTCGGAATGATATCCAAAAGATTTTCCTCATTTGACGGAAACGTGATGATGTATGTGTGAAGCATGCCGGCATTATGCTCTATCTTCCACTTGATTTTCTTTATCTTTCCGGTAACAGACTCTCCTACAAATAAATCCTCATACCATTTCATTCCAAAACCTCAAAAAGCAGTTTTTTAAACTGCTTTTTAATAATACTAATAATACTTGTGTGTCCCCCATAAGTTGCTTTTCTTTAAATCCAGGTACTCATTGTAAGCCTTCTCGAGTATCTGCTTCTCATTTGCAAACTTGAGCAGATGATATGCCTCGTGATACTTGTAAAACCCTGAATCCATGAAATACTCTTCTCTTTGCGGTTTACTATAATAACTTTCGCCCATCATAAGATACCAGTGTACATCCTTTTCCACTGTATCATGTGGCACGGTAAAAGAATAGTGGCTCTTACCCACGTATTGGATTATCGTTGCACTGGCACCGGTCTCCTCTTTCACTTCACGGATTGCAGTGTCCTTGTACTCTTCGTCAGACTCCACAGTTCCCTTGGGCAGTACCCACCCCTCGTACCTGTTCCTGTAGTTCTTGTATAAGAGTAATATTTTGCCACGAAAGATTACCACACCGCCACAGCTCGTTGCTTCTATCATTGCCATTCCTCCAAGTGTGGTTTAAACGCTATTTGTCAGTTCCAGCGAAATTTGAACAATAACGTCTGTCATTACACTTAAGTATAACCTACTTCTAAAAAAAGTGCAACAAGCCTATTCATTGAAATATTTATCAAATACCTTTTTTGCCACCGGCACCGCATAGGTGCTACCGGCACCGGAATCCTCCACAACTACTGCGATTGCCAGATCATTGTAGCCATCCTTTTTTCCATAGCCCACAAACCAGGCATTGGTCTGGTCTGTAGAATCTGATACCTGGGCAGTTCCGGTCTTTCCAAAGGCCTCATAGCTCTGGTCTCTGAGCTTTGTGCCTGTTCCATCAGACACCACTGCTGCCATAAGATTCTGAAGAAAAGCTGCCTGATCCTTTGACATAATCTGCTTGTATGAAGCCGGTTTATTCTGCTCCACAAGCGCCCCTGCTGCATTCTCCGTATGGTCTACCAAATATGGCCTCATCAGATTTCCATCATTGCAGATTGCACCGGCAATCATGCACATGTGAAGCGGTGAAACAAGCGTGTTTCCCTGACCTATCGCAGTCTGCATTGTTAGAGCTGACGAAGCATTGTTATCCAGTGCAAACTTACTCTTTTTTGAATCAAAGGCTATAGGCAGATTCTTGTTGAAAAGCATATCGTCACACAAGGTATTAAGCTTATTGTTATCCACCAAAAGACCTATATTGGAAAAGGACGAATTGCACGACTTGGCAAACGACTTTGTTAATTCCTCCTGTCCGTGTGATTTATTGCCGGCACAGTGGATTGTAAAGCCATCCTTTGTAATACTTCCGTCACAATCAAAGCTGTAGTCGTTGTATGTAGACGGATTTTCGTTATAATACTCAAGTGCTGTAAAAATCTTAAACACTGAGCCCGGAGCATACTGTCCCTGTGTTGCCCTGTTGTAAAGAGCAGTGCTGCCCTCACCGTTTACGCTCTCCCAGTCACTTGCTATGGTGTTTGGGTCATAATCAGGCTTTGACACCATAACTGCAATCTTTCCTGTCTTCGGCTCAATTGCAATGACAGCACCTTCATAGTCGCCAAGAGCATTGTATGCAGCCGCCTGTGCTTCGTAATCCAGTGTGGTTACGACATTATCACCGGTATTTTTCTTGCCGCTTATATCATTTACTATCTGGTCAAGGAAAAACTCATGTGAGCGAAGCAATGAGAAATTTTCCTGCTTTTCAAGCCCTGCCTTACCGTTTACGGCAAAGCCTGCCACATGCGCAAACACCCTGCCGTCAGGGTATTCCCTTGTCTCAGACGCATCCGAGCTGACATTTGTCCGTGCTATGACATGTCCATCCTTAGTCTGTATCTCGCCCCTCACTACATTCTTAGAGAAAAGATCCTGCAGCGAATTGTATGGACTGTTGATGAATTCGTCGCTTTTTACAAACTGGAAATATAAGAAATAACCTATCAATCCAACAAAAACTATAAGGAAAAAATATGTAACAACCGCATACTCTCTATTTCTGTGTCTTCGTGCTGTTTTTGCCGCCTGCTGCCGGTTTTCTCCTTCTCTGTTGACTTCCCTGCGCCCCTGGCTCTTTAGCTGTCTGCTTTTGTCTGTTTTTTGTCTCATGGTCCTTTCGTCTCTTGTCATCTATGTTTCTCCTTTTTTCAGGGGCTGCCTGCATAATATACATGCCCTGTATCATTCCAAAAATAATCATCGTAGATAGAAGCGAGCTGCCACCGTAGCTCACAAGCGGCAGCGTCACACCGGTCATCGGTATAAACTTGGTTGAGCCGCCGACAGTTAAAAGCACCTGAAGCGCATACACACTGCCAAGTCCCAACGCCACATACTTGTAAAATGCATCCTTCATCTGCATGGAAAGATTAAATATCATAAGAAAGCAGCTGACACAAACCATAATGAGGCAGACAGCAAATATACCGCCCATCTCCTCTGAGATAGCCGCTATGATAAAGTCCTTTGACACAATAGGTATCTTATTCGGCAGCCCCTGCCCCAGTCCAAAGCCAAACAGTCCGCCTGTACCTATGGCAAAGAGCGACTGACACACCTGATAGCCGGCCTTGTCTATGACAGAAAGAGGATCAAGCCATGCAACAATTCTGTTCTTCACATGTGAAAACAGATGATAACCAGCGTACATTCCAATCCCCACAAACGCGAGTCCTCCGGCAAAAATATAAAACCTTTTTGTCGCAACATAAATCATGACCAGATATGTAAAGAAATACAAAAGTGCTCCACCGAGGTCGTTTGATGCAACAAGTATCAGCACAAACACTGCCGATACGCCACTTGTTATGGCAAGCTGCTTTAAATCGGTTGATTTATACAGCATGGATGCTATAAAAAATACAAAAAGTATCTTTACAAACTCAGATGGCTGAATTGAAACAGAACCAAATGTCAAAGAAAGCTTTGCTCCTCTGCTCGCCACTCCTACCACAAGCACTGACAAAAGACCAAGTATTCCTACTCCTGCATATGTCCATGTCAGTTTTCGAAACATCGTGCCTTTTTGCATGATAAGCGGTATTAAAAACGCAAATATCGTTCCGGCAAGTACAAAAACAAACTGCCTCAATGCCTTGTCGAACGAAATTCTTGTTAAAATAATCATGCTTATGCAAAGCATCATCACCATATTGTTGAGCACAAGCTCTGATGCATTCTTATAAAACTTATGATAAATCAAATAAATTGATTCAAAAAGCACAAGCTGTGCTATATAAAATCCTATTATCTTTGTATCCATTGTCGTGACAAAGAGCACCAAAAAACCATCTAAATGAATCAGAAACATATAAAATCTCTGCAGATTATATATATGCCTCTGCTTTTTCGGCTTGTCGGGATACTTGAATAAATGAAAGCATAAAAAAGTATATATGAGAAAAAGTATTATCATAATATACTTGGAAAGCTGTACTATCAGATGTACCATGTTATTCTACTCCTCTTTTGTAATGTCCGTTTGTATATTCAGCTACCTTATCATCCATAACCGCCTTAATCTGCTTTGGAGTCTCGATTGTAAAGCTGTATCTAAAACTCCTGATACCAGCCTCCTTAAGCTTACTTATGTTCTTTGTGAGCATGGTAGGCAGTGAATTATATATTGTATTATAGCACTCCTTACAGTTGTTACAAACTGCAAAGGATTTATTGTATCTGTCCTTTAAATATATAAGCTTTTGCTTTTTATCACAGCCCTTTGTGTTTTTGTGCACACAGTTGGCGGTGGTCATAAGCGGATAATATCCATAGACTATCATCTGCGAGCCTATATTGTTTCTATGCATAATCTCCCTTGAATTGAGTTCAAGCGGCACTGTGTCACCACTTACTCCGTGCTCAAAAAAAGCACTCTTTGAAACATCATTAAAGGTATACATATTGTGGTCTAAAATAACTTTTTTCCCTGTAAACAAATTTTCTGTCAGATAAAGCTCCTCGTAATTTTTCACAACAAAGCCCTCGAAGCTTACCTTATCAAGCTCTTTTGCGATAGATACAAAATAATCCGATGAATCCGCCCTGAATATCGTAGGCAGCATGAGATACACTTTTTTATTTCGCTTTGTAAGGCTTTGCACATCATCTGCAAACTGCTGTATCAGAGTCTTCCTGTCATACATGTCAAAATCCAGATAAAATACGTCAAAGCATTCATAGCCAATAAGTGTATCAAGCTGCGCACGTGTCATACACGAGCATATGGTGGTGTAATCATTTATAGCTTCATCATGTGCTGCATCACTTTTTACGACATGCTCAGGGAGCTCACACATACTTGATATATCAGCATATCGTGCGTCATCCCTGTAATACTTTTTCAACAGCTTATCACAAAGCCCTGAAATTGCATCACGTCGCAGCTTGTTTAGTGCTCCGTTTGGCACAAAGACGTTTTCTCCGATTTGAGCTTTAATATGTGAAAACTCAAAGTCTGTATCACCGGTTTTGTTTATCCTGTCGATAGCGGCCTTTTTATCAAGCGGTGCCTTAAGTGCGGCGCTGACAGGTTCTATTAAAGCTTTGTATGTCACATCACCCCTTTTTACAGTGAGGCTTCCGGGCTCACCCTCTCTTAAAACAAGCTCTCCCTCTATCGAAAGCTTTCTTTTTTCAGGTGAAGGCTCTGCAGCATTTGAAACGAAATTAGGCTTCACATAAGTCACCATATCAGAGCCATTGTGGTCGAAATAATACCTGTCTGTGAAACCACAGCGGTTTCCAAGTGCCTTTATCCTGTCATAATCAGCATCACTAACAGGCTTTTTGCTGTCAATATAGCTTCTGTAGTATTTTACCACTCCGCATGCATACTCAAGCTGCTTCATGCGTCCCTCAATCTTGAGCGAATAAACACCTGCATCATGCAGCTTGTCAAGAGCCTTTATACCACACATATCCTTAAGGCTTAAAATGTATTCATCTTTTTTGCCCTCCACGGTATACGGCAGTCTGCACGGCTGTGCACAGCGGCCTCTGTTTCCGCTTCTACCACCTAAAATACTGCTGAAAAGGCACTGTCCCGAATACGAATAGCACAATGCTCCGTGCACAAAGGCTTCAAGCTCCATGCCTGTTTCCTCATGTATGCGCTTCATCTCGGCAAGAGAAACCTCCCTTGCCATGACCACACGCGTCACTCCAAACTGTGAAAGAAAACGCACTCCGTCTGCTCCAGTCACCGTCATCTGTGTACTCGTATGTATCTCCATTGACGGAAAATACTCATGGATAGCCTTCACCACTCCAATATCCTGCACTATCACTGCATCAAGCCCTCTTTTGTAGTACACAAGCAGGTAGTCGTAGAGCTTTGAAAACTCACTGTTTTTAATCAGCGTATTGACCGTCAGATACACCTTTACTCCTCGTAAATGCGCAAAATCAATTGCCTCTAAAAGCTCCTCTTCTGTGAAATTATTGGCATATGCCCTGGCTCCAAACATGCTTCCGCCCACATACACAGCATCGGCGCCGCTTTCTATCACGCCCTTAAATATCTCAAGGTTGCCTGCCGGTGCAAGCAGTTCAAAATCTTTATTTCTCATATATTTCCTCATATAGATGCTCATTTGATATCATATAAACCTGCAATAAAATAGGGAACAGTGTACGATAACTGTTCCCCTTTTATTGCTATTTATCGCTACTGTCATTTGCCCCTTTAGAAGCATGTGCAGATTTTTTAACAGGCTTTTTTCCATCAAGAAGTGACTCCTCAAGAGTTGCCTCAAGTCTCGCCTTGTTGAGTAAAAGCTCTTTGTTTTGTGCCTCAAGCTCCTTCATGCTTGCCTCAGCATTCTCGGTCTTTACCTGATTGGAAATTAAATCATGCTTTAAATCGTATATTTCCTTATCCTTATTCTCTATATCACCCTCGAGCTTTTCGACAAGTGCCTTTGCCTTGAAATAATCATCCGCAATATTGAGCTCGATAAGTGTGCTCTTCATATTGCCTGGAAGATGCTTATACTCATCCATATCATCAAACTCTGCAATCTTGTTGTTGATGTATGCCGCAACCTTCTGTAAGTATTCCTCATTCTCATATCCTGACAGTGTGTAAACCTTTCCGTCTATTACCACCTCGGCATTTGTTTTTGCAGACATTTAATCATCCTCCGTTTTCACATTTATTCAAACCAGCTATATTAGTATTAATATTACTATTAATATCAATTTCAATATCAAATACTTAATTATTATATGCCTTATAGATATAAATTGCAACTTTAAGCCCTTTTTCTCTCAAAATGCTCAAAGGCTAGTTCTGTTGCCACACGTCCCTTTGGTGTGCGGTTTATGAAGCCGTTCTTCACCAGATACGGCTCGTAAACATCCTCAATGGTTCCGGCATCCTCACCTATTGCCGCTGCAAGCGTATCAAGACCCACCGGTCCTCCCGCAAACTTGTCAATGATGGTGAGAAGTATATTTCTGTCGTTTAAATCCAGTCCGTATTTGTCAACCTCCAAAAGATCCAGTGCAAAGCTTGCCACATCATAGGTGATTTTGCCGTCATACTTGACCTGCGCAAAATCCCTGACACGCTTTAGCAGTCTGTTTGCAAGTCTTGGGGTACCCCTTGAACGACGCGCCATCTCGTAGGCTCCCTTGTCATCTATCTCAACTCCAAGCACCTTTGCGGAATTGACGATAATATGCTTTAGCTCATCGACAGTGTAAAACTCCATGTGATTTACCACGCCAAACCTGTCCCGAAGAGGCGCTGAAAGCATACCCGCCCTCGTTGTTGCACCTACAAGTGTGAATTTTGGCAGGTTAAATCTGATTGACTTTGCAGACTCGCCCTTACCAATCATGATATCAATGGCGTAATCCTCCATGGCAGGATAGAGCACCTCCTCTACCTGACGGTTTAATCTGTGAATCTCATCGACAAACAGTATATCTCCCTCAGAAAGTCCGTTGAGTATGGCTGCCATCTCTCCCGGCTTACCTATTGCAGGACCGGAGGTCACCTTTATCTTTGTGCCCATCTCATTTGCAATGATTCCTGCAAGTGTTGTCTTTCCAAGCCCCGGAGGTCCGTAAAACAGCACATGATCGAGCGCCTCGCCCCTTGATTTTGCGGCTTCAATATATATTTTTAAATTGTCCTTTATCTTCTGCTGACCGATATAGTCATCAAAATACATAGGACGCAGGGATTTTTCTATTTTTATGTCCTCTTCCTGCAATTGTGTGGAAATTACTCTTTTCACGTTTTGTTCCCCGTTTCTGTTTTAAGCTTACAGCTTTTATCAATCAGCCCATATTTTTGAGCGCAAGCTTCAGCACATCCTCTACATCCATATCCTCTGTGATATCAACCTTGGACACTGCCTTAAGACTCTCAGTAGATGAGTATCCAAGCGCATTGAGCGCCATGACAGCATCATTTTTCACAGTGCTGTTCATGGATACAGCAGCACCGGATGCCTGATTCTCAAGCTTCTTTTCAAATGCATCCTCAAGCGACAGCTTGTCCTTTAAATCAAGTATCACTCTCTGAGCCGTCTTTGCACCTATTCCCGGTGCCTTTGATATAGCCTTTGAATCGCCCGATAGAATCGCAAAACGCAAATCATCAGCAGGCAGAGTTGACAAAATGGCAAGACCTCCCTTTGGTCCGATTCCGCTGACTGTAATCAGCAGCTTAAAGATTTCAAGATCATCCTTGCTCAAAAAACCATAAAGTATCATGGCATCCTCCCTGACACACAGGTAAGTGTAAATTTTTACATCCTCTCCCTCGTCGGGCAGCATATCAAAATACTGCGTCGGTATGTAAATGAGATAGCCTACACCTGCTGCCTCCACTACAATGCTGTCTATATTTTTTTCTGCAAGCTCTCCTTTTATATATGCATACATTGAATCCATTTGTTACTGTTTCAACTACAGCCTGACACACAGGCATAAAAACAGCAGCATCTCCTTTTGTTATTAAATATACGTAGATTACAGCCCATTAAAACTATACATGAAAGCTGTCAGAAATCCTTAAAAGCACCTGTGAAGCTACTATTCCAATCACAAGTCCCGTGATGCATCCTGCTACAAGAAGCACCGGAATATAATACACTACGCTGTAGGTTGACAAAACTATAGCCGCAACTATTATCTGTCCTATATTGTGACACACTCCACCGACCAGACTTATTGAAACCGAACTGAATTTATCTGATTTCTTAAGCAGGTACATAACGATAAAGCTTAGTATACAGCCTGCCAGTGAATATATGATGCTGAACGCATTTCCAAACATAAAGCCTGAAAGCACCGCACGAAATACACATAGCAGAAATGTCTCCATGGGTGCTGCTATATAAAGCATGATTACTGTCACTATATTTGTAAGTCCAAGCTTCACTCCCGGTATGCCTACCGCAAACGGTATAAGTGACTCAACATAGCTTAGCACCAGTGCCAGTGCCATAAGCATACCAAGATATGCAATCTTTCTGGTTTTCATTTATCTCATTCTTTCTATAAAAATGTTCGGGTATCACTTGGATATAGAATCTATATCGGATTTCGTGTCGCTTTTTACCGTCACAACAACCTTATTCGGCAGACAGATAATCGACTCTCCCTCCTTTGATATCGCCTTCTGCTTCACGCACAGATGATCCGGACAGTCGGCAGAGGTCATATCCGCCACACCACCCTTTATGACAAGGGTGTTAGTAACATCGCCATCGCCGTTTTTTATCTCAATTGTATCATCCTTTGAAAGCGGATATGTGCCATAGGCCCTTCCATCGATAGTCACCTCGACACATGCATCGCTATCCGTATCCTGCCCCTTTAAATATACAAGCTTCCATATAAGAAGCAGAGCGACAGAGATAATTACAATAACCGATATCAGGATTATATCATTTCTGCCAAAACGCTTACGCATCCTCTTTTATCTCTCCCATATAGTAAAAGCCCCTGCACTCATCAAGCTTCACATTATAGATATTTCCAATCATATCCTCGGTACCCGGAAAATGTACGATTGAATTATTGTCCATACGTCCGGTCACATAGCCATCCTTCTGGTCATCCATCTCCTCAGCAAGTACCGGCACCACTTTGCCCTCATAGCATTTTGCCTTTTCTGATGAGATAGTCTGAACCTCCTTTAAGAGCCTGTCAAACCTGTCCTTGACCACATCATCAGGCACCTGATTCTCCATTGTGGCTGCGCGTGTGCCTGTTCTCTTTGAGTAAATAAATGTAAAAGCACTGTCATATCTGACCTGCTTAACAACATCCATTGTCTCAAGGAAATCCTCCTCAGTCTCTCCCGGGAAGCCCACAATGATATCCGTTGTGATTGCAATATCAGGAATCTGCTCACGAAGTCTCTTTACCTCGTCGAGATATTTTTCCTTGTCATAGTGCCTGTTCATCTCCTTAAGCACCCTTGAGCTTCCTGACTGAAGCGGCAGATGCATATGCTTGCACACCTTGTCGCACTCCTTTATCGCCATAATCAGGTCATCGGATAAATCCTTTGGATGAGATGTCATAAAACGAATCCTCTTAAGTCCTTCAATCTTATTGACCTCGCGAAGAAGCTCTGCAAAGGTTATAGGATTGTCAAGAGTTTTACCGTATGAGTTGACATTCTGTCCGAGAAGCATTATCTCGCACACTCCGTCTGCGACAAGCTTTTCTATCTCTCTTATGATATCCTTAGGCTCTCTGCTTCTCTCACGTCCTCTTACGTATGGCACGATACAGTAGCTGCAGAAATTGTTGCAGCCAAACATGATATTGACACCTGATTTGAAAGAGAACTTTCTCTTCACCGGCAGATCCTCGACAATCTGATTGGTATCCTTCCATATGTCAATCACCTGTGAGCCAGACTCGATATTGTTGCACAAAATCTCTGCAAACTTGAATATATTGTGGGTTCCGAATACGATATCTACAAACTTATAGTGCTTTTTGATATTTTCAACAACCTCCGGCTCCTGCATCATGCAGCCGCAGAGAGCAATCTTCATCAGAGGATTCTTTTTCTTGTAATTCTGCAGATACCCAAGTCTGCCGTACACCTTGTTGTTAGCATTCTCACGTACGGTACAGGTGTTGTATACAATGAAATCAGAGTGCTCATCAGTTCCTTCCACATAGCCTATCTGCTCGAGTATTCCGACAAGCTTTTCTGAGTCGCGGGCATTCATCTGACAGCCGAAGGTCTTGACGAAATAAGTCATGGGACGGCCGATTTCTTTAGATTTCTTTTCAACAAAATCCTTTGCCTTTGCCATGTAGTAATACTGCCTCTCAGGCTCATGTGCCGGTGGTGTATTTGTTATATCTATATCGTAGCTCATGTTATATTATGTTTCCTCTCAAATTAATTCTATGATACTTTAGCTGACTATTCCCTGATCTGACCACTGCCGTAAATAATATACTTATAGCTTGTCAGTGCTTCAAGCCCCATAGGTCCCCTTGCGTGAAGCTTCTGTGTGCTGATTCCTATCTCAGCTCCAAAACCGAATTCATTTCCATCAGAAAATCTGGTAGAGGCATTTACATAAACGCATGCAGCATCTATTTCATTTAAGAACTTCTGTGCGTTGTCATAATCATTTGTGATGATTGCCTCTGAATGTGATGTGTTGTATCTGTTGATATGCTCGATTGCCTCATCAATACTGTCAACAATCTTTACCGACATGATGTAATCAAGATACTCCATACCCCAGTCATCGGCAGTGGCCTCTGTCACATCATCTCTTCCGGCAAGAATTGCCTGCGCTCTTTCATCACAGTGCAGCTGTACATGATGTTCTCTTAGCTTATCGTACAGCTTTGGCAGAAACTCCTCTGCTATGGCACTGTGTACTACAATCGACTCACATGCATTGCAGACACTGATTCTTTGTGTCTTTGCATTGTTAATAATATTAACAGCCATATCAAAGTCTGCATCCTTGTCCACATATACATGGCAGTTGCCTGTACCGGTCTGGATGACAGGAATTGTAGCATTTTTGACAACATTTTGGATGAGTCCTGCACCACCTCTTGGTATGAGCACATCCACATACTGATCCATCTTCATAAATGCATTTGTTGTCTCTCTGTCTGTTGACTCAATAAGTGCAAGTGCAGCAGCAGAAACCAAATTGTCCGTTAAAGCCTTTTTTAAAGCCTTTACTATTGCGATATTGGTATTTATCGCATCACTTCCACCCTTCAATATGACACAGTTGCCTGTCTTAAAGCACAGACCAAAGGCATCTGATGTGACATTTGGGCGCGCCTCAAAGATAATGCCAACAACACCGATTGCAACTCTTCTTTTTCCGATAATAAGGCCATTAGGACGCTTTGCCATAGACATCACTTCCCCAATAGGGTCTGCAAGCTTTGCTATCTGTCTGAGTCCGTCAGCCATGCCAAGGAGCCTGTCATGGTCAAGCGAGAGCCTGTCAATCATGCTCTTTGCCTTCATATTTTCCTCTGCTGTGGCCACATCCCTTTTGTTTGCCTCAAGGATTTCTTTTTCTGCCTTAAGAAGATTGTCCGCTGCATCGTTTAATACCTTATTCTTGATATCAGTATCCAGTGTTCCTATCTTTACTCTGGCCTCATATGCATCCGCACAAATTTTTTCTAAATCATTCATCAATAAACACCTCTCTCTTATCTGTTATCACCCCATCTAAGGGTACGTCATATTCATCTTCAAACGTCATGCCGCTAAGTAACTGGAAATCGTAGCCCACTCCAACTGCCATAACAGTGTCTCTTTTTGTAAAAGACGATAAATATCTGTCATAAAAGCCCTTTCCATAGCCGATTCTGTAACCGGTATCCGAAAATGCAAGCCCCGGCACTATCATAAGCGCCCTGCCATCCGTCTGCGTATACTCCTTCGTCATATCAGGCTCTTTAATATTAAATGAACCACAATTAAGCTCATCAAGGCTTCTTACCCTGTAAAAGGACATTGTATTGCCCGAAACCCTCGGATAATATATCCTTTTTGCTTTGTTTATTAAATAGGCAAAATACTCATCAGTATTCACTTCATTTCTGATAGCTGAATACAAAAGTATGTTGTCATATTCCCTGTCGAGCTCTAAAGCTATGAGCCTTTTATAAATTTCATGGCTCATACTGCAGCACTCATCAACACCCAGAAGGCTCCTTTGCTTTTTTAGCCTGCTACGAATTTCTTTTTTTGTTTCCATATTTCTCGCCGAGGTTCTCAACCGAACCGTCATCATTTACCATATCGATATTGTTGAGCTGGTTTCTTAAATTCTTCTTCACGTTTGCTATATACTCCTTGCGCAAAAGATCCTGCTCCTTTTTCTCTGCCTCAGAAAGTCCCTCTGCCTGTGACTTTCTGTAAAGCTCATTGATTCGCTGTATTTTTTCCTGTGTCATAGCACTCTCCTGATTTCAAATTTATAGCTGATTACTGGCCGCCTGTAGATGTAGGTGCCATCTCTCTTTGTATATAATCCGCAAGCACAAACTCTGCATCCTTTGCCCTGTGGAAAAGTGTTCCTGTATATCTGTCATTCATAATGTCATATAAAATCCCCATATTGCCGCCGTTTGCGATAATCATATCGGCCCCGGAATATGTGGCAATCTTTGCCGCTGTAAGCTTTGTCGCCATGCCGCCGGTTCCGACATCGCTGCCGGTTGATGACTTTGCCATGCCAAGTATTTTCCTGTCAAGCGTATCAACCTCTCTGATAAGCTTTGCATCCGGATTGTCATGAGGATCGTCGGAATACAGTCCGTCTATATCAGATAGCAGTATGAGCAGATCAGCCTTCGTGATTGATGTAACTATAGCAGACAGCGTATCATTGTCACCAAACTGCATCTCGTATGTGCTTACCGTATCATTTTCATTGACAATAGGCACCACGTTCAGATCAAAAAGCTCCTCAAATGTATTCATAACATTGCGTCTGGAAACAGGATTGACTATGGTATTCTTTGTCATGAGCACCTGTCCGGAATTCTGATTATACTCGGAAAAAAGCTTCTGATATGTCATCATAAGCCTGCCCTGTCCCACTGCGGCGCATGCCTGCTTTATTGAAATATCGCTCGGGCGCTCCTTTATGCCTATCACATCACGTCCAACCGCGATGGCGCCGGAGCTTACGAGGCACACATCCATACCGCTGTTTCTGTAATCACATATCGAGCGCACCAGACGCTCCATCTTTGAAAAATTGAGGCTTCCCGTCTCTGCATGTGTCAGCGTCGATGAACCTATCTTTATTACCACTCTTTTATAATTGTCTAAAAAACTCATTTCTATCATCTTTCCTATTGTAAGTCTAAATGCATACATAACTACATTACGCATACATTTACTACTTTACCATATATTCATGCAAAATACAAAATCATTTTTACTACTGTCTCATTTTTTTATTTTGTGTTATTATATTTCTGTTGCTTTCAGCTTTAAATTTTATAAAGCCCGGACGCAAAGTTATATTTATGCTTTTACTATTTAAGCTTTAACTATAAATAATTTACAACCAGGAAATTAATAAAGGATGCATTATGAAAAATAAACTAAAACATCTTGTCCCTGTCCTTTTGGCGCTTGCCACAATAACAGGAAGCCTGTCTGCATGTGAATTAAAGCCCAAGGCTCAGCAGAAGGTTTCCAAACAGGGCTTCTACTTTGACACGATAATACAGATTACGCTTTATGGCACTACCGACGAGAAATACATAGACGACTGCTTTGATATGGCAAAGAAATATGAGGATATGCTGTCAAACACAGTTAGTTACTCAGAGGTGAGCAAAATAAATGACGCTGCCGGCAAAGAATATGTCACAGTAAGCGATGATACACTTGAGCTCATAAAAAATGGCATCGAATACGGCGACACAAGTGACGGCAGGTTTGATATCACTATAGGAAAGCTGTCTGATTTGTGGAATTTTTCCGAAATAGCTGAAAATACCGACTCTAAAGATAATGAGGTGGATGCATCAGTCGTTCCGTCTGATGCGCAGATACAAAGCGAGCTGTCACATGTAAATTACCGCAATATACAGATTAACGGAAACGATGTGATGCTAACCGATTCAAAAGCAAAGCTTGACCTTGGTGGAATCGCAAAGGGCTTTATCGCCGATAAGATGAAGGCTTATTTACAGTCCAAAAAAATCACCTCAGGCATCATAAACCTGGGTGGCAATGTCCTCACTGTCGGTGAAAAATCCGACGGAAGTGATTATACAGTCGGCATACAAAAGCCATTCGACGAGAGCGGTGAGCCAATATGTACCGTCAAAATCAAGGACAAATCCGTCGTCACCTCAGGTATCTACGAGCGATACTACAGAGTAGATGGCAAGCTATATCACCATATACTGGACACCACAACCGGCTATCCTGTCAAAAACAATCTGTACTCTGTCACCATCATAAGCGACTCCTCCTGCGACGGAGATGCCTTAAGCACCACATGCTTTGCTCTTGGCATTGATAAAGCAAAGGAGCTTATCAATTCCCTTTCCGGTGTTGAGGCAATATTTGTGACAGATGATTATAGCATTATCACGACATCAGATGAGTATAACGTAAGCAAAGAATAGCTGCAAGCTTATAAAAAAGCTGCCACATATCATAATGATATGTGACAGCTTTTATTCATTACAGAATAATCTTCTTTGGACACTTCTCTGCGCAGATTCCGCAGCCTGTACATTTCTCCTGATCAATATAAGCTACATTGTCTACTACATGGACAGCATCTGACGGACAATTCTTCTCGCACAGATGACAACCGATACAGCCCACTGAGCATGCCTTCATGACATCCTTGCCCTTATCCTTTGAGCTGCACTTTACAACGTGCTTTGTGTCATATGGAATAAGCTCGATGAGGTGCTTTGGACAAGCCTCTACGCACTTGCCGCATGCCTTGCATGTAAGCGGATTGACACATGCCACTCCGTCAACCACATGGATTGAATCAAAAGGACATGCCTTCACACAGCTTCCATAGCCAAGGCAGCCATAATTACATGACTTAGGTCCGCCGCCCGGTACAAATGACATGGCAACACAATCCTCTACTCCTGTATAGTCGTAGTCTGTATTTGCTTTGTCGCAGGTGCCGGCGCACTTTACAAATGCAACCTTCTTTACTCCGGCCTCAACCTTTACACCCATAATCTCGCTGACCTTTGCCGCAACAGGGTCTCCACCTACAGGACACTGTCCTACCGGTGCCTCTCCCTTTGCAATGGCGGCAGCAAGTCCGGAGCATCCGGCATATCCACAGCCACCACAGTTGTTGCCCGGAAGCACCTCAAGTATTGCTTCCTCTCTTGGGTCAACCTCTACTTTGAATTTTTCTCCTGAAATACCGAGGAAAAATCCAAGAATTATACCGACAGCTCCAACAACTAAAGCTGCAATAATAATCGCAGTAACATTCATATCACTTTTCCTCCAATCCTATACAGAAACCATTCCTGAGAATCCCATAAAGGCGATAGCCATAAGACACGCTGTAAGAAGCACGATGGCTGTTCCCTGGAAAGGCTTTGGAATATCATTATACTCAATCTTCTCACGTACACCAGCCATAAGCACGATGGCAATAAAGAAACCAAAGGCTGTGGCAAAGCCGTAAACTACACTCTCTAAGATATTGTAGCCCTTTGTTACACTGTTAAGTGCTACACCGAGTACGGCACAGTTTGTTGTGATAAGAGGCAGATACACACCGAGTGCCTTGTAAAGAGGCGGCATCTGTTTCTTTAAGAACATCTCTACAAACTGAACAAGTGCTGCAATTACAAGAATGAACACGATAGTCTGCAAATATGACAGATTAAGCGGATACAGTATAAAATTGTAAATAAGCTGTGTAACGAATGTGGCGATTGTGATAACGAAAATTACCGCACCACCCATTCCTGCAGCAGTTTTTGTGTTCTTTGATACGCCGAGGAAAGGACAGATACCAAGGAACTGGCTAAGTACTACGTTATTAACTATTGCATATGCTACTGCAATGAGCAGTAAATGACCTAATGTACCCATTATTTATCCCCTCCTTCTGTAGTGTTAGGCGCAACAGCGGCCTGTGCTGCTTTTGCTGATGGACATGATGCTCCACAATGTGCACAGTCTCCTGAAAGGCAGCCTGCCGGCTCAGCAAGAGGTGTACCCTTTGCTTCCATCTTTTTACGGATGATATTCATGCCTGCAACGAGGAAGCCAAGTACAAGGAAGGCTCCCGGTGCCATGATAAAGATTGTGATTGGAGTAAACCAGTCACCGAAAATCTTGATGTTGAAGAATGTTCCTGCACCTAAGATTTCACGGATAAGTCCGATGATTGTAAGACCCATGGTAAATCCAAGTCCCATTCCCATTCCATCAAAGATAGACTCTACAGGCGGATTCTTTGAAGCATAGCTCTCGGCACGTCCGAGGATGATACAGTTAACCACGATAAGTGGGATGTATACACCAAGTGCTGCTGAAAGGCTAGGCAGATAAGCCTGCATTAAAAACTGTACTACTGTAACAAGAGATGCAACTATGACGATATACGCCGGCATACGCACTCCGTTAGGAATCACTTTTCTGAAAAGTGAAATCAAAAGGTTTGAACATATAAGTACCACCGTGGTGGAAAGTCCCATTCCAAGTCCGTTTACCGCACTGGATGTAACAGCCAGTGTAGGACACATACCAAGCATAAGTACAAAGGTAGGATTTTCCTTAATGATACCATTATATAAACGCTCTACATATTTGTTCATTAGTTGGCACCTCCCTGTAATTTATTCTGGAAGTAAGTAATAGCTGCGTTGCAGCCGTTGGCCATAGCCTTTGATGTGATGGTTGAGCCTGTGATGGCCTCAATCTCATCATCCTTTGAAGGTGTGGTCTTTACAACGTCGAACTTGTCTACTTTCTTGTTCTCAAACTGCTTGTAGAAATCAGCCTCCTCGGCCTTCATTCCAAGTCCCGGAGTCTCACTGATGCTTGTGATCGAGTAACCGTTTACAGTACCATCATTCTTGATACCTACAGAGAATGTGATACTTCCCTGGCTACCATCCTTGGCTGTAACTGTGATGACATAGCCTAATGCCTCCTTGTTTGAATCAAGGGCAGTCTCAATATCATCGATTGTATCCTTGTAGCCCGCATCAGATACAAGCTTATCAGCTTCATCAGCATCATAATCATATTTCTCAAATGATTTTGCATCCGAAAATACTGCCTGATATGCTTTCTGTGCTGCTGCTTTATTGGCCTTGTCGATAGGCTCTGCCGTGATTCCCTGAACCAGGGCAAGAATAAAACCAAGCACCAGAGTAAAGGCAGTTAAAATCAAAGCGTCATGTACAATACGTTTATTCATTCTTCTTTGCCTCCTTTACCATACCAAAGGCTCTTGGGATAGAAACCTTCTCAATAATAGGAACAAGGCAGTTGCTTAAGATGATAGCAAAGGAAACACCCTCTGCATTGGCACCGAAGCAACGGAATACTCCTGTCAATATACCACAGCAGATACCGAATATTATCTTGCCCATCGGCGTAATCGGGCTTGTGACATAATCGGTCGCCATGAAAAATGCACCGAGCATCAGTCCGCCACCGCAGAGCTCTGCAACAACATAGTTGATATCAAACTGCTGTGCTCCGAAAAGGAACATGAAAACAGCAAATGTAATAATGTAGGATGCAGGAATCTTTAAATCAATGACTCCAAGTAAAATCATGATGATAGCACCTATTAAAATAGCTATAACTGATGTCTCACCAATAGTTCCTGCAGTATTTCCTATAAGCATATCCCTTACATTGACACTTGAAAGCCCCTCATTTTTGATGAGCGCAAGTGGTGTTGCTCCTGAGTATACATCCACACCGTTTCTTGTGACATTGAAATTAGTCATATCAGCCGCAAATGCGATGAGAAGAAAGCATCTTCCACCAAGTGCCGGGTTCATAAAGTTCTGTCCGAGTCCTCCGAACATACACTTGACAATAATGATTGCAAATACTCCACCGAGTACAGCCTCCCACCATGGAAGTGCAACCGGAAGGTTTAGTGCTAAAAGCAGTCCTGTAACAACCGCACTAAGGTCGGTAATTGTGCTCTTTTTCTTAACTATGTAGTCAAACACCCATTCTGATGCCACACACGATGCGATGGTAAGCAGAATGATAAAAAGTGCTCTAAATCCAAAATTGTAAATACCAAAAAGACTTGCCGGGAGTAATGCTATAATGACATAAAGCATTATTCTGTCAGTGGAATCCTTGGCACGTACATGTGGTGATGATGAAACATGATATAAATCACTCACTTTAATCCACCTCTTTCTTTATTTTTTGCTGGCCTGTTTTCTCTTTTCAGCGAGAACAAGCTTCTTCATTGTCTTAATAGGCTGAGCCACCTGTCTCCTTGACGGACATGCAAATGTACAGCTTCCACACTCAATACACTCAAGTCCGTGCCACTTCTCAAACTCATCCATCTGTCCACGCAAACCAAACTTCGCAAGACGGCTTGGAATGAGCTGCTCAGGACATGCCTCAACGCAACGACCGCAGTTAATGCAGGCCTGTGGCTCAAATGCTGCCACCTCATCATGTGTGAAGCACAGTATTGATGAAGAGGTCTTTGTAGTAGGGATATCAAGACTAAACATGGCAAAGCCCATCATAGGACCGCCTGATATAATCTTCTCCGGCTGGCTCTTAAAGCCACCTGCAGCATCAACCAGCTCCTGATATGAGGTACCAATGCTGTATAAAATATTGGAAGGATTCTTCACAGCATCTCCTGTAACTGTTGAAATACGCTTAAGGACTGGCTGTCCATTCTTTACGGCATTGTAGACAGCAATAATTGTCTCTACATTATCAACGATACAGCCTGCATCAGCAGGGAGCATCTTAGAATTGATGGCTCTGCCGGTTGTAGCATAGATGAGCTGTCTCTCACCACCCTGTGGGTACTTTGTCATAAGCGGACAAACCTCAATACGTGGCTCATCCTTCGTGAGCTCTGTGAGCTTTTCGATACAGTCAGGCTTATTATCCTCTATACCAAGAATACCCTTTGCATTGTCAAAAAGCTGAAGTATGATCTTCATGCCGCCAATTAATTCCTCAGGATTCTCAAGCATACGTCTGTAGTCAGATGTGAGGTAAGGCTCACACTCTGCGCAGTTTGCGATAATATACTCAATCTTGTCCGGCTCCTTTGGAGAAAGCTTAACATGTGTAGGGAAACCGGCACCGCCCATGCCGACAACTCCCGCATTCTTGACCTTCTCGATGATTTCTTCCTTTGAAAGCGCAGTGACATCCTCGACGCTCTCATATGTTGTCTCAGTAAACATGCCATCATTTTCGATAACAATACTGTCAACCATATCGCCGACCGCCACACGTCGCTTCTCAATAGCCTTAACTTTTCCTGACACTGATGAATAGATAGGTGATGAAACAAAGCCACCGGCCTCTGCTATCATCTGTCCCTTCAACACAGTGTCACCTACGGCAACAACAGGCTTAGCCGGTGCGCCGATATGCTGCGAAACCGGATATACCATGTCGCCCTTGGGCAAAACTTCTTTAATTGGTGAATCCTTAGACAGCTCTTTGCCATCATATGGATGAACACCGCCAATAAACGTTTTATGACCCATTTTTGTGCCCCTCTTTCTTTTAGATTAATAACGTGGAAATGCTATTGCACATTACTGTTCCTATTATACCACTTATGATTTTTAGTTAAATAGTATATTATGTACTTTTTTTAATACTTTATGTTATAATGTTTATACAAATGATATTCAAGGCAGGAATTGAAAAATGAAAACATTTCACAATGAAGAAATTTACATAAAAACCGATAATTTTTCAGACAGCATATTTAAAGAAAACACTATGTTCTTTGATATTGAGACAACAGGCTTTTCACCGGTGAAAGCGATTGTCTACATGATAGGCTGTGCAAGGCGCATCAAAAACCGCATTGTAATAGACCAGTATTTTGCCGAAACGCCTGATGACGAAGCAGCTGTAATTGAAGCCTTCGCAGGAAGTCTGTCAGGTTGCAGCACTATCATTTCCTTCAACGGCGTCGGTTTTGATATACCATTTTTAAAGAATAAATACAAGAAATATAAGCAGGAAGACCCCTTCTGTAATGTGCAGATACTCGATATCTTTAAGGAGCTTTCACCGATAAAGCCTCTTTTGTGCCTCGAAAACTACAAACAAAAAAGCATCGAAGCATTTCTTGGTATAGATAGGGAGGATAAATATTCCGGTGGTGAGCTCATAAACGTTTATTATGAATATCTTGCCCAAAAGGACGCCGAAAAGCTATCCCTGCTTTTGACACACAACTACGAGGATGTCCTTGGCATGACAAAGCTCCTTAGTATACTTTCGTATAAAGAATGCATACATGGCATTGCAGACATCACCAGTGTATCCGTAAACCCATATACAGCTTACGACGGCAGCCTGATGAATGAGCTTATCATATCATTTGAAAATAAATTTTCCGTTCCAAAATCTGTAAGCTTCCATGACAATGACATCTATCTGACCATCGGCACTACAAAAAGCTATGTGCGTGCAGAGATATTCGAGGGAGAAATGCGCCATTTTTACAGTGATTACAAAAACTACTACTATCTGCCAAAGGAGGACATGGCCATACACAAGAGCGTCGCAGCATATGTCGACCACGAATACCGCGAAAAATGCAAGGCGTACAACTGCTATGTGCGCAAAACCGGTACCTTCATCAGACAGTACTCTGACTTCATGAAGCCAGAGTTTCGATTCGATATAAAGGATAAGTACAGCTATTTCCTGCTGACTGAAGATTTTATAAATTCAAAACAGATGGTACTGTCATATGTAAAACATATAACAGACCATCTGTTTAACCTCTGATAAGATATCATGGCTTCCTGAAATAGAAACTGCTTAATCTCTCAAAGCCGAGCTCACGATATGTAGTTATCTGCTCAGTACTGCCTATAAACAGTATTCCCTTGGATTTTAAAGTATTGAAGAAATTTTTGTATATCATATCCTTCGCATCATCGGTAAAATAAATCACCACATTCCTGCACAGGATAAGATCGTAATCCTTTGGATATGAATCCTTCAACAGATTGTGCTCCTTAAATGTAACACATCGCTTGATATCATCAGATATCTTGTATGACCCCTCCACCTGGGTAAAGTACTTCTTCTTCAGGTCAGCCGGCACATTTTCTACAGACTTTGCGCTGTAAAGCCCGGCTTTAGCGCTCGCAATCACCTGGTCGTCAATATCTGTAGCCAGTATCTTTATACGAGACAATGGAACATGCTTCGAAAAAGCCATGGCAAGCGAATACGGCTCGTCCCCTGTTGAGCATGCCGCACTCCATATCTTAATCGTCCCTGTATTGTTCTTTAATATCTCAGGAATGACCTCTCTGTCCAAAAAACTCCACTGATCAGGATTCCTGTAGAACTCAGATACATTGATAGTGATAAAATTGATAAACTGTTTAAACTTAGCCTTATCTGCAGAAATCATATCAATGTATGTCTCATAAGAATCAGCCCCATTTTTTTTCGCAAGAGTATCAATACGCCTGCGCATCTGCTTCTCTTTATAATAATTGAGATCTATCTGTGTCAGCCTGTACACTTCCTTTTTAAACCATTCATAATGATCAAACATCACAATCCTCCAATATGTGCCACCCGATACAAATAAAAGCTGCCATATAATTATATATGACAGCTTTAAAATCAAAAACTACTCGTTATCAGAAGCAACCTCGTCAATATTTACATCTGCAACATCTGCTCCATCATCCTCTGAATCAAGGAGAGCCTTCATGCTTAAGCTGATTTTCTTATCGTCCTCATTGAACTCAACAACCTTAGCCTCAACCTCCTGACCAATCTTGAGAACATCTGATGGCTTCTCAACATGATCCTTTGAAATCTGTGAAACATGAAGAAGTGCGTCAACACCAGGAGCAAGTTCGATGAATGCACCAAAATCAGTCATTCTGGCTACTTTGCCCTTTACGATATTGCCAGGAGCAAATTTCTCTGTTGCACCATTCCATGGATTCTCGTCATCAAACTTCATTGAAAGAGCAATCTTAGAACCATTGATGTTCTTAACAAATACTCTTACAGTCTGTCCAACAGTGAATACCTTCTTAGGGTTCTCTACTCTGCCCCAAGACATCTCTGAGATATGAAGTAATCCGTCTACTCCGCCAAGATCGATGAATGCACCGAAATCTGTAACATTCTTAACTGTTCCTTCGATTACATCGCCAACGTGAAGATTTGCAAGAAGCTCTTCCTGCTGTTTAGCCTTCTGCTCAACGAGTAATACCTTTCTATTTCCGATAATACGTCTCTTTCTTGGATCGAACTCTGTGATGATAAACTCAATCTCCTGATCCTTGAACTTGTTGAGATCCTTCTCATAAGTATCTGATACAAGGCTTGCAGGGATGAATACTCTTGTCTCATCAACACTGACACATACACCACCAGCTAATACCTGTGTAACTTTTGCCTTTAATACTTCCTGGTTCTCAAAAGCCTCCTCAAGACGCTTGCTGCCCTTCTCTGCCTGAAGGCGCTTGTAAGAAAGGATAACCTGGCCCTCGCCATCGTTAAGCTTAACTACCTTGGCTTCCATCTTGTCGCCAACCTTTACAACAGTAGTAAGATCTACGTTCGGCTCATTTGTGTACTCGTTTCTAGTAATAATTCCGTCTGATTTGTATCCAATATTTAAGAAAATCTCGTCAGGTTTAACATCAATAACGGTACCTTCTACCACTTCTCCATTTCTTATAGTTTTAAAAGATTCTTCCAGCATTTGTTCAAAGCTCATTTCTGACATTCTTTGAAACCTCCTCAATGATATTATTTGGGGTTGAAGCCCCTGCTGTAATACCTACGTTATTGTTGGACCTGATTTGTGTATAATCCATTTCGTCACTTGTCTGTATATAGTAAGTATTTTTGCATTCGTTTTTACATATTTCAAATAGCTTCTGTGTATTGGAGCTGTGCCTGTCGCCTATGACAATCATGACATCTGAGCACTGTGCTACCTTTCTAGCTTCGGTCTGTCTGACCTCTGTAGCATTACAGATTGTATTTAAAACAGTTATATCATAACCTTTTTTTGCAATAATTTCAACTATATCTTGAAATTTATTGTAGTTAAATGTCGTTTGTGACACTATGCATAGTTTTTTTGTACTATTTTTCATGTAATTTTCGGCATCCTCAGGCGAATTTATGATGGTTACATGACATTTTTCGTCTGCCCAGCCCTTTATTCCACACACCTCAGGGTGCTTTGGACTGCCGACAATTATAATATCATAGCCCTTTGAGCTGTAATCCTCCACATATCTGTGAATTTTTGATACAAAAGGACAGGTTGCATTAAGCACCTCAAAGCCACAGTTTTTTATCCTGTCATACTCAGCCTTGCTTATACCGTGTGAACGGATAATCATCACACCCTTTTCATGAGAAGAAAGCTCATCGAGATCGTTTATGACGATTACGCCATTTTTTTCCATATCCTTTACGACCTCATCATTGTGAATAATCGGGCCATAGGTGTATATAGGCACATTTTCCTTTTCAATTGCCTCATAGACCATATTTACTGCTCTCGTCACTCCAAAACAAAAGCCGGCGCTCTTTGCGATAGTAAGCTCTCCCATACGCTATGCCTCTTTCACAAGCTGTTTCATTCTATCTACCACCTCATCGATTGTCATATCAGACGAATCAAGCAGCACAGCATCATCCGCCTGCTTCAAAGGTGATGTCTCTCTTGTCATATCCCTGTGGTCTCTCTCTATAATATCCTTCTCGATTGCATCAATATCGCATTTCTCACCCTTTGCAGTAAGCTCATCGAAGCGTCTCTTTGCACGTACTTTAGAGCTTGCTGTTAAAAATATCTTGACATTGGCATCAGGAAGCACAACAGTTCCTATATCTCTTCCATCCATCACCACATTCTCTCTGGCAGCGAGCTGTCTTTGAAGCTCAACAAGCTTTTCTCTAACTACAGGATAAACACTTGTTGCTGATGCCATATTGCCGACAGCCTCCTGTCTTATAAATCCTGTGATATTCTCACCATTTAAGATAACCTGCTGTTCACCGTTTTCATAGCTGATTGAAACCTCAACATCCTTACACAGCTTCGTGATGGTGTCAATATCCTCCTTGTCCACACCCTTTTGGATAAAATAGTATGCCATGGCACGGTACATGGCACCTGTATCAACATAAATTGCGCCAAGTTCCTTTGCAAGTCTCTTTGCTATAGTGCTTTTTCCGGCTCCTGCCGGTCCGTCAATTGCTATATTGTATCTCATAATTTCTCCTTAAAATATAATTGTTCATCATTTTTATTAAAATCCCAGCTGTTCAATTCACTATGCGCATATATAACTGTTATTATAAATGTCTCAAAATAGTTTTCAAAATCATCAAACCGCTGCACTTGTTCCTGCCAGATATCCGGTGGACCATGCTATCTGCAGATTGAAGCCTCCCGTATATGCATCCAGATCCAGCACCTCGCCGGCAAAGTAAAGGCCATTCACAAGCTTCGACTCCATAGTGGATGGATTGATTTCCTTCACCTTTATGCCGCCCTTTGTGATAATAGCTTCATTATATCCTCTTGGACCATTAAGAGTGACAGGCAGCTTCTTAAAGAGCATAAGAAGTCTGTTTCTTTCCTCTTTCGATATCTCATTAACCTTCTTATCCGGGTCAATGCCTGAAAGCTCAATTATCACCGGAATCATTTTTGCAGGCAAAAGCTTGTTTATCGAATTCTTAAACTGCTTGTTTTTTGCCTCCTCAAACTCCCTGAGAATCCTCTTGTCCAAGGCCTCCTGCGTAAGAGCCGGCTTCAAATCAATATACATGTCAAGAGGCTGCTTAATAAGGCTTTGCTTAATTGATGCACTCGCAGACAAAATCATAGGGCCGCTGACCCCGAAATGCGTAAAAAGCATCTCTCCAAAATCCTCATACAGCTTCTTTTTGCCACTATATATGGAAATAGCCGTATTTTTAAGTGAAAGTCCCTGAAGACTCTTTACCCACTCTTCCTTTACATTAAAAGGAACGAGTGAAGGTGTGCACTCTGTCACAGTATGGCCTGCATCCTCTGCCATTTTGTAGCCGTCACCTGTAGAGCCTGTAGAAGGATATGAAAGTCCTCCTGTGGCAACAATGACTGCATCAGCATCCATTTTGGTGCCATCCTTTAATATGACACCTGTTATTTTTAATTCAGTTTTTTTATCAGCAGCTTCTTCATCTGCCTTTGTATCAGTGATTTTCTCATAGCACAGCTTCGATACCTCCGTATGAAGCAATACCTCCACTTTCTTTTCCTTCAAAGCTCTCTGTAAAGCAAAAATCACATCCGACGACTTATCAGACACCGGAAACACACGATTGCCACGCTCCACCTTTACAGGCATGCCATGACTCTCAAAAAAATCAATAACCCTGCTGTTGTCAAAGCCATAAAAAGCGCTGTACAAAAACTTGCTGTTGCTCTTTACATTTAAAAAAAGCTCCTCGACATCGCACGCATTGGTCAGGTTGCATCTGCCCTTGCCGGTTATATATATTTTCTTCCCAAGTTTTTCATTTTTTTCAAGAAGCGTAACCTTATTCCCTGCTTCTGCAGCAAAATACGCCGCAAGCATTCCGGCAGCTCCGCCACCTACCACAATAATATTCTTACTCATCCTGCGAATCCCCCAGCTTAGCGTAATGTACCTTTATAGAGTCATCAATCTCATCATTCTCGTACACCTGATACTCATTCCATATATCCTCAAGCTCTGTCAGTGTCTTTGCAACAATACTCTGCTTTTTCATGCAAAGAGCCACAATCAGGGCATTGATGACAGAAAGCGGAGCAACAAGTGAATCAACTATAGAAGCCATATCACTGTCGGCAATCAGATTGCATGAAGAATACAGATTCATCGGTGAATGAATGCTGTCTGTGATAGTGATAACCTTTGCACTCCTGTTGTTGGCAAATTCCAGTGCCTTAAGAGTACGCATAGAGTAACGCGGAAAGCTGATGCCGATAATCACATCTTCCTTGCCAATACGCACCATCTGCTCAAAAAGCTCGCTAGAGCTGTTTGTCGTAAGCAGACACACATCCTCAAACATCAGATTCATATAAAATGCAAGAAAGCTTGCAAGAGGTGCACAGCTTCTGATTCCGACAATATAAATTTTCCTTGACTGTAAAATAGTATCTACCGCCAGGTCAAATGCATCCGCATCAATTTTTTCCAGAGTGGTCTTAATCTTGTCACGATCAGACTGCAGTACAGTCTCAAGAATCTGTGACTGGCTGATACGCCCATATGTGACCTCCATTCGCTGAACCGAATTGAGCTTGTTCCTTACAAGCTCCTCGAGTGCCTTCTGAAAATCGGGATATCCCTTATATCCCAGCGATGTAGCGAACCTGACAACCGTAGACTCAGAAATTCCTACCGTTTCGCCCATCTTAGCCGCTGTCAGAAAGACAGCCTTATCATAATTATCAGTTATGTATGTAGCAAGCAGCTTGTGCCCCTTGCTCATCGTACTGTATTTAGCATTTATCCTGTTAAGTAAGTCGTTAGTATTTGACATCTTATACTCCTGAGCTTTCCCGTTTATGGCTGTGCTTCACACATTTGTGTGACCTGCAGCAATTTTTTCATACCTTAAAATATTATCACTTTTTTCCTCTATATGAAAGAGCGAATTTATATTTTTTATTTTTGCCATAGAATAGACTCGTAAGTCCCGGGCACCGGGCAGGCACGCACACTTTCCCGTGCGCTACGCTACGTCTCTAAGATACTGTACGAAATTATGTTTGTAGTTGTTCTATGCTTGACGAAACCGGCTTTTATGCGCCATCCATGGCGCATAACACCTTGTCCTGCCATCCATGGCAGGACATTTCTGTGTTTCATGTGCATAATTTCTACAGTATCTAAGAGGCTGCGCTATTCGCGCACATGAAAGTGTGCGTGCCTGTCCGGCGCCCTGGACTTACGAGTCACCCTATCCACATAATATAAAAAACAGGCCCGGCAAAGCCGGACCTGCTTGAAATTCAAAAGCATGAATTATATTTTTAAATACTATACAGGATAAGCCTTATTCTCAGTATCAGCGGCCTTTGCATCAACACCTGTCTGCTGTGCCTGTCTGTACTTGAAGAAATCAGTAGCAACCTGTGGGAAAAGAGCATAAGAAAGAACATCCTCATCCTGCTGTTTCCACTGCTTCATCTCAGCCTCAATCTTGTCAAGCTCTGGCTCAAGAAGATCTGCCGGACGACATGTGATGGCATTCTTCTTATCATCACCAAGAACCTTGTCAACAACCTCTGGGTTGAAAGGCTTAACAGTCTGACCATACTTACCAAGAAGGATATCCTTAGTCTCCTTAGTAGCAACCTTGTATCTCTCGCCCATGAGTACGTTAAATACAGCCTGTGTACCAACGATCTGTGAAGATGGAGTTACAAGTGGTGGCTCACCGAGGTCTTTACGCACACGAGGTACCTCTGCGAGAACCTCCTCGTACTTGTCCTCTTTGCCCTGCTCCTTGAGCTGTGAGATAAGGTTTGAAAGCATTCCTCCAGGAACCTGATAACGGAGAGTATTGATATTTACTCCGAGTACCTTTGGGTTCATGAGACCTGAAGCTAAAGCTTCCTCTCTCATTGGTCTGAAGTAATCAGCAATCTCACTTAAGAGATTAAGATCAAGACCTGTATCAAACTCTGTGCCCTTGAATGCCTCAACCATAACCTCTGTTGCAGGCTGGCTTGTTCCAAGAGCGAATGGTGACATAGCTGTGTCAATGATATCAACTCCGGCCTCAACAGCCTTCATGTATGTCATTGAAGCAACACCTGATGTGTAGTGTGTATGAAGCTCGACAGGAAGGCTTGTAGAATCCTTTAAAGCCTGAACAAGCTCTGTAGCCTTTGCAGGAACTAAAAGACCGGCCATATCCTTGATACAAAGTGAGTCAGCACCCATGTCCTCAACTCTCTTTGCCATATCCATCCAGTAGTCAAGTGTGTAAGCATCTCCAAGTGTGTATGAAAGAGCTACCTGGGCATGTCCCTTTTCCTTGTTACATGCTGTAACTGCTGTCTGTAAGTTTCTGATATCATTTAAGCAGTCGAAAATACGGATGATATCGATTCCGTTTGCGATTGACTTCTGTACGAAATACTCAACAACATCATCTGCATATGGACGATATCCTAAGATATTCTGTCCACGGAAAAGCATCTGGAGCTTTGTATTTTTGAAGCCGTCTCTTAATTTTCTGAGACGATCCCATGGATCTTCCTTTAAGAATCTAAGGCAGGCATCAAATGTTGCACCACCCCAGCACTCTACTGCGTTGTATCCAACCTTGTCCATTTTGTCAACGATTGGAAGCATCTGCTCTGTTGTCATTCTGGTTGCAATCAGTGACTGATGTGCATCACGAAGAACAGTTTCTGTTATTTTTAATGGTTTCTTTACCACTTCTGACATGATTAATCCTCCTTAATTAAATCTAAATACCGAATATAGCCATGAAGCATCCGGCCGCTACGGCAGTTCCAATAACACCGGCTACGTTAGGTCCCATAGCATGCATAAGAAGGAAGTTTGTTGGATCCTCTTCTGCACCGACCTTCTGAGATACACGGGCAGCCATAGGAACAGCGGATACACCGGCTGAACCGATAAGTGGATTGATCTTGCCTTTTGTAAGGAAGCATAAAAGCTTTCCAAAAAGTACTCCGGCAGCAGTTCCCACCATGAATGCAATAAGACCAAGGATAACGATCTTGATTGTGCTCATATTAAGGAATGACTCTGCGCTTGTAGAAGCACCTACTGATGTACCGAGTAAGATAACTACAATGTACATAAGGGCGTTGCTTGCTGTCTCCTGAAGCTGACGTACTACACCAGACTCACGGAAAAGGTTTCCAAGCATGAGCATACCAACGAGTGGTGCTGTAGTTGGAAGCAGTGTACAAACAACGATAGTAACTACTACAGGGAAGAGAATTCTCTCAAGCTTGCTTACAGGACGAAGGTTCTGCATCTTGATTGCACGCTCTTTCTTTGTAGTAAATAATTTCATAATTGGCGGCTGGATGATAGGTACTAATGCCATGTACGAGTACGCTGCCACGGCGATAGGTCCCATCAGACCTGTCTGACCTAATTTTCCGGCAAGGAAAATAGATGTAGGTCCGTCAGCTCCACCGATGATAGATACGGCTGCTGCTGCCTTGTCGTTAAATCCGAGAAGGATTGCAAGGAAATAAGCTCCGAAAATACCAAACTGTGCTGCAGCTCCGAGTAAGAAGCTGATAGGGTTTGCGATAAGCGGACCAAAGTCTGTCATAGCTCCGACACCGAGGAAAATCAGTGAAGGAAGAATTGACCACTCATCAAGTGTATAGAAATAATAAAGTAAACCACCTACTCCATTGCTTGAGTGCTCAGGACTTACAATAATATCAGGATAGATATTAACAAGGAGCATACCAAAAGCAATAGGTACTAAAAGTAAAGGCTCAAATCCTTTTTTAATAGCCAAAAACAGGAATACACATGCTACGGCAATCATAACATAGTTTCCGACTGACAGATTAAAAAAGGCAGTCTGATGTAGGAGGTTTGAAAGTGTTTCACCTACGTAACTCAAATTAGTTTACCTCCTGGAATTAGTTTAATGTTGCAAGTAATGCACCTGACTCTACTGAATCACCAACAGCAACATCAATGCTTGCTACTGTTCCATCCTGTGGTGCAACAACAGGTGTCTCCATCTTCATGATCTCAAGAATAAGAAGTGTATCACCCTTCTTTACTGCATCGCCAACCTTAGCCTCGAGCTTAAATACCTTTCCGGCAGCTCCGGCCTCAACCTTGATGCTTCCTGCTCCTGCAGGTGCAGCAGCCTTTGGTGCAGCGGCAGCAGGTGCTGCAGCTCTTTTAGGTGTGCTTGCTGTGCTAGGTGTGCTTCCTGTCTCTTCTACTGTAACATCGTAAACATTTCCGTTAACGGTAATTGTATAGTTTTTCATCTCAAATGTCCTCCTAAATTATCTTCTATTGATTGAACGGACTACAAAGCCCTCTGTTGTAGTACCCTCGCTTGCTGCTATAGCTGCTGAGATAACAGCTACAAGCTCTGTATCATCTGTAAGGTCTGCAGCAGGTGCAGCTGCAGCAGTCTCTTTCTTTTCAGGCTCGCTCTTTGCTTCTGCCTTCTTTGGCTTATTGCCGATAAGAGCAATAAACTTGAAGCAGTAAATGATAAGAGAGATAAGAATAAGTACACAGAATACAATACTCATTGAAATTACTGTGTTCTGTCCTGCCTTAGCAAGCTTCTGCCCCATTGTCTGAACAGGAGTAAGTGAGATACCTGTTACCTCCATGGTAACCGAATCATATACTAATTCGTATGTTACATCCTGCTTGCCAAATGTAAGTGTCATGTCGGTAGTGAGTGTACCACCTGACTTAGTTACTGTAAAATCCTTGCCATCAGTTGCATCCTTTACGTCTCCGTATTTGTCAACCAGATCAAGCCATGATGAAACGGCATCAAGCTCAGCGTCGATATTTTTCATTGAAACGCTTGCTCCCGACTGTCCGAGTGTGTTGTAAACAACCTCACCCTCTGTCATGCCTGTCTTCTCCTCAACTTTCTTGACACTCTTCTCATAGCTGTCATAACCGCCACAACTATCTACGAGCGCAATGTAGTTCTGGATATTGCCAAGGCTGTCTGTTGCCTCAGTATGAAGCTCGTCTGTTGTGTATCCGCCGTATGTCTTTTCGGCATTGTCAGAGCCACATGCTCCAAGCATACATACAATCATAAGAAGGCTAAGGATATATGTTATTTTTTTCTTCATAACAAAATGCGCCTTTCTATTATTTAGTTCCGTGTTTCTTCTCTGGTGCATCTACATATTTGGTGTAAAGCATCTCAAAAGCACCTACAAGATATTTTCTTGTGTCAGCCGGATCAATGATGAGATCTACATATCCTCTGGCTGCTGCTGATGAAACAGAAGACTGAAGCTTCTCGTAATCAGCTGCCTTCTCATCGATTTCCTTTGCATCAGCGCCCGGATACATAATCTCAGCTGCAATCTTTGAATCCATCATACCAATCTTTGCATCAGGGTATGCATAAACCATATCAGCTCCGATTGACTTAGAGTTCATTGCAACATATGCGCTTCCGTAAGCCTCGCCTGTAATCAGGTTAACCTTAGGACATGTTGCACTTGAGAATGCATATGTCATTCTGGCAAGAGCCTTTGCAAGCTTCTTCTCAGAGCACATGCAGTTCTTGAATCCGTTTACGTTTGTAAGTGTAAGTACAGGAATTGAGAAAGCATCACAGAATGATACAAACTCAGCTGCCTTGTTGCAGCCCTTTGCAGTAAGAGAAAGTGCAAACTCCTCTGCCTTCTTGCCCTCAGCATCATATACTGTGCTGCAGTTTGCAACTGCACCGACTGTCATGCCGTTTAATTTAACAAAGCCTGTTACCATATTCTTGGCAAAGTCTTTCTTTGTCTCAAAGAATACATGATCATCAGAAAGCTCTGATAAGAGGAATCTTGGATCAGCCTTCATATCATCCATGCTGTTACATGCTCTGTTGAGATCATCCTCACATGAGTCTGTATATACATCTCCCTCGTTGTTGAGTGGAAGCATGCTGACAAGAGCTCTGATATCAGCGATAATATCATCCTCTGAACCGATTCCGTCTACACATCCGTTGTTCTCACTCTGGAATGAAGCTGCTGCTGTATCGCATTTCTCAACGCGATTACCCTCTATTGCATCAGGAGTATTAACAAACATTCTGCCCTTAGACTCTTCGATATAAGCGAAATCACAAAGAGCCGGTACTACAGAAAGTCCGCCACCACAATTACCGAATACACCACAAATCTGTGGAATAACGCCACTTGCTGCAACTTCCTTGGCGTAGATAAGACCAAATCCGTCTAATGCATCAACTGACTCCTGAAGTCTGATACCACCGCAATCGATAAATCCGATAACAGGTGCGCCCATTTTCATGGCCATATCATATACAGAAGCAATTTTCTTTGCATGCATCTCGCCGATTGTTCCGTTAAGAACTGTTGCATCCTGGCTGTAGATAAATACAAGATTTCCATCAATCAGACCGTGTCCGATAATAACACCATCTGAAGGAGCTTTTGCTGCAGTAAGGTTAAAATCTGTACTGCGAGCTGTCACAAGAGAACCAATTTCCATGAAACTGTTCTCGTCGACTAACTTAGCAATACGCTGCATTGCCAAGCTTTGATTGTTACTACTCATTTTATATCCTCCATCTATAAAAAAATAAAATTTTTCGCTAGTATGATAATAGACTATTTCTAATTTTTTTTCAACTAATTTGTTAAATTTTTAACCTTTATTTTTGTTTAGAAAAAATTTCCTATATTAATTGTAAAATTCTTGAGAAAATTCTTGCAAATTTTCTTATTTTTCTTGTTATTTTCTATATATTTTAAGTTAATTGTGTTTCGTATATCACCGGTCTGTTGTGTTGTTACACAAGCAGCATCACAGTAAGAATCTTCGGCAGCATCTGAAACCGCATACTCCACCAGACTCTTTGCATCAGCCCACTTATAGTTTTTATTGTTTGGCCACCCACAGCCCAAGAGAGAAAGGCACATTCTCCTTCCATCCTTTTCAACTGCTGCGACATAGCAGTAACCTGCCTTTGTGGTAAAGCCGGTCTTTCCCGATATGCAGTAGTCCGTCTCCGTAAGAAGCCTGTTGTGATTGCTAAAAACCATCTGACCTTCCTTTGTCTCAAACGTGTACTGCATAGTCTGTGTTATCTCAAGAAACTGTGTTGATTTTGGTGATTTCCACGCACAATAAGACATTATAACACACAAATCTCCCGCTGTGGAGTGGTGAAAGCTTATATCATTCTCAGCATCCAGCCCGTTTGGTGTAATAAAATACGTGCCGAGGCACCCTATCTCATTTGCTTTTTCATTCATAAGCTTTGCAAAGCCCTCCGTCGAGCCGCCCACATGCTCCGCAATCGCATAGGCACAGTCATTGAACGACTCAAGCATCATGCCATAGAGTAAATCCTTCATATTATAGCTATTCCCTGCCACAAGTCCAAGCTTGACCGCAGGCTGTGATGCGGCATTTTGTGAAATCGTAACAGTATCATTTATATCAGCTTTTTCAAGTGCCACAATGCACGTAAGAATCTTCGTGGTGCTGGCATTTGCCATGCTGTCTCTCATGTTTTTACCATATATAAACGTCTCGTCATCCGCATCATATAATGCTGCTGAAACAGCATGAAGCCTGGGCTCATTTACGGCTTTGTCAGTATTCTTAGCAACAGTATTTTCAGCTGCCATAAACACACTTTTCTTTTCCAAACCGGGCATTTTTTGCTTTCCTAGTGTCTTAAAACCTAGCAAACAGCTGACAGTACAAACCAACACACAAATAAAAACCATTAAAGCTATTTTCGACTTATATTTTTTCAAAAAAATAACCATATAATTACCTCCATCGGTAATATATATGATTATTTGCATGTCCTTATTATATGAAATGGCAGCTTACGCAATACACCTGCACTACACATCAAGCTTCACGTGCATCTCTTCCTCTGCCTCCTGCTTAAACTCCTCAACCTGCACAGGGCTTAGTACCGGCAACTCGTCGATAGACGAAACCCCAAAGCTCCTTAGAAATTCCTCTGTGGTACCAAACAAAAGCGGCCTTCCCGGAGCATCAAGCCTTCCAAGCTCCTGCACCAGATTGTACTCAACAAGCTTGCTTACGGCATGTTCACTTGACACACCTCTGATTTTTTCTATTTCTGCCTTTGTTACAGGCTGCTTGTACGCTATGATCGAAAGAGTCTCTAAAAGCACATCCGTAAGCACCCTCTTCTTAGGCTGCTTTGCAATGCGGATGAGATACTCATACATCTGTGGCTTTGTACACATCTGATAAGCACCATCAAGCTCTATGATATTCATACCTATATTTGAAGAGCTTCTATACTCCTTAATCAGCTCGTCAAGCAGCTTTTTTGTTTCTTTTTCATTTAATTGTATTGCATCGGCTATCCTTCCAAGCTCCACGGATTCTCCCATGGTAAATAAAATAGCCTCTATTGCAGCTTTATAATTCATATATCCTCAAACCCTCTTTATGCAGCAATCCTTGACTCAATCCGGATATCATCAAAAATATGCTCCTGAACGATAGTTAATTTGCCGGTCTTCATAAGCTCCAGTATGGCAAGAAATGTAACTATGACTTCCACTTTGCTTGACGATGCAGTAAGCATCCCTCTGAAGCTGAAGTGCTTGTGTGAGGCAGCATAGTCTGTCAGAAAGTCCATCTTTTCCTCTAATGAGACCTCTTCCTTTTCAATCTTTCCAAACTTCGAACGGACCTTATCTATTTTTTCTTCCTGTCTCTTCATTATACTTTGAAAGATTCTGTTTAAATCAGAAAGACGGATATCTCCGACAAGCTCCTCAAGATTAACAGGCTCCTCATATGCAAGGACCTCATCAGGTATGTCCTTCTTCTTATACCACACCTTGCCGGCATCCAGCTGGCGATCCTTAAGCTCATTTGCCATGCACTTGTACATCTTGTACTCAAGCAGCTGCTGCACAAGCTCTGCTCTTGGATCTTCCTGCTCCTGCTCTTCTTCCTCTTTCTTTGGGAGAAGCATCTTTGACTTTATGTCGAGGAGCGTAGCTGCCATCACGAGAAACTCGCTGAGCGTGTCCAGGTTATCCTTTTTCATCTGATTCACATACTCCATGTACTGCGCTGTAATCTCGACAATCGGGATATCATAAATATTTACTTTATTTTTCTCTATCAGGTATAAAAGCAGATCAAGCGGTCCCTCAAACACCTGAAGCTTAAAAGTCATATCCATAATTTGCTCTCCGTTAATCCTTCAAAAACTGTGCCATAACGTAATTGGCTACATCCTTTCCTCTCTCCGATAAATATATATGCCCGGCCTTTACCACGAGCAGCTCCTGTTTTTTCAGGCTGTCTATCGTATCCTTGTAGATTGCATCTATCGAAATACCAAATGCCCTCTCAAAGGCTTCTCTTGTGACCCCCTCATTCATACGAAGTCCAAGAAACATAAACTCCTCCATCTGTCCCTTTTTGTCTATAACATCAGCTGCCACATGCAGATTGGCCTTAAATATATCATCACCCACATCATGTATATGACGGCAGCGCGACAGATATTCGTCCATATCGGATATATTGGTATATCTGACATTTGATATAAGCGATGCCGCCCCTATTCCAAGTCCTAAATAGTCAGCTCTGGTCCAGTAACCTATATTATGGCGGCACTCCATACCTCTTTTAGCATAGTTAGATGTCTCATATTGCCTGTAGCCGGCATCCATAAACGCCTTCTGTCCCGCCTTTTCCATATCATATAACTCGTCCTCATTAGGCAGAAACTCTGTTCTCATGCCCGCCTCCTGGCGCACCATGTCAAACTTGTACTTTTCATAGAAAGGAGTACCCTTTTCCACTATAAGAGAATACGCCGATATATGATCCGGATGAAGCCTTATAATCTTGTTTACTGTCGCCATATACTGTGACGCTGACTGTCCCGGCAGACCATACATCAAATCTACATTGATATTTTTAAAGCCCACGTTTCTGGCCACCTCGTAATTCGTCACAAACTGTTCAAAAGTATGTATACGCCCGAGCAGCTTAAGCTCATCATTATTTGCCGACTGCAGTCCTATGGACAGGCGGTTGATTCCCGCATCCCTGTATGCTAAAAGCTTTTCCCTGCTAAGCGTACCGGGATTGCACTCTATGGATATCTCAGCATCAGGCAGCACATTAAAGCAGTCAAACACGCCCTCCATCAAAGCAGCAATCCACTGCTCATCTATAGAGCTTGGTGTACCTCCTCCGATATAGACAGACGACACCTGATAGTTCTTCATAAGCGGGCCGTAAAATATCATTTCCGCCATAAGCCCCTTGACATAGCGAAGCTTTGCATCATCGTCTGCGGGAAATGATAAAAAATCACAATATTCACATTTTCTCACACAAAATGGTATATGAATATAAATCTCAAGATTCTTCATATGTGCGATTACTCCTCATCCAGCTTAAGCACACTCATGAATGCCTCCTGTGGTATCTCTACATTGCCCACCTGACGCATTCTCTTCTTTCCTTCCTTCTGCTTCTCAAGCAGCTTCTTCTTACGTGAAATATCACCACCGTAGCACTTAGCAAGCACATCCTTGCGAAGTGCCTTAACCGTCTCTCTTGCTATAATCTTGCCACCGACTGCTGCCTGAATAGGTATCTCAAACAAATGCCTTGGTATCTCACCCTTAAGCTTCTCGCACATCTTACGGCCTCTTTCGTATGCACTCTCCTTGAATACGATAAATGAAAGTGCATCGACCATTTCCTTATTGATTAAGATGTCAAGCTTGACAAGCTCTGAGCGCTCATAATCCTTCATCTCATAGTCAAACGAAGCATATCCCCTCGAGCGTGACTTTAAAGCATCAAAGAAATCATAGATAATCTCATTTAATGGCAAGTCGTACTTTATGAGAGCTCGTGTTTTTTCGATATACTCCATACTGATATAGACTCCTCGTCTCTCCTGGCACAGCTTCATAATCGCACCGACATAGTCACTTGTGACCATAATCTCTGCAGATACGTATGGCTCCTCCATATACTCAATCTCTGACGGATCCGGCATATTTGAAGGATTGGTCAGATCTATCACCTCACCGCTTGTCTTGTGAATCTTGTAAATAACACTAGGTGCAGTGGTAACGAGATCCAGATCAAACTCTCTCTCCAGTCTCTCCTGAATAATTTCCAGATGTAAAAGACCAAGGAATCCGCATCTGAAGCCAAAGCCAAGTGCCAGTGATGTCTCAGGCTCAAACTGTAATGAAGCGTCGTTGACCTGCAGCTTTTCAAGCGCATCCCTTAAATCAGGATACTTTGCACTGTCCGCAGGATAAAGACCACAGTAAACCATAGGGTTGACCTTCTTATAGCCCGGAAGCGCCTCATCGCACGGTCTGTCAACGAGTGTAACTGTATCACCCACGCGTGTATCCCTGACATTTTTGATGCTGGCCGCAATGTATCCAACCATACCGGCCGAAAGCTCATCGCATGGTATAAACTGGCCTGCGCCAAAATAACCCACCTCTGTAACCACATCAGATGCACCTGTAGCCATCATCTTTATTGTGTCTCCTACCTTTACAGAGCCCTCTCTCAGTCGGCAGAAAATAATGACTCCCTTATAAGAATCATATGTTGCATCAAATATAAGAGCCTTAAGCGGTGCATCTTTATCTCCTGTTGGTGCCGGAATCTTTTTTACAATCTGCTCCAGCACATCCTCTATATTGAGTCCTGTCTTTGCGGAAATACGCGGTGCATCCATAGCTTCAATACCGATAACATCCTCAATCTCCTGTGCCACCTCATCCGGGCGCGCACTCGGCAGATCCACCTTATTTATAACAGGAAATACATCCAGGTCATGATCCAGTGCAAGATAAACATTTGCAAGTGTCTGTGCCTCAACGCCCTGGGCCGCATCCACTACAAGTATAGCTCCGTCACATGCCGCAAGACTCCTTGATACCTCATAGTTAAAATCCACGTGTCCCGGTGTATCTATCAGATTAAAAATATACTCTTCGCCATCCTTTGCGGTATATATAATACGGACTGCCTGAGACTTGATTGTGATACCACGCTCTCTCTCTAAATCCATATTGTCGAGCACCTGAGCCTGCATCTCCCTGCTGGTAAGTGTGCCTGTTTTTTCTATAATTCTGTCCGCGAGTGTAGATTTACCGTGATCAATATGGGCAATAATACAAAAATTGCGGATTTTGCTCTGATCTATTGACATATGTCCTCCTAATACTTTCAATAACTCATCAAAGTTTATCAGATTTGTGAAATAAAGTCTATATTATTTTAACACTTTATCAAGTATATCTGCAAGTGGTTCCATTGCATTGTACGCCTCCTCTTTAGTATTTGTCTGCGCTCCCACCTCCACGAGCAACGATTTCGGACACAGATGCATATTATATCTGTAGCCCTTTAAGTATATGCGCCTTGCAAGCCCCGGATAATACTCATTTGCCATGAGCTGCAGCTGAAATGAAAACGCCAGATTGTCCCCCAGATACTCATTGGGCAGACTATTAATCGGCCCCCTTGCAGCAGTGCGGCACAGCCCGTTAAAAAACATAATCTGTGCCATAGGCTTTCCATCTATTGTGGCAGCAAGCCTTGTTGTCTCAGCCACTCCATCCCTGTGCAGGTCAATAACCACCTTTATAGACGGATTTTTCTCAATAATCTCTGTAATCTCAGGAAGTGAATTGGAATACGCATGGTCGCGGTCATTCACATCATACTGCCCCTTGTGATGCAGCACATTGTAGCCGTATTTTTCCCTCAAAAGTGATTCAAGCCTGTCACCCACTCCAACTACGGTCTCTGTCTCTGATGTATCAAGGGAATCACTGTACCCCTCCTGCGAATGTGTATGGTATATGAGTATATCAGGACCGTCGCCTGACTTTTCTATAGACATATCGCGTCCAAGTAAAGCCTCCTCACACAGCTCATCGGCTCCTATATATGTAGTCTTGTCCACCTGATAATAGTTTTTTACCAGATTGTCAAAGCTCATATCTACCTGCGGCATTTTCACGTTCTGCTGCTCCTTGATCTCTGCCAGCTCACCGTTTTTTTCAGCTTCATCAACAAATGCCAGCTGGTCGGTATCCGGCAGCATATTGTTCCTGACACTTGCATTTTCATTTTCCATCGCAGCAAGCTCCTCATATGAGAGAATACCTCCTGCTGTATCCTCATCCTCCACAATACGCAGCTCCTTCTTTTTTGAATCATCACACTCCTTGTCAGAATATGTAAGGTGCGGAAATTTTTCTTCCACGAACTTCTTTCCCACACCATCACCGCAAAACAGCATAGACGCAATATATATAAATGCTATAAGCACAATCATTTTCTTCTTCACAATATCATCTCCCATCTAAAGCATCAGGCAGCCCCTGCTACATAAAGCTTATGCGGCTGGCGCTAATGATATTCGAAGCAATAAAATTATTCACTATAGTCATCATATTCATCGTTTGAAAAAGCCATATTTATGCCCTCAGACAAAAGCCCTGCCAGTCTCTTAACCGTCTCGTCAATATCCTTCGGCGTCACAAACATGCCGTTTAACTTAGGCGACATGAGCTTTGCGGTGTTCTCCCGGCTGGCATTTACCGCATCTGAAACAATGGTCACCGCATCAATGACTGTCGGAATACCAATTGCGATAACAGGCACTCCAAGATTGTCATGGTTAATACCGTCCCTGTGGTTTCCTACCCCGCTTCCGGGCACTATGCCTGTATCCGTCAGCTGTATTGTACAGCCCAGCCTCTTTGTACTGCGTGCCGCAAGTGCATCAATTGTCACAACAAAATCAGGTTTCACCTCGCTCACCACACCCTTTATTATCTCAAGGCACTCCATGCCTGTCTGAGCCATCACGCCAGGCACGAGGCCGCACACACTGTTTACATTCTCGTTGCTAAACGCATACCTGCCATATTCCTTTACTATATGGCGGGTGATAAACAAGCTGTCAACGCATCTTGGCCCAAGCGCATCAGGAGTTACATTTCTGTTTCCAAGCCCGACAACAAGTGCCGCATATATACGCTTGTCACAGACAGCCTTTACAAAGCTCTTAAGCTCTTTTGAAAGCTCCCTTGTCACAGCCTGACAGCACTCCTCATCTCCCTCGGACAGCATAGCAGCCTCAATTGTCACATATTTTCCTTTAGGACGGCCTGTAGCCCTGACTGCATTTTCTGAGTCAATTGTCACTACACTGACTATGATTCCATTATCCAGCTTTTTTTCAGAGAAATTCACACCTCTCATATCTGTGTTTGCCTTTTTAAGGCTCTCCTGCGTCTCAAGCGCCAGATCAGTTCTTGCACACCATTTATCAGCCGACAAATCAATACACCTCCCCTGTATGATATTCCAAAATCACATATATGTTAATTTTTTGCAATTTTTTTCAAAATATGTATTGACAGAGCAGAAAGGTTGACATATTATATTCTAGTATGTTTGTGCCAAAGCGTCCGTGTCTGTTTTGGCATACATTAGATTAAATATTTGGAGGTGTACGAGTTGGCTAACATTAAATCAGCAAAAAAGAGAATTTTAGTAACAGAAACTAAGGCTGCAAGAAATAAAGCAATCAAATCAGGAGTTAAGACAGCAATCAAGAAGGTTGAGGCTGCTGTAGCTGCAAATGATAAGGCTGCTGCTGAGGCTGCATTAAAGGATGCAACTTCTGTTATCGCAAGCGCTGGTTCAAAGGGTATCTTCCACAAGAACAACGCAGCCAGAAAAGTATCTCGTTTAACAAAGCTTGTTAACGGATTAGCTTAATTACTATATAGCAATAAATAATAAACCCATCGGTGCCGTCATACCGATGGGTTTTTTTATTTGCTTTTTTGTATATTTGCGTTATATCATTTACTGCCTGTCGTATGAGTGCCGGTCATATCTGCAGAGTACTGCACTATAAAAAGCTCCACAGCCATCTGGTCATTCATCCTGCCGGTCTTAACAGCCTCCTCATATGCCACACCGTCTCTCACAGCCCTCTTTAAATCATCCAGCGAATATGCCCTGCACTGCGCCTGATATTTGCGCACCGCCCACTCCGGACATCCGGCCTTTGATGCTATATCCTTGTTGCCAAAGCCCTTATTTGTCATGGCTTTCACATTCATCAGTATATTGAACTGGCGCGATATAAGATACATAATACGCATGGCCGGCTCTTTAAGTGCCAGCAGATCGTAATACAGCTCAAGCGCACGCTTTTGTTTGTGTGATGCAATCGCATCAACCATCTCAAACACCTTGTTTGTGATCTGCTCTGTCGTTACAGCCTCAACATCCGAAAGCTCAATCACGTCCTTGTCCATACAGTAGCACAGCAGCTTCTCAAGCTCCTTGTCGATATTTTCCATATCTGTACCGGTTTTTTCTATAAAGCTGTTGTAGGCAGCCTGACTCATGCCCTTTCCATCTTTTCTAATCCTCATTCCTATCCATCTGGCAAGTGTCTCATCCGTCTGTTCCTTGAACTCCACAGGATTACCGCACTTGGCTGCCGCCTTATAAAGCTTTGAGCGCTTATCAACGCTCTCCTCAACAAATATAAAGTGCGTGCTCTCAGGTGAATCCTTTAAATACTCTCCAAGCTCATCGCCTGACTTTGAAAAAATGCCTGCATCCTCTATAAGAATCACTCTTTTATCCGCAAAAAACGGAAGGGTCTCCGCCAGGTCAATTATCTCCTTCTGGTTGATTCCATCGCCCTCAAACGATGAAAAGTTCATGCTGTCGCCCTCACTGACCATAGCCTTTATCAGCTTGTCCCTGTACTGTTTTATGAGGTATCTCTCCTGTCCATACAGTAGATAAACCTTTTTGAAATCTCCTGCTTTTATATCATTGTCTATTGTTTTCATATATAGTACTCTCTTTATACTTAATCTGACCACTTTGCATTGTGTATAAAATACGGCACTTTGCATCCATAAGCCTATCCATGGCTTCATCAGCCGGATGTCCATAGCGGTTTTCTGCCGCGCATGATACCGCAGCCCACCTTGGGCTTAAAGCCTCAATCCAGTCTGCAGAGCTTGAATACCTGGAACCATGATGATTTGCCTTGTAAAAATCCACAGAAAGCTCATCCCCATACTCATTAACAAGCTTCTTTTCTACCTCAGATGATATATCTCCGCCGAAAATACCACTAAACCTGCCATCCGTGAGTTTCAGCACAAGACACATATCGTTTCTGTCTAATGCAGTATCCGAAGGCCCCGGATACAGGCACATGATGCCATCAGCTTCTTCATTTGCAGTACTGCGCGAACCTGATGCATCATTTATTTCAATCGAATCCCCCTTTGACATAAGGCATATATCAATTTCTGCTTCCTTAGCTTTAAAAAGCAGCTCCTCCATAGCTTCCTCTTTAGCCGCTGCTTCTGCCACAACTATATGCTCTATAGTATATCCACTGTCTATCACCTCAGACAATCCGCTTATGTGATCACTGTCTGCATGTGAAACAAACCAGTATGATATACTCTGTATGCCGTTATACTTAAGAAATGGCATAATCACATTCTCGCCAAGCTGTTTTCGGTCAGAGCTTCCTCCATCAATAAAGATGCATGTGCCTGACTCAAAGCGGTAAAATATGCCATCTCCCTGCCCCACATCAAGTATATCAAGCTGCGCAGCAGTTTTTGGCTTCACAAGTAAAATTGCAAGCAGGACTGCTGTACACACCACTCTTTGGACACTGTAAAGGATTTGGCTTTTTTCTTTTAAGCCACATTCTATTGCACGTTTTTTAAGCGAAAATGCCACCAAAAATCCACTCATAACAGCATAAAAAAGAAAAATCCTGTATCCATCAGGAGCTCCTGTGATAACCGATGCCCCCGGAAGCTTCATAACAAGACCGCAAAGCACCTCATAAAGCTTTAACACCGCAAATGCAGGAAACACCAACAGTTTGCCGGGCATCACGCCAAAGCAGCCTGCGGCAGACGCAAGCAGACCCGAAATAAATACGACAGGTAAAGCCGGTATCACAATGAGATTTACAAACACCGCAAAAAGAGGCAGCTCATAATAATTCATAGCCACAACCGGAAGCATCGGAAGCTGTATGGATACTGATGCCCAGAATTTCTCACCCTTAGGCTCACTCATCAAAGGCGTCACAATACCTATAGCAAGTATTGCCCCTACCGAGAACACAAATCCGGCATATCCCAAAACCATAGGATTGTCCCACAGCAGGTAAATGACCATGATACCAAGAGAGTTGAGCATATCTGTGCATCTGCCTAAAGCTGCCGCAAGCATTGTAAGTATGAACATCCCCACGGCACGCCTTGTGGACACGGCATTTCCTGTCATAACAGCATAGCTTAGTATAAGTGCCGCAGAACAGATAAATGCCGCTGTATAGCTTACCCTTCTTTTTCTGAGAAGCCTGTAAAAGGCCATGCCAACTATAGAAATATGAAGCCCGGAAATAGCCAGTATATGTGAAATACCGCTGATCTGGTACAAATCCTTTATCTCATCATCCAGATACGACTTGTCTCCAAGCAGCATGGACGAAAGCACTCCTGCCGTCGTCTCATCAGTCACCTTAAGAAGTGACGCTGACAGCGTATCACGAAGCTTTTCAAGCCTATGGTAATACCATGCATGTTTACCGGTGCTTGTCTTAATATTGTCTGCCTTCACAGAAAAATCAATTCCCTGAGAGCGGTAAAAGCCCGCTCTGTCAAACTCACCCTCATTGGTAGCAGACTTAAACAAGCCTATCCTGCCGCAGGCTTTCATATAATCGCCCAGATGTGCGCTTTTGCTGTCACAGTATACCACGACATCACCACAGGATATTTTTCTGCCAAAAGCCTTGCCGTCCTCAGGCTGCACCACACAGTCTGTCATATAATACCTGTATGAGAAATACTTGTATTCAGTTTTATAAATCTTCCCCCAGACGATGACAGATTTTTCATCTGTCATATACTGCATATAGCTGTCACGGTTTTCATCTACTGAAGCGTATCTGAATTGTGCTGTGGCAAAAACAGCTGATGATGTCAGGATAAGTAAAACAACTATGCGCCTGACACCGGAAAAGCCGCCCTTAGCTGCAATACACTCAGCTATTAAAGCCACAAGCAGTATGGCAAAGACCAGAAGTCCAAAGCCCCTGCCATACATACCGGAAACAGTTCCTGCAGTATAGACCAACGCAAATAAAAACATCGGTCTTTTACTAATGCTCTTCTCCTCCTAATCCAATCTATTCTATTTTTCAGTTTTTTCCGTGGAATCATCAGAATCCACTATATCTTTATTAAACTCATACATGTCGCTTAGCTTGTAATTATAAAGCAACATGCCGTCATTCTCACCATCAAGCGAGATTTGTACCTTGTCCACAGTATGCAGCGAGGTGAGTGAATTAACTATCGAATAAAGCACCACATCCTCTGTGAGGTTATTGTCAATAGTATTTCTGAACGAAGAATCAAAGTTCAGATAGCATATTCTGTCTGCCACAGACACATTGATAAGCTTTGTCGTGCCCGGGAGAGTTGCCTTGAGCTTAGAGCCCTTCGGTCCCTCTATAAGCTGCTCAACAACAAGCTTTTCAAGTGCTATGTTTGAGCTGTAATGTATCACTCTTGTCTGTTTTTCAAGCCCTGTACCATCCTTGTCAGCAAAATAAAGCGTGAGTGTCTCCTTCACACTTGTATTAATCTGCTCACCCGGATTCTCAACAAAATCATCAGCACCCATGCTGCCGACAATCTCATCATCCGAGTCCACAAGAGGAATACTGTTTACGGTAAATGTGACATATGAAATACTATCCAACTGTGTGAGCGTGCGTACCACAGACGCTCTCAAAAGCACCTCCTGCGCAGCTGTAAGGTCATAGTACTCCTTGCTGAAATCCACAGTACAGTTATAGTTTTTCTCCTCATGGCCTCTGACCACCACCTCATCCGGGATAGCCTTGCGAAGCCTAGAGTCCTCAGGCTTATCCTGCAGTCTTCCAAGAAGCTCATCCACCTGCTTGTCCACATCTGAGTTTTTGCTTCTAAGTACATATGACTCCGGCACACTGCTCGTCACATCCATATTCAGACAATACACCTCAACCGTATTGTCTGCTTTTTTCTTTGTGCAGCCCACCATGGAGAGCAGAATTGCCGCAGTAAGCATGAATATAATTATTCTTTTCACGTCAAGCCTCCTATGCAATATAGTTAAGCGGTATACGCACATCAAAGGTAGTGCCCTCTCCCACCACACTGTGAGCCTTTATAGCTCCCCTGTGCATAAGAATAGAGCTTCTTGTAATGGCAAGTCCCAGACCCGTACCGCCAATCTCTCTCGAATGTGACTTGTCCACGCGGTAAAATCTCTCATAGATGTGCTCTAAGGACTCCTCCGGTATACCGATACCGTTGTCCTCCACCTTCAGATAGAAATACTGATGGTCTGCATTTAAGGATACATGAACATAGCCACCGGTCTCGTTGTCATTGTACTTGATTGCATTCTCAATGAGGTTTGTAAAAGCAAGCGTCAGCTTCACCTCATCTATCTCTGCAGTTACCGGTCTGAAGCTCTCGAGTACAAGCTCCACCTGCTGCTTGTCAGCAATCGGCTGAAGTCTCTTCATAATCTGCTCGAGCAGGTCATTGATATTAACACTCTCGATATTCAGCGTGGCAGCCGACTTGTCCATCTTGACCAGTGATAACAGGTCATTTATTATCTTTGTCTCTCTGTCTATCTCACTTGTGATATCTCCCATGAACTCCCTGTACATCTCAATCGGAGCCTCATCACCCATGCTGTTGATGGAATCTGCGAGTACCTTCATGGAAGTAAGAGGTGTCTTGAGCTCATGTGACACATTCGATACAAACTCCTGTCTGGACTCATCCATGACCTTCATTCCGCTCATCAGCTCATTAAAATTCCTGCTTATTATAGCAGTCTCCGCATAGTCATCTACATCCAGCTGCTCTTTTCCAAAGCCATCCTTAATGTCTGATATCTCGTCAGAAAGCTTCTTAATCGGAACAAAAAGGTGCAAAAGCACAAGCACACCAAAAAAGAGCACCACCGCACCTGCGATAATAGCAACCGTCACAGCAATCTGTGTCAGATACGACATATTTAGCGATATATTGTCCGTCGACACACTTACAACAAGTGCTCCCTCTATCTTTGAATCCTTGTCGTTTGGATTGCTTATCGGAACAGAAAGCTCGATATAGTGGTTTTTAGAATCGTAGTTTGTAATCTCTGAAGCAGAGAAGGTCTTGATAACCTCCTCTGAGACAATAGTATTGCCATCATCTAAATTGTACGTATCCTTAATAATCTTAAAATGCTTGTCAACTATGAGCACACGGCCCTCATATATAGTAGTAAGAGTGTCAATCTGAGCATCAATATTGCTCAAGTCACTGCCATCCTTATCAAAGTATTTACTTGTGGATATCTTGTTTGCGAGAATCTTTGCCTGACTAAGCACTTCACTTTCGCGGATTGAAACCGCTCTGGACTCGTAGGTGTTAAGTATGCCGAAGCACAGCACCACCTCCGGTACCAGAACGAGAACAAAAATCATGAAAATCAGCCTGGATTTCAGACTCTTATAAAATGCAAAATGTACTTTACTCTTAAACATTTTAGAACCTTTCTGAAAGTATTACTTCTGGTTGTAGTAATATCCCACACCCCACTTGGTATGAACGTACTTCGGCTCGCTTGGATTTGCCTCAATCTTTTCACGAAGACGTCTGACATGCACATCAACCGTACGCACGTCACCCGGGTAATCCTCACCCCATACAATCTTTAAAAGGCTCTCCCTACTGTACACTTTATTTTCATTTTTGATCAGAATCTCGAGCAGTTCAAACTCTCTTGCAGTCAAATTGATTTCATTATCGTTTATGAACAGACGTCTGCTGTCACAGTCGAGCTTGATATCACCCTTTTCAATTACAGATGACTGTACCTGTGGTGCACGTTCCGGTGAAGTACGCCGCATGATTGCCTTGATTCTGGCCTTTACCTCAAGAATATTAAATGGCTTTGTGATATAGTCATCAGCGCCGTACTCAAGTCCTAAAATTTTGTCCATGTCATCGCCCTTTGCAGTGAGCATGACAATCGGGACATCAGAAAACTCCCTTATTGCCTGACACACCTCAAAACCATCCATCTTTGGAAGCATGACATCTAAAAGAATCATATCATATGAATTGGCCTTCGCCATATTTAAGGCCTCCTCACCGTCATATGCGCAGTCTACTTCCATGCCATCCTGCAGCAGACTGAAACGTATTCCTTTTACAATTAACTTTTCGTCGTCAACGACCAGCACTTTTTTTGCCATTTATACACTCCTAATTTACTGTTATATCATCTTTTATTTTATTAAACATCGCTTCACCGATGCCGGACACCCTCGTGATATCCTCAATCGAAGAAAACAATCCATTTTTGGCGCGATCTTCAACAATACTCTTTGCCTTGCTCTCACCAATTCCGGAAAGAGCCATTAGCTGCTCGACAGTTGCGGTATTGATATTGAGCTTGCCATCCTTTACGCCTATATGTTCCTCAGCGCCGCCCTTCATCAGCGAGCCATCTATGCCGGTGGTATATGTGCCCTCAGGTATGTGATCCGACTTAAGCTCCTCTACAGTCGGGAAATACAGCATCTGCCCATCATACAGCTCTGATGCCAGATTCCAAAAGCTTTTGTCAGCTGTATCCAGCATGCCTCCTGCCATATCAACGAGCTCACAAACTCTCGCGCCCGGCTTTACTCTGTATACACCGGGATTGGCAACCTGACCACAGATATAGACGCACCACTCAGTAGATTCATCAGTGTCATCTGCTGTGTCTTTTGCCTTCTGCTCCTGTTCTCCATCGGATGCAGCTTTCTTCTCCTTGGAATCGGCAGTCTGTCTGTTTACATCACTTGAAACCACAGCAGTCTGCTCCGTTTCAGAAGCAAAATGAACTGTGGCATCATCCTTTTTACAGCCGCAAAGGCCAAACGCTATTGTTAAAATAAACGCACTTAATAATATTATTTTTTTCATATGGTCTCCTTTGATTAATATCATAATCTCAAAGGAGAAATCGATGTCCTCTTTATTTTACAGACTTTTTGACAGTATTACAAGTGTTGTTTCAAGTTTTTCTATCATTTCGTCAACATCACTCTTTTCGATAACAAGAGGAGGCACAAATCTAAGCACATTGCTGCCTGCCGTAATGACTATAAGGCCTTGATTTAAAGCCTCTGCTGAGACCTTTCCTACAGGAAGGCTGCACTCCACGCCCTGCATGAGTCCCATACCCCTTCTGGCTGTGAGACAGTCGAATTTTGCAACAAGCTCATCAAGCTTCTTCTCCAGGTAAGGTGCAACCTCCTTTACATGGCTTACTATATCAAGACGCTTAAACTCATCAAACACTGCACTTACTGCGGCTCCTACGAACGGATTGCCGCCGTATGTGGTGCCATGGTCTCCCGGTGCAAGGGATTTGTCTGCCACCCTCTGTGTCATGAGAAATGCACCAACCGGCACACCACAGCCGAGTGCCTTCGCACATGTCATGATATCAGGCCTCACATCATAGTTCTGCCATGCGAACATCTCGCCACTTCTGCCCATGCCGCACTGTATCTCGTCAAGAATAAGAAGAATATCCTTTTCATCACAGAGAGCTCTCACTCCCTCGATAAACTGCTTCTTTGCCGGGTAAATACCGCCCTCACCCTGAATAGTTTCCATAATAATGGCGCAGGTTTTGTCTGTCACCTGAGCCTTAACGCTCTCTAAATCATTGAAATCCGCAAACTTAACTCCCGGCATAAGAGGCTCAAACGGCTCCTGATAATGTGCATTGCCGGTGACAGAAAGCGCTCCGATGCTTCTTCCGTGGAAGGAATGGTTCATGGCAATTATCTCATGACCTGCATGACCGTCTCTTGTAAAGGCATATTTCTTTGCAGCCTTGATAGCTCCCTCAATAGCCTCTGTACCACTGTTGGTAAAGAAAATACGGTCCATTTTGCTTGCCTTAAGTACCTTGTCTGCCGCCTCGATGACAGGCGCATTGTAGTAAAGGTTTGATGTATGTAAAAGCTTATCAACCTGTGCCTTTAATGCCTCCTTGTGGTGCTCATTGCTGTAACCAAGTGCACATACAGCTATTCCTGCAGCGAAGTCCAGATATGCATTGCCATCTGTATCATAAAGATGTACTCCCTCGCCGTGATCAAGTACAAGTGAAAATCTGTTGTAGGTGTGAAGAAGCTCCTTTTCTGCCTCATCAATGTATGACTGTTTATCCATATTATTGCTCATTGTTAAATTTCTCCTCCGAATCTCCAAGAATAGCTGTTCCGATTCCTCTGTTTGTGAATATCTCAAGCAGTAAGCAGTGTGCGATACGTCCATCAAGAATATGAACTCTTGAAACTCCGTTATCGATAGCATCTATGCAGTTGTTAAGCTTAGGAAGCATACCTCCGCCGATAAAACCATCACCTATAAGCTTCTTTGCATCTGAGACTGTAAGCTCTGAAATAAGAGTATTCTTATCTGAAGGGTCCTTGTATACACCCTCGATATCTGTGAGGAATGCAAGCTTTTCGGCTGATACAGCTCTTGCGATAGCACATGCTGCATCATCTGCATTGATATTGTATGTATTGTATTCGTCATCAAGACCGATTGGACACACGATTGGAAGGAAGTCCTTCTCTAACAGGTCATAAAGAATTTTTGGATTGACATCAGTGATTTCACCGACAAAGCCTATATCCTCTCCGTTTGAATACTTTTTCTTTACCTTTAAGAGGCCACCGTCCTTGCCGCTTACTCCGACAGCCTGCACACCAAGCTCCTCAACAAGTGTAACGAGAGATTTGTTTACCTTATTCAGTACCATCTCGGCAATCTCCATTGTATCGGCATCAGTCTTTCTGAGTCCGTTTACGAATACAGGCTCCATGCCGACCTTTCCTACCCATTTGCTGATTTCCTTGCCTCCGCCGTGTACGATGATAGGCTTGAAGCCGACCAGCTTGAGAAGTGTGACATCCTGGATCACCTGCTTTTTAAGCTGTTCGTCAACCATTGCAGATCCGCCGTACTTTACAACGATAATCTTTCTGTTAAATCTCTGTATATACGGAAGTGCCTCTATGAGCACCTGTGCCTTTTCCATTACCTGTTCCATGTTCTTATCTGCCATTGTACTGCTCCTTATTTGTTAAATCTTGTTATATTTTCTTCGTTAAGTGTGAAATCATAGTAGTTTAAGTCTTCTCTGAATGTCCATCCCTCTTCCTTCCAGAAGTGGTTTCCCAGCTCATTCACCTTGAAGGCTATGATTGACACCTTGTTGATATGCTCTGCCTGAAGTGCTCTCATGCAGGCAACCACCATACTCTTCCCGATGCCGCACTTCCTGTAATGCTCATCCACGCATACATGATACAGGCAGCCTCTTCTGCCATCGTGTCCGCAGAGTATCGCTCCAACTATCTTTCCATCTTCTACCGCTACAACACTCGTAGTCGGATTTCTCTTAAGAAATCTAAGGACTCCCTCTCTTGAGTCGTCAATAGAACGGATTCCAAAGCCGTGGATGGTCTGCCAGAGGCTGTACACCTCGTCATAATCATCTATCGTCATAACCCTTATTTCATATTTATTCTCATTACTCATTTTATTAAATCATCCTTATATTTTTATATAACTATCAGCATTATAATGCATCTTTCTGATAATTACTTTCCTATTATTAATTATTACGGGAACATAGGAACCATATTGAGTCCCTCTGCCTCATCGAAGCCAAATAACAGATTCATATTCTGAACCGCCTGTCCTGCAGCACCCTTTACCAGATTGTCAAGAGCACCCATCATAATAATTCTGCCGGTCCTCTCATCAATCACAAAGTTTACATCCACATAGTTGCTGCCCTCAACCCACTTTGTCTCAGGGCAGACACCCTTTTTGAGCACTCTGACAAACTTCTCATTTGCATAATACTTATCGTAAACTGCCTTAATCCCATCATATGTAGGAAGTGTTCCATCAGGTTTTTTCTTAAGTGTCGCATACTCTGTAGCGAGGATTCCTCTGTTCATCGGAACAAGATGCGGAGTAAAGTTGATAAGAATTTCTTTTCCTGCCGCATATCCAAGCTGTTCCTCTATCTCAGGGGTATGTCTGTGTGAGGCAACGCCATATGCCTTCATGCTCTCATTTACTTCACAAAACAGATTAGGTGTCTTTGCACCACGTCCTGCGCCTGATGTGCCTGACTTTGCATCGACGATAAGTGTATCTGTATCAATAAGTCCCTCCTTCACAAGCGGATAAGCTGTAAGGATGGAGCATGTGGTATAGCAGCCAGGATTTGCAACAAGCCTTGTCTCCTTTGTGACCTTGTCCCTGTTTATCTCACACAGACCATATACAGCCTCATCAATAAACTGCGGCGACTTGTGCTCAATCTTGTACCATTTCTCATATGTGGCTACATCCTTGATACGGAAGTCCGCTGACAGATCGACAATCTTTACCTTACTTAATATATCCTCAGTGAGCACGCCTGCCAAAAAGCCCTGTGGGGTCGCAGTGAAAATCACATCAACCGACTCTGCAAGCTCCTCCATATTGTCATCCATGCACTTTGCATCAACTATCTGAAACATATTTCCATAGATATCGGCATAATTCTCATCCACATAGCTTCGTGAGCCATACCATGCAATCTCTACCTCTTTATGATTCATCAAAATTCTCACGAGCTCTGCTCCGGCATATCCGGTGGCTCCAATAATACCAGCCTTTATCATAGTATTTCCTCTTTTCATATTGTATTTCTGCATAACCATATAAAATGGGTCTGACGCATCATACATAATAATATAGTACAGTAATTTCAATCCGTAAAGAGAAAAATTATACAAAATTATGTATAATTATACATGAATAATGTATATTTTTTCACTTGCAATATGTAAAGAACTGGTATATATTTATTCTAAAGTAATTATTCAAGGCTTTTAGACACAAAAGCAGTTAATGGTTACCATCATAAAGAATAAACGAAAAGAGGACACGCACTTATGAAAGACAAAGTTGTATTAGCTTATTCAGGCGGACTTGATACCACTGCTATCATTCCATGGCTTAAAGAGACTTATGACTATGACGTAATCTGCTGCTGCATCAACTGCGGACAGGGAGAGGAGCTTGACGGACTCGATGAGAGAGCTAAATTATCCGGAGCTTCAAAGCTTTACATAGAGGATATCTGTGATGAGTTCAGTGAAGACTACATCGTACCTTGTGTACAGGCCGGCGCAGTTTATGAGCACAAATACCTGCTTGGAACAGCAATGGCAAGACCGGGCATCGCAAAGAAGCTCGTTGAGATTGCAAGAAAAGAAGGCGCTGTAGCCATCTGCCACGGTGCAACTGGTAAAGGAAACGACCAGATCCGTTTCGAGCTCGGTATCAAAGCACTTGCTCCTGATATCAAGGTAATCGCTCCATGGCGTCAGGACAACTGGAAAATGGATTCACGTGAGGCTGAGATCGAGTACTGTAAGGCACACGGAATCGACCTTCCGTTCGGCACAGATTCAAGCTACAGCCGTGACCGTAACCTCTGGCACATCAGCCACGAGGGACTTGAGCTTGAGGATCCTTCACAGGAGCCAAACTATGACCATCTGCTCGTATTAAGCGTCACACCTGAGCATGCTCCTGACGAGGGTGAGTATGTTACAATGACATTTGAGAAGGGTGTTCCTACATCTGTCAACGGCAAAAAGATGAAGGTAGCAGACATCATCAGAGAGCTCAACCGTCTCGGTGGCAAGCACGGCATCGGCATCATCGATATCGTTGAGAACCGTGTAGTAGGTATGAAATCACGTGGTGTATATGAGACTCCTGGTGGAACAATCCTCATGGAGGCACATGACCAGCTCGAGGAGCTCTGCCTTGACCGTGCCACAATGGAGGTCAAGAAAGAAATGGGCAACAAGCTCGCTCAGGTAGTATACGAAGGAAAATGGTTCACACCACTTCGTGAAGCAATCCAGGCTTTCGTAGAGTCAACACAGGAATATGTAACCGGAGAAGTTAAATTCAAATTATATAAAGGCAATATCATCAAGGCCGGCACTACTTCACCATATTCACTCTACAGTGAGTCTCTTGCAAGCTTTACTACAGGAGATTTATATGATCACCATGATGCAGACGGCTTCATCACACTGTTTGGTCTGCCACTCAAGGTTCGTGCAATGAAGCTTCTTGAGCTTGAGAACAAGAAAAATAATTAATTGTTACAACAAATAAAAGAAAAAGAGATGTGAAATAACAGCAATTATTTCACATCTCTTATTTTTTTAATAATTTCATTCTTCAAATCAAGTGCCTTATCCTTAATGTGTCTAGAAGCACTTTTTGATATAAGCACCCTTGCAATGAGCTTTGAAGCCACATCCAAATGGTCAAGCTTATAATTCATCTGAGCCAAAAGCAAATCAACCGTATCCTGATTCATACCACATATAGGGAAATGCTCAGTCGCAACCGCTCTTGTCATTCCATCAAGAGCCTGCTTATAATAATATTTTTCTGCCTTTTGTGCACTTACAAGCTCTTCACTTTCCGTTGAGATACCATCAGCCGTAAGCTGTTCGATTAGGCCGCGATAAAGCCAGGATAGCTTAAGACAAATATATGCCTTTTCACTATACATAGACCTTTTGACAATCGCTGAAAAAAGTGCCAGCTTAAATCTGTCTATTGCCTCATCATACGAATATAACAAAGGCACCGACTTGCTGCCGGGCTTAAATTTGGCAGCAACCTGCTCCTTAAGCAGCCTTATCTGTGTACTCGATACATGTACAAAGTCTCCATTCATCGCACTATAACCACAATGCGGACACGATGTGACACCATACTTTATTGTATCAATTCCCTTGTAAACCGGTCTGAAATCATCATCAGAGCCAGCAAACCTGATCTTTGATGTCCGTACCGTCAGTGTTTGAAAACTCTGATCACACACCGGACATGTTATATTCTTTGCGAAAACAAAATCAGTTTCATCCTCTGTCTGAACAGCAGCTGCCACCGGAGCATCCCCGGTGGCAGCTGCTTTATCCTCATCATACAGATCATTTATGTCTTCAGGATTTAAACCGAATTTGTCAATACCTGACTTTAAATCCATATTTTACCTCTATTCTTCTCTTCTGTTTATTTTTAGTCAAAAACTATTTAGCTGTCGGAAGCTTGAATGAGCTCTTTAATGAGACGATTCTGTTAAATACAGGCTGTCCATCCTTTGAGTCCTTGCAATCCGCGCAGAAGAAGCCATTTCTGACAAACTGGAAGCTGTCATAAGCCTTGGCACTCATAAGCTCCGGCTCCACTACACAGTTATCAAGCACTGTGAGTGAATTAGGATTAAGATTTAAGCTTCCGTCCTCATTGTACACTCCAAGCTCTTCATTAACGATATTCTCGTAAAGACGTACAGTTACCTGCTTTCCATACTCGGCTGAAACCCAGTGGATAGTTCCCTTGACCTTTCTGCCATCAGGACTGTTGCCACCCTTTGATGCCGGGTCATATGTACAGTGAATCTCTGTAACATTGCCGTTTTCGTCCTTCACACAGCTATTGCACTTCACAAAATAAGCATTCATGAAACGCACCTCATTGCCAGGGAACATACGGAAATACTTCTTCGGTGGCTCCTCCATGAAGTCCTCTCTCTCCACATAAAGCTCTCTGGTGAAAGGAACCTTTCTCTTTCCAAGCTCAGGATTCTCCACGTTATTGTCCACTTCAAGATACTCAACCTGTCCCTCAGGGTAATTGTCGATAATCACCTTGACCGGATCAAGCACAGCCATCATACGAGGACGCTTAGCCTTTAAATCCTCTCGGATACAATACTCAAGCATAGCGTAGTCAACAGAGCTGTTAGCCTTTGATATACCACACAGATCAACAAAATTCTGGATAGACTCCGGTGTGAAGCCCCTGCGTCTGAGCGCTGCTATAGAAACAAGCCTCGGGTCATCCCAGCCATCAACGATGCCGTCCTCCACAAGACGCTTGATATATCTCTTTCCTGTTACAACATTAGTCAGATAGAGCTTTGCAAACTCAATCTGCTTTGGCGACTCCTCAGGAGAATTCTTAAATCCACATTCAATAACCACCCAGTCATACAGCGGTCTGTGGTCTTCAAACTCAAGAGTACATATAGAATGTGTGATACCCTCGATAGCATCCTCTATAGGATGAGCAAAATCATACATAGGATATACACACCATTTATCACCTGTATTGTGATGTGTCATATGTGCCACACGGTAAAGAATCGGATCTCTCATATTGATGTTTGAAGAGCTCATGTCAATTCTCGCACGAAGCACCTTTGTGCCATCCTCGAACTCACCGTTTTTCATACGCTCAAAAAGGTCTAAGTTTTCCTCAACACTTCTCTTTGAGTATGGATCCTCCTTGCCGGCCTCTGTGAGTGTACCTCTATACTCTCTTATCTCATCAGGTGTCAGATCAGATACATATGCCTTTCCCTTCTTTATCAGTCCTACTGCACACTCATACATCTTGTCGAAGTAATTGGATGCAAAAAACTTCCTGTCAGCCCAGTCAGCACCAAGCCACTTAACATCGGCCTCGATAGACTCTACAAACTCCAGACGCTCCTTGGTAGGGTTTGTATCATCAAACCTGAGATTGAACTGTCCGTCATACTTCTTTGCCAGTCCATAGTTTAAAAGAATAGACTTTGCATGGCCGATATGTAAATAACCGTTTGGCTCCGGTGGGAATCTGGTCTTTACTGTCTTGCAATGACCCTCTGCCAAGTCCTTCTCAATAATCTGTTCAATAAAATTTTTCGAAACTGTTGCCTCGTTCTCCATAAATGATCCTCCGAAAATAATACTGTGTCCATTATAAATTCATCAGTTTACTTTGTCAATGAATTAGAAAAAGTAGTACATGTATATTATACGTGCGTATGTGTAAACAGATGATCCTGACAGTATTCCTTGTTGCCGGTGCACTTCGAGCAGTATCTGAATGTTAATTCAGGATTTGACAATTCCGTTCTGCCGCATATATAGCACTTGTGACGTGAGATGCCACTTCCCGGGCGAGGTTCGGAAAACTGAGCCTTAAACTGTGCCTTTCTCCTCTTCTGGTGCATATTCTGTCTGAATGAGAGCCTGTGCTTGCAGCCATAAATGAATACCAACAGATTTATAAGTGCAAGTACGATTTCTGAGCCGTATGCCAATCCAATCTGCCATCCAAAGCTCATATAGGTATACACATCATATGCAAACATCACGAAGTAAACAAGCACCATCCACTTCATCTTTATAGGAAGCACAAAGTAAAGCCTCACCTCTGCCTCCGGCATCAAAAGACCAAGCATCAGATACATAGCTATAAGTATATAGTACATAGTCAGATTGATGGATACATGTGTCACTGCAAATGCAAGCATTCCTACTATATCATACAGCAAAAAGCCTCCGAAAAAGTACACATTCATCCTAAAAGAGCCAAGATATGACTCCATGCTGTCTCCAAGCGTCCACAGACAGAATATAAATAAAAGCTGTAAAAATGATATGCTGCCGCTCGGCACAAAAATCCAGCTTATAAGACGCCATACCTGTCCGTGCAAAATAGCAGAGGCTGAAAACTGCAGATAATAAAGGACAACATCTCCCTTTGTCAAAAGCAGCACACTGCCTATCAGATTCGCAGCGATAAATATTCTAGTGATATTCGGAATCGCTTTACTTCCATATTTTTGTTCTAGTTTGTTAAGCCAGTTCATACATTTTAGCAGACATGGTTCATTTCACTGCTGCTCACACCATTATGTGACAAGCAGTGGTTACATCACGATGCAATAAAACCACGTATCTGCATCCTCCTGTCATATTATTGCTGCCTTTTACACTATAGTGCAAAGGGCAGCGGTTATTACAAAATTTATTATGATAGTTAAATCATACTTTGTCAACGAGACTGCGAATTATTCACAAATTCTTTATAATTATAGTCATTGTAATTTGTCGATATCTGTCGTATAATAATCTCTGTTTTGATAATAGAACAATTATATATTTTAATAAGAAGAAAGATATATAAAAACATATAAGTAATACATTATGGAGGAACCACTATGGAAAATAACAGCTTACATAAGTTGGGCATTGATATCGGCTCAACAACCGTCAAGATTGCACTTCTTGATGCCGATGACAATATCCTCTTTTCCGATTATGAGCGTCATTTTGCAAATATACAGGAGACACTTGAGTCCCTTATCAGAAAGGCCTACGACAAGACAGGTGACCTTTCAGTTTGTCCTATGATAACAGGCTCCGGCGGACTCACTCTTGCAAAGCACCTTGAGGTGCCATTCGTACAGGAGGTTATAGCTGTATCTACCGCACTCACACACTATGCTCCACAGACCGATGTGGCAATAGAGCTAGGTGGCGAGGATGCCAAAATCATATACTTCGAGGGCGGCAACGTGGAACAGCGTATGAACGGCATATGTGCCGGCGGTACAGGCTCATTTATCGACCAGATGGCTTCTCTCATCCAGACAGACGCTACAGGACTAAATGAATACGCAAAAAGCTACAAGGCCATCTACCCTATCGCAGCCCGCTGTGGAGTATTTGCCAAAACAGATATCCAGCCTCTCATCAATGAGGGAGCCACACGCGAGGATTTATCCGCTTCAATCTTTCAGGCCGTGGTAAACCAGACCATCAGTGGTCTCGCCTGCGGTAAGCCAATCAAGGGACATGTTGCTTTCCTTGGCGGTCCTCTGCACTTTTTGTCAGAACTTAAATCAGCATTTATCAGAACCTTAAATCTCGATGACGAGCACACTATCGTTCCTGAGAACTCTCATCTGTTTGCAGCAATAGGCTCTGCATTAAACTATAAAGACAACTCTGTCACCACACTCTCATCCTTAATCGACCGCCTCTCAAACGGCATAAAGATGGAATTTGAGGTGGCACGTATGGAGCCTCTTTTTAAGGATCAGGCTGATTACGATGAATTTACAGCGCGTCACGGCAACAATCACGTAAAGACCGGTGACCTTTCTACATACAAGGGCAACTGCTATCTCGGAATAGATGCAGGCTCAACCACCACCAAAATTGCTCTCGTAAACGAGGACGGAGACCTTTTATACTCATTCTACAGCAACAACAACGGAAGCCCTCTCGCGACAGCCATCCGTTCTATCCAGGAGATTTACGCAAAGCTTCCTGAGGATGCACACATCGTACACTCCTGCTCTACAGGCTACGGAGAGGCTTTATTAAAGGCAGCTTTAAAATTGGACGACGGCGAAGTTGAGACTGTAGCCCACTACTACGCAGCAGCATTCTTCGACCCAAAGGTAGACTGTATCCTCGATATCGGTGGACAGGACATGAAGTGCATCAAGATAAAGAACCAGACAGTCGACTCAGTACAGCTCAACGAGGCCTGCTCTTCAGGCTGCGGCTCATTTATTGAGACCTTCGCAAAGTCCTTAAACTACTCAGTACAGGATTTCGCAAAGGAAGCCCTTTTTGCAAAGAACCCTATCGACCTCGGAACCAGATGTACGGTTTTCATGAACTCAAAGGTAAAGCAGGCCCAGAAGGAGGGCGCATCTGTCGCAGATATCTCAGCAGGACTTGCCTACTCAGTAATAAAGAATGCACTTTTCAAGGTTATCAAGCTTTCTGATGCAAGCGACCTCGGTGAAAATATTGTAGTCCAGGGAGGTACATTCTACAATGATGCCGTTCTTAGAAGCTTTGAAAAAATTGCAGGTGTACATGCCACAAGGCCTGATATCGCAGGTATCATGGGTGCCTTTGGTGCCGCACTCATCGCACGCGAGCGCCATGAGGCTGATTACAAGACAACAATGCTTACAATCGACCAGATAAACGAGCTCACCTACACCACAAAGCTTGCACGCTGTCAGGGCTGTACAAACCACTGTCTTTTAACTATAAACAAATTCTCCGACAACAGACAGTACATCACCGGAAACCGCTGTGAAAAGGGTCTGGGCAAGGAGAAGAACAAGGATAACATCCCAAATCTTTTTGAATACAAGAACAAGCGTATATTTGACTATGAGCCACTTGACCCAAAGGATGCTCCACACGGTACAGTCGGCATCCCAAGAGCATTGAATATGTACGAGAACTATCCGTTCTGGGCTACATTTTTCAAACGTCTCGGCTTTTCTGTAGTGCTGTCACCACAGTCTACCAGAAAGATTTATGAGATGGGTATCGACTCCATCCCAAGTGAGTCAGAGTGCTACCCTGCAAAGCTCACACATGGTCATATAAGCTGGCTCATAAAACAAAATGTAGATTTCATTTTCTACCCGGCAGTGCCATATGAGCGCAAGGAGTTTCCTGATGCAAACAATCACTACAACTGCCCTATTGTCACATCATACTCTGAGAATATCAAAAACAACGTGGACGAGATTACATCAGGCGAGGTTAAATTCATAAATCCGTTTATGTCATTTGAGAGTGAGGAAACTATCTCACAGCAGCTTGTTGCCACCTTCTCAAAGGGTGATTTCAACCTGCCTGAGTCACAGATTCGTGATGCGGTAGCCGCAGGCTGGAAGGAGCTTGCCATGACAAGGCTTGAGATACAGCGAAAGGGCGAGGAAGTGCTCGACTACATGGAAGACACCGGACGACGCGGAATCGTGCTCGCAGGCCGTCCGTACCATGTGGACCCGGAAATCAACCACGGTATCCCTGAGCTCATCACAAGCTATGGCATCTGTGTGCTGACAGAGGACTCAGTATCCCATCTGGGCGAGCTTGAGAGACCTCTCATCGTCATGGATCAGTGGATGTACCACACCAGACTGTACTCAGCAGCCAACTTTGTAAAGACCCGTGATGACCTTGACTTAATCCAGCTCAACTCGTTTGGCTGCGGTCTCGATGCTGTCACAACCGACTGCGTAAACGATATACTGACAGGCTCAGGCAAGATATACACCTGCCTGAAGATCGACGAGGTAAACAACCTGGGCGCAGCAAGAATCCGTATCCGCTCGCTCCTTGCCGCCATAAGAGTCAAGGAAACCAAGCATGAAAAGCGTGAATTAAAGCCGTCTAACTACGAGCGTGTTGTATTCACCGAGCAGATGAAAAAGGACAACTACACCATCATCTGCCCTCAGATGTCACCTATACACTTTGACCTTCTCGTGCCAGCCTTTAAGGCAGCCGGCTACAATATGGTCATACCGGATATCCCTGCAAGGGAATGTGTGGACGTGGGACTTAAGTTCGTAAACAACGATGCCTGCTACCCTTCACTCATTGTCGTGGGACAGATTATGGCAGCCGTCAAATCAGGTAACTATGATATGACACACACAGCCATCCTCATCTCACAGACAGGTGGCGGATGCCGTGCGACAAACTACATCGGCTTTATCCGAAGAGCCCTCGAAAAGGCCGGATATCCTGATGTGCCTGTTATCTCAATCAACATGGTAGGTCTCGAGAAAAACCCGGGCTTTAAGTTTACTCCAAGCCTCATCCAGCACGGACTGTATGCACTTGAGTTTGGAGATATCTTTATGCGCTGTCTCTACAGGGTACGTCCTTATGAGAAAGAGCCTGGAAGTGCCAATGCACTCCATGAGAAGTGGAAAAAGAGAGTCATCGACTTTGTCGGCAACACAAAGATGCTCTCTCACAAGAAATACAAAAAGATGTGCCGCGAAATCATAAGGGATTTCGACAATCTGCCTATGACAGATGAGGTTAAGCCGCGTGTCGGCGTGGTCGGTGAGATTCTCGTCAAATTCCTGCCTGCAGCAAACAACTATGTGGTTGACCTGCTCGAAGCTGAAGGAGCCGAAGCTGTAGTGCCTGATCTGACTGATTTCTTACTCTACTGCTGCTACAACACGAATTTCAAGGCTGACTATCTCGGTGCTTCTAAGAAAGCTAAGTTTATGAACAACCGACTTATCGCCTTCTTCGAGTGGCTTAGAAAGGATGCAAGGGACGAGCTGGCTAAGAGCAAGCATTTTGAGCCAACCGCTCACGTGCAGGATCTCGCAGAGTATGCTTCTCCTATCGTTTCGTGCGGTAATCAGACCGGTGAGGGCTGGTTTTTGACAGGTGAGATGCTTGAGCTCATCAATGAGGGCGTCACAAACATCATCTGTGCACAGCCATTTGCATGCTTACCGAACCATATTGTGGGTAAGGGAGTTATAAAGAGAATCAGACATGATCATCCGGATGCCAATATCGTGGCTATCGATTATGATCCGGGTGCTTCTGAGGTGAACCAGCTGAACCGTATTAAGCTGATGCTTTCTACGGCACAGAAGAAGCTTAAGAAGTAAGAGAATTGCACTGTTGTTGCTAGTGGGACGAACCCGGCGCAGCCGGGGCTTTTTGCCCTTTCCCGCATGGACTACGCTGCTAAGTGTCTGTACGAATTGCATATGCCGGTTGTGGCTTTTTGACACAACCGGCTTTTATGCGCCGTCCATGGCGCATAACACCTCGCCCATGCGTCCATGCATTGGCGTTGTTGTTTTTTTCGTATGCAATTCTACAGACTCTAAGCAGCTTCGTATATGCGGTCAATGGCAAAAGCCCCGGCTGCGCCGGGTTCTGTCTTTGGTAACTTTCCACTTTTTTATGTGCAAATGTTGCTCGTTGCACTCGCTTATATGCTTGCTAGCTAGGACAGATGCTTCAAAATCCCATCATACTGGGTATACATCTTCTGCACTTCATTTTCCAGTGTATAGTAGTGCATGATATACGGCACCAACAGCACTAGGAATAACAGTGTAAGTACAAGAAGCATTGGGTTGCTTATCATGACGGATGCAATTATTGACATCATGGTGAGTATGGCAAAGGTTACTGTCACTATGAGGTGCACGAGGCGCTCATGCTGGAAGAAGGCTATTTGTGTCAGGTGTTCCTGCAGTATTGTCTTCCACTCTTCTTTTGATATCTTATCAGGATTGGCAAGCAGATTGTCAATCTTAAGTCTATAATTAATTATTCGTTTTTTCATTTTATTTTCGACCTTTCCTAATACGTACTTTTTTATTTTAATACAATGATAATTGAATCTAAAAATCCGCTATACCAACCTCTGGCATAGCGGATTAAAAAATAAAATGCAATTAAAGATATCACCTGTTATGTGATTATAACTGGTTCAAGACATTTGATGTCTGCAGATAAACACCAGCAATAGCATTGATAACTGCAAGTACGATGGTAATAATTGACATAACAATACCAGCGGTTGCCATGCCCTTTCCACCATTTTTCCTGCCTACGATACCGAGGATAAGTCCTACAATACCAATAGGCCCGCCAAGGATTGGAATACACCAGAATACCAGACCGATAATACCAAGCACCATAGATGCAATTGACATTCCCTTCTTTTCCTCCATCGGCGGCATAGGCGGTATATTTGGATTGCCCTGCTGATTCGCCTGATCATACATATTGAAGTTGTCGCTCATAACTATTCTCCTACCTTTCTTTTGTTTAAATGATATAATAACTGTCACTGTAATTTGTAACCATGGAGTATCGTAACATACTTTGACTACGAAAGCAATATATTTTTCATTACCGGATGCAACATCCCAGATAGTTACTGTTCACACCTAACAGTGTGACCAGCAACGATTACAGCCAATTTAAAATTTCTCTCCAACCACCCTGCACCGTTTCCTGCAAAAAGCAATGCCATAGGCTAAAATATCACACCGGTCCTCATCCCGCAGAGCCTCATCATAGCGCTTGTCCTTAATCTGCGTTATCGCAGCCTCGCACGCTGCGTCAAGTTCCTTCATCTCCTTAGCATACTTCACCTCTATAACGATGCCCGCATCAGGATCCTCCGGCATGATTAAAATATCGCTAAAACCATCTCCCGACTCACGATTCGACTTGATAAGCCAGTCCGGATTGCTGCCTCGAAGCAGACCAAGAAGTAAGCCATGATAGAAATTCTCCTTCATAGCATCAGGCGCCTTTGTATCGAGTATACTTATCATGCGGCTCATCACGATGTTTAGCTGCCTGGCAATCTGTTTCTCATCTTTATCCAGAATTGCCCTTGATAAAAGCTTCATAGTATCATCATCTTTTGCAACAACAGCCTTGAACCACTCCTGAATTTGGAGAATAAACACCTCACGCACCTCTTTATTAGGAATCACAAGCTTATAGGCATAGCTCTCACTGTCAGGCACCTTGACCTCTCCGATTTTGGTAAGATAGCCTGTAGTAAAGAGCACACTCCACAGATTGTCAATCGTATTGTCAATCTCATCATAGGTCAGATCAAGCCGAAGCTGCTTCTCCACAAATCCACCTGCCACGAGCTTCTCAATCTCATCTCTCGTGGTCTGATCAGCCTTGTCCACAAAGCGCTTCACCATATCATTGCCACTGCTGTTAATCCAGAACGCGCTAGGTCTGGCTGACGGGTCTGAAACAAGCTTCTTGGCAAAATTTATCACATCCCATGGACAATATATATCTGCATTACCAAAATGATAGCCATCATACCATTCCTTTGCATCATGATATCTCTCGCTCCTGTCATAGTCTGAAAGAAGCTTCATGACCTCATCATCAGTGAATCCAAACTGCTCATCATGGTCGATATCCACAATAGAATTGATTTCAAAATTATTGAGCCCTGTGAAAATGCTCTCCTTTGACACACGAAGACAGCCAGTGAGCACCGCAAACTGTAAAAACTCATTGGTCTTAAGAGCTTGCCCGAAAAGCCCCCTGATGAGAGAAACCATCTCCTTGTAGTAGCCATTCTGAAAAGCCTTGTCGAGCGGAACATCATACTCATCTATGAGAATAACCACTTTCTGACCATAGTGCTTATACAACAGCTGTGAAAGAAGCTGTAATGACGATATAAGCTTATCTTTACTAAAAACAAAACTGCCGTCCTCTATAATAGTCAATCCCTTATACTGTTCTCTCTCAAGCATCGTAAGCTTATCACTGTCAGCCAGAAAAGAGACTCTGCTTATTTCTTTGCCAATAACTCTTACAAGAACATCAAAAGCCTCGTCATACGTCAATCCCTCCACACCCTTGAATGAAAGAAATATGACAGGATACTTACCCATATGCTCATCACAAAGCTCTTTATTGCCTGAAATATATAAGCCATCAAACAAGGTCTTATCTGTGCCTATCTCAAAAAAGCTTTTTAGCATACTCATATTGAGAGTCTTGCCGAAACGCCTAGGGCGTGTAAAAAGAGTCACCTTACCCCAGCCCTGTAAAAGCTGCTCTATAAGCCTTGTCTTGTCAATATAATAGAAACCCAGTTTACGAATTTCCTCAAAATTTTCAATTCCAACCGGTAACTTCAACGTATTTGCCATAAAAGCCTCCAAAAAATAATCCGCTATACTTAATACTAGTATAGCGGAATGCCATGCAAAATACAATATTTATGATTCCTTATCTTGTCCAAATTCAGCTCTCATTTTTGTCCGGCAACTGCTTATTTCATTGCCACAATAAAGATATGGTTGCTATTACAAATATCTTAACGTCCTAAATTATGGTCTTAGGAAGCATTACACTATTAAATGCTGCTTTCAGTTCATCAATCGTAGGAGACTCCGAAACCATATTCTCTGTAATGATTTTGCAAACCTCCTGCAATGCGCTCTGCTGTTCAACGCTAAATTTATCCAGCTCAATAACCGTCTCAAAAATGCACTTCTTAATCTTTTCATTTTCTAATGGGTGCTGACCAGGATGGAAAAATATAACATCAGTATTTTGAACATCGATTTCTAGACCAAACTCTGGAAAATTCATCCACTCATAATTATCTACAATTCTGTTTGCTTCATCCAACAGTAAGCATTCTTTTAACGAAACAGCATTGTCAAATCCAATAAGTAAGCCAATCACAAGATGAATTACATCACCACCTATTTTGCCAAATCCAGCAAACCACTCTCTGGCTAAAGGGCTTAAATCAAAATCATCAATATGATCAATTATTTTGTTGATACTATCAACTATGTAGAGAATTCTGACACAGAATATAACATCCATATGGTATTTATGTACCCAAGGAGCATAATGATCAATTGACACCTGATCAGATGACTTCCTATATAGTTCATAATAATTCTTACAGCGCAAATAATCGTTCAAAGCAACACTATAAAAACTGATTCTGAGGGCGATTTCATTGATTACTGGATGTTGCTCGAGCTTAGGCAACATAGCCTCAACCTCATCAAGTGTCCGAAACATCTCGTCTTTTCTGGTAAATTGCAAATGCTCGTCACAATTTATAACATCTGATGCCTCGTCAACTAAAGCGAGTTTTGTCATGATTTCATCTATAAGTAAACCATTCTCATGATAAAGAGCACTTGCATTTTTTAAGTACTCTTCAACAACAGACCACTTATAATTTTGCTTGTTTCTTTTTTGAATACCAGCCAGTTCGTAAAAGCAAAAATATCGTTGATAAACAGCCTCTGCTGGCAACGACCTTCGATATCCCTCTAAATCTCTTTCAGCCTCATTTTGCATATATTCCACGGCTCTGTCCTTTAGAGAGGTATATCTTTCCACAATGTTACCATGTAAATCCTTAAATAACAGCTCTATATTCTTATAGCTATCATATCTGACAGGCATTGGTAGTTTAGAAAGTAAATCAACATCTCTAGATAATGCCTCAAGAATATATGTCGGATTTAACGCTGACGCCCAAATAATCCTTGCTGTCGTTGCTTCAAATACACATCTATTTAACTTTGGAATGTTACTGTTCTGTACGTAATCAAACACACTTTGAACTACATCATTCAATTTCTTCCTATCAGCTTTCATTTGTCGAAGCAATTCAAGCCTTGTATTGAATAAATTTATATACTCAACTATATTTTCACAATCAATATACTCTTTATATTGTTCTGAAATTTCTTCCATCTCTTCCATCGAAATATCCGGATTCAGACGTGTTTTGTTAAAAATATAATCTCTATAAAGAACATTCCATAAATACGAGTTCTTTATATTATGCTTTTGACAATAGCTAATTGCACGAATAAATGCATCATCCGCATCCTGATACATACCAAGTTGCACATATGCCACTCCACGATTAATCAATATCTGACTTCTAAGTACCTTATCTATATCACCGTTTGATAATGCTTCCGCCTCTTTAATATTGTCATATGCTTTCTGTACTTCTCCCATTGCCAAATATTGAATAAAACGAATAAAATGATAAAACGCCTTTTGACACCTGTCCCCATTTTCGTAAATTTGTAATTCCTGCTCATTAGCATGAAAACAGCCTAATTTCGCACGTAAAAAAATCCTGTACCTGTTGTATTTATCCAACTGCCTTTTAGTCATAACAGATGTCTTCAAATCATATGTCAAATTCCATGCCTCGACAAAGTTCGCATCAAATCTCTCCTCGTCAGAAAAATTTATTACTCGCCTTAAGGTATGTGAAATACTGATGTAATGCCCTATTGCATATAGTATTATACCAACTAATATGATAGCCATCACAAAGAGTATTATCCTACTTTTTATCACATTGTAAAGTACATAAGTGACAAATACATCAACACATATACAGATCATAGAATATAAAATATACTTCGGTAATTTATACACTTTATAGCATTTATAAGTTCCCATTACCGCTAACATAAATAACAGTATGGGAATATAATACCTTGTATTTAAAAATATTAAATCAATAATTTTTGTAAAAACACTAATCATCCAGCTCACCTCTATACCAAACATATTTTCGACATCATCTAATGTCTAGTATAGCGGATTCATCTTTAAAATACAATTGATTTAAATGTGAACTTCCAGAGATTTTATATTATTTCATTCCAATTCTCCGGAAATCCGATATGTGCTAATGAAATATCATTCTCATATTCCTCTATAATGTGCACAGCGATTTCGTAAATCTGTCAAACAGCGAAGCCAGCTTTTTAAACACACGCTTGATGTATGATATGATTTCTTTGCAATCATCTTCTGATCAGCCGATTTCAAATCTGCATATAAATACGGCAGCATTCCCATGGAGAAAAACTCAATAATCACCCAGATTGGAAATTGTCCATTATACTTTTCCTTATGATGTTGCACAACTAAAGTCATTTTATTTTCTTCAACACAAATGTCAAGTAGTCTCTTAAATTTTTCGGCATTATGCTTTTCGTTTTATATATCGGGGTTTAAGTATCCTAACGAATAATGGAACTAATGAATATCTTGCAACAAATCTGTTTGACTCGACAATTACCCAGTCAATGTTTCAATAACTATACTTTTATCGCTGGCCTGTAGAATTGAAATACAAAGAATTAAAAATCAGACTTGCAATTGAAGAGTTCTCTGGTGCTACTACAACCTCTGTATTTCAGGAATTCTATATTAATATGCTACTTTCAAATCTCTCATCCCTTATAAAAAATCAAGCAATCGTACTTTTATTATAGGTTTCATGAAAAGACTTCTTCCAAAAATACTGTGTACCTTCAGTACTATCGACGAAATTAACAGACTTTATTCAGAAGCTGTCCGTAGCAGGTCTCAAATAATGCCAGGCCGTACTTTCAAACGAAAAAAGAATAAAGCAAAGGGACGAACACACTTTAACAATCAAAAAGTTTCTTTTTGATTGAAATAAAAATTATACTAATTAAATGGACTTTCACGGAGTCCTTGTTAAAGTGCGTCATTTTCTGAATTACTTTGTTTTTTAACTTCTATTTGATAACTTTATCTTACATCAACTTAAGACTTTTTCCTTAAGTTGATGCTATTTTGACCACATTGGTGCCTGACCCTACTGTGTCTGTTGGTGTCAGGCACTAATGTTACTCATTTTAAGAAGTTAAGGAATTTTGTTATTGATATGCTTACATTATAGGTAATTCCCAATCCTCAGATTTTATAATTGTCACATTAACAGTATTACTTGTAACACTGTTTCCATTTCCATCTGTTATTACCACTCTGACTTTCAGGTCATCGTATGTTTCATTAAGTACTTTTTTCATTGTACATGCATTTCCATTTGTAAAATTCACCCAATTATTCTGGCCTTTTAACACATACTGCCACTGATATTTTAGGTTTGTTCCGCTTGCTCCTACCCTGAATTCTGCCGCATCGCCTATTTTTCCTGTTACTGCTGTCGGCTGGCTTGTGATTACTGGTGCTTTCTTTAGTGTCACTGTTACAGTATCACTTGTAACACTGTTTCCATTTCCATCTGTTATTACCACTCTGACTTTCAGGTCATCGTATGTTTCATTAAGTACTTTTTTCATTGTACATGCATTTCCATTTGTAAAATTCACCCAATTATTCTGGCCTTTTAACACATACTGCCACTGATATTTTAGGTTTGTTCCGCTTGCTCCTACCCTGAATTCTGCCGCATCGCCTATTTTTCCTGTTACTGCTGTCGGCTGGTTAGTGATTGCAATTGAATTAGATACCTTATTATTTTCTAAAGCATACGTAGTAATGTAACCTTGTGCAATAAAAAGTATCATAAATACCAATCCAAAACAAATAATTTTCTTCATACAATTCTTCATAAAGATTTCCTCCCTTTGATTATAATTTAAAAGGTCTGACTCAAATATAATATGTCTCCCTTTAATCTTCATATGAACTATCAAGTACTTTTTCATTGTGCTTGCGTTTCCACATTATAACTCAAAAATATCTTTTATGATTAAAACTATCTTTCAAAATAGGATGTATACCTAGCTATCAAATACTTAAGTAAATTCTTTGCTCCCTTAATCTCTTTCAATCTTGTTTTTTCTTTTGTTATTTTATCTGCATATCCCTCAAATTTCCAATCTATCTTGTCAAATTTTGCTCCGCTATTAATAAACTTAATTAAACATTCCTTTAGTCCCCTCTCAGGCTCTTTCGCTTCATTCATTAAAGGAACAATTTCACAGATCTTACTGTTATCAAATTTTCTATCATATAATCTATCGTATTTTATTTGTTCTTTGCGGTTTGTTACTTTTCCAAGCACATTTGAATCATTAATATAAGTAACTTTTAAATTATCATCAAATACTGACATGTATATTTTCAATACATCTCCCCACTTAATAGTTCTATTTTGCATTATTTGATATGTATTTCCAATTGCTACATTCTTGCCTATAAGTTCTACTATTGCATTTGCTACATCCTCCCCATAATTCAAAGTTGTGGTTTTTTCATATATATCACTTGGAAAAATAATTGTTTTACCTTTTATCGCTCTATACAACCATAATTCTTTTTCAAAAAAACTAATTGTAATCGTGCGTCTGAATATGTAATATAAGGTCTTACAATTGTCCAATTTATAAAATCACTATTTCTTAATATATCTTCTTGCTTTGCTTTTGCTATCGCATACCCGTCAGATTGAACATATTGCGAATCACTCACTACTCGAATCTAAAAGTCTTTGCGAATCTTCTGTTATACATCACTATATGCATATACCCTAGCACTACTACTATAATAAAAATATTGTTTAGTTGCCTCTAAAAGTAACTTGTATCGACTTCTAAACTCCTCTGTCGAATAAAACATAAAATCAATAATTGCATTAAAAATTTAATGGTGCCTGACCACACTGTGGTTTATGTAAGCCGGTTGTCGGTATTAGCGGCTCTGCATCCTTGGGAATAAGCATTGTTAGCAGAATGAAGTACTTCGTCAAATGTAGTGACTGTTTCTGAATTTGGTCTTGCCATAAGTGCGCCTCCCTTGATATGTGATGTTTTACAGTATATCAGGAAGAATAGTGGGAGTCACTACGCCATGTTTTGAGGCACTTACGCAAAATCGCCTGCAAATGCCGGATTTTCAATATTTTTTATTCCTTATTAGCCCTAAAATTTGTTTAGCTGAGATTTTTTCGGAAGTTCACATTTACACTACCCGTTTATTATCTATATTTTATTGTTCCAGATCCTCCAGTGATATACAGTGTATCGCCAATAACAAGATTACACATATCACTTGCTAGCATTACAGCCATCTGTCCTATTTCCACTGGATCAGCAAATCGTTCAGCCGGAATGCATTCAGTATATAGCGTATCTCCTTCTTTTCTTCCAAGCATATTAGTTGCTACCGGCCCCGGTGCAATTGCATTTACAACTATTCCGTATTGAATCAATTCATCTGCAGCACCTAAAGTAAATCCTCTCACTCCCCACTTTGATAATTCATACGGTGTCCAACATGGCTTCAATGATGCAGCAGAACTTACGTTGAGAATATGACCTTTAATCCCATTATTTTTCATATAGTTACTCACAGTTTGTGTAATAAAAAATAGCCCTTTTAAATTCACATCCAAAACATTGTCATATGTATCTTCTGTAACTTCACCGAATTCCTGATTTCCATGTACACCAGCACTATTTACAAGAATATCAATTCTTGACTCATCGAATTTAGTTAGTGCCTCTTGAACTTTACTTTCAAATGATGCGACATCTGTCATATCGATTTTAAGCGATTTTGCATTGTTTTTTCCCAATTTTTGTATGCACAAATCCAACTTCGAATCACTTGTTCCTGCAATAATTACGTTGCAACCTGCTGATATAAACGCTTCTGCAATCGCATATCCGATACCACCACTACCTCCAGTAATTAATGCAACTTTTCCTTTCAGAAGTTCTGAAGTTTGCTTAGTTATGTAAACAGGTTGAATATTCTTTTCTTTTTTTTGATCTTCACAGAATCTAATAAATCCTTTTATTTTTGATCCTAATCCCATAAAACTACCCTCGTATCAATTTTTTTATAGAACTTACACCTTTTTCTCCAAGTATATTCTTTGCAATCTTCTTAGTTGTATCAACAACGGTTTGTTCTTTTGTTGATACATATAAATTTTGAATATATCTTAATGCATCAGAATCATGATATTCATCAACAAATATCTCAAATACCATCGATTGAGAAATATGCTCATCCAAAAATCTTTTATAATTTAAGTCAAACTCATTTTTATTTGAAGCCGAAATATAGTCAAAACCAAGATCCTCTGCATAATGTTTTAACAGTTCTTTTGACTTATGCCCATAATGACCTTCTGCAGCTATATATTCGTTTGCAGAATCCCCCAAACCAGCTCTCTGCACATTAATGAATGGTGTTTTAAACTCACCGCCTAGTCCATTATTAACAACCATCAATCTTATGTTATTTGGTGTTTGTCTATTTCCAATACTATTCATATCATAGAAAAATGCCAAATCACCAAATATTCCAAAATATAGTTTGTTCGGATTAACTAATGCAGCACCCAACAATGAGGATACTCCACCATCAATTCCAAAGCCACCAACATTAGAATAACCTGATATTGTATCATCCAGATTAAAGCAACTCCAACATCTCAAAGAATTTAAAATTCCATAATGCATCTCTGAATTTCTCGGAATTAAAGAATGAATCTTTAAAGCAACCCACATGGATGAAAACGGAAGTTCTTTAGAACTTAGTACTAACTTAGACTTGACCTGTTCATACTCTTTTTTCCATCTGGTGTAATATGTGTTCCCTACTTCTGTATTATTAGACGTCAATTTTTTGAAAAACTCTTTCTCTGACATCTCAAATATCTTTGTAAGTTTCTTATATGTATCTCTTATTTCGCCGTCTGGATTTACACGCCAGATTTCTCTAGCATGAGTAGGCCACGTTGCTGAAATATTACCTATATGAATTAAATAATCAAAATTCATAAATTTCTGACTATCGTTTCCACACAGATTTAAAAGTCCAATATATATGCCATATTTACCATTATAATTACTCGTTTGATCACAAAGAACTACAGCGTTATATTTTTCACAAAATAGATCAACCGCCTCTGTCAATGCAATATCCCATTTGGAATGCGAACCTACAAATACCCCTACCTTAGCACCAGTTGGTATTATCACGTCATTAGTACTAAAATATCGATGTATTGTTTTAACGGTAGGCAAAGATTTTACACTAAAGTCTATACTATATGCCGTAGTTAAATTAATGTGTACCGGTCCTTTATCTCCGTTTCGATCCAATTCCAATAGTGCTTGATTGATTTTTACTTCGCATTCCCATTTGTCGTCGTCGTTGTTTACGATAGGAAGTGTGACGCTAATCTTCGCAACATCATTTTGAATATTTGATCTATCAATTACCTGATCAACATTATGACCTATTAAGCTTGTCCTTCTTGTTGCAGTTATTGCAAGAACAGGCAGCTTTCTGTAAAAAGCTTCTGTTAACCCTGGTAAATAATTTCTAGATGCCGTCGCACCTGTACAGCAAATAGCAACAGGCTCTTCTGCTTCTTCAGCCATTCCACAAGCCATGTACGCCGCAGATCTTTCATCAACACATGAATATAGTTCAAAATAGTCATCATTTTGAACACTGGCAACAAACGATGCATTAGCACTACCAGGACTTATGACAATCTTCTTTATATTATGTTTTTTCATAAGGGCAATAAGAATTTGCACATTTTTTTCGCTAGAATACATAAGTCCTCCCTTTATCTTATCCTTTAATTTTTCTTAAAAAGCGATTAAATTTATATTTTGTAACTCTATCTGCAAGATCTATCATTTGATTAAAATACTTATTCTTTCTAAAAATTACAAACATTACAGTGTTTGAAAAAATGATAACAATAGCAAAGTTTATAATCAATTCAGCCAATAAATTCATTTCTGGAAATATTTTGCACACATAATATGATATTCCTGTTATGCAACACGCTATAACAAAATACCCAATGGCGTCAATTATAAAATCTTTTGATTTTCTTTTGAATACATATTTAAATACATTTACAATCATCCATGGCATTGATACAAAAACATAACTAACTATTGTTGAAAGTAAAATTGCATATATTCCCCAAGTTCTTACAAACGTAAGATTCAATGTTAAATTAATCATTGCTACAATTAATGGTCTGAATCGGTCCTGATGCCATGCGCCTGCCGCATCCTTATACATACCATTAATTTGCTGCATGGTTACCAAATAAAAATATATACAAAAAAGCGCTACCACTCCGATATTAAAGGTATAATCTTCTCCAACCCATAAAGTAATAAATGGTTGATATAAAACTGCAAAACAACACATGCAAACAGTAACAACCCAGTTGATGAAAAATGTTATCGCACGAAAATCATTATAGTTTTTATCTAAACTCTCGGTTACAAGACTATTACCAATACCCGCTAGACATGAAACAAATACTATAACCAATATACTCATAACTGAGTTCATTATAAAATAATAATTTTGATATACTGCAAGCATTGTCAAACCCAAATACGCTGAAATAACAATTGTATCTGCTGAATTTACAATCGTTGCACCTAACTTAGCAGTAAACAAATCCTTTATTCTTTGATTGATTGCAGCTATTGTCTCTTTAGGCAAACTTCCTTTCGCTTGGTAGTTCGGGTATATTTTTGTCGCTTCTCGAGCAGTTATAATATTTGCTAATGCTTGTGTAAATAAAATTGCAATAACATATAAATAATAGTTTTTCGTTAACCATAAAACTAAAAATTGAAGTATATATTGAGCAGTTGTTGTTATCAATTGCACTTTGCTAGAAATATCTGTTCTTTGGTGTGCTTGCAATAGTGAACTTTTATACGCATACAACCAGTAGGTTATGACTGTCGCGCTCAGGTTTAAAATATATAAAACATATATATTAATATCTCCAGGTACCTCGCCATTTATCAACTTCGGTATCATAGGCGTAATTATTATCCCTATAGTTGCGATGACTAATCCTATAAAAAAATAATATTTCTTATATAATTTAAGCAAAGCACAGATTGTATCTTTATCATCCTCGGCAATAGGCTTATACATGGAATATACCATAGCAGAGCCCACTCCTAGCTCAGCAAGATTTAGCACTTGCAATATTGATGTAAATAAACTATTTAATCCTAAATATTCTATACCCATGAAATATATCATTGCTGTGCGCATTAAAAATGGCACAATTATTTGATATATTCTGAGAGTCATACCAAAAATAATATTTCTAGTAGCATTTTTTGTACGATTCACATTTATCACCTACCTAATAAATAATTAACAACATATTCTGTAGTCCTATGAGATTCATTTTTCATTGTATCATGTTCGTTAATTAAAAAGTTTTTATACAAACCATAATTTTCATTAAGTAATTCAAATTTTTCACTAAGTTTTTCAAATGACAATTCCTTAACATTGATGCAATATTTTTCAAGATTCATTTTATTCATGAACCCCGCCATTTTCTGTTCATATGAAATTGAAATGAATGGTGTTCCTGCCTTTGCAGAGAAAATATTGCTATGATATCTCATTCCAATAACAGCGTATAACTTACTTATAACATACTGTTGAAAATATGTATCATATCCTTCGCTGTCATCTATCACAAAATAGTTTTCTTTATTAAAACAGAATTCACCCATTAAATTCTTATCATTTCCAGTACCATACAGTTGAGGAATGAACACAATGCCGTAGCCATCTTTTTCAATTTCCGTTAAGAATCTGATGAAAGTATCGCTAATATTTTTAGCAACATTTGTTTTAGACAGGACTGGATGCCACTTTAAATCAGTTATAGTAACACCAATACACTTTTTATGAGTATTAATAAAATCATCTAATCGAGCATATGTTTTTAACTTCTCATTATTAACATTTTTATTAATATCATGTTGAAGAGCAGAATCAAGAGTAAGTTCTACCTCACATTTTGGAACAAAGGATGATACATAGTCTTTTGAAATTGGATCCCTTACGACTATTTTTTTTGCACCTTCAAGCACTCTTTTTCTTATCTTTTCCCTATTCTTTTCATTGAAAGGTCCCATGGAAGGAGCATAAAACATATACGGAATTTCCTGATTGACCAGCAGATTATAAAATCTTAAATACCCCATTTCATCTTCAATATATGTGTCACCTATACTTGGACCACCAGGTGCATGTAGAACAATATCTGCCATTTTTATATACTTTTCAAACTCAGAATATGTTTTTCCAATGACCATTCTCCCCTTGCTTAAGAGAGCTAACCTATATTGTAAATTGTCACTTGGAATCAACTGATCAATCATTTTTACATTACTTGGCATATTAGGGTATCTTGTCTCTCCCCTCATTCCTAAAACAAATTCACTCCCAGGAAAAGCAATCTCTAGCTCATCAATCATTGCATGAACTGCTGCCTCATCACCTCTATTTGCCGAGTGGCAGTTAACTATCAAAAATAACATTTTTACATTACTCCTATTTCTTTTAACCAATCTTTTAACGGATAAGCCTCTTTCTTTTCTTTAACGTATTTTTTAAATACAAATTCATCTTCAATTACAGGTTCATCTTCATCTATTACAAGAATATTATTACCATAGACAGGATAGCTAGTGATGTGTTTATTTGTCGTTATCAGTTTTGTTCCCGTTTGTATTACATCAAAAGCTCGTGTAGTTGGTCCCTCTTGAATAGGATTTTGTATATCAAGCAGACATCTAGACCGTCTTAGTATTTCAATATATTTTTTATATTCAAGCGGTTTATCGTGGAACCACTCACACTCATCATTAATAAGTGGCTGCTGGTAGAGATAGACACAAAATTTATATTGAGAAGAGTATTTTTTATATATTTTATTTATAAAATTAACCCTGTTGGAATGAGCACTTGCAATAATACTAATGTCGTATTCATTCTCTAAGTGACCAACATTCTCGCACTGAGTAAACATAGACAAATAGTTCATCTTATATTTTTTACAATCTTTTATGTTATACGAATAAAATTTGTCAAAATATTTGAAATGTGATCGTCTAAAAAGATTTTTTGCGTCATCCCATAAATATAAAATAAACTCAGCTGATGGGTTGTTAGCCCTTAATTTTTCATATAAAGAGTCAGGAACATAGTGTCCATTTATAGCGAGAATTATATCATACTTCTTATTCAAACATATACCTAGTTGATTTTCATCGCACCTATACGCTGTTTCTATTGCGGCTATACGATCTTTTAAATCCACAGAAAGCAGAAATTTTCTAAGCGCTTTGTATATCTTTTTTTTCTTTCTAAAATGTGAAATGCTACTAATATCGAGTTCATCTGCGGCAATTAGCGTCACATTATATTCTTTACTTAATTCTTCTTTTATTGCCGTATCATACCCCATGAATTTTGGAATTATTAATAGCACTTCACGCATTGTTTCCACCCTCATCCTTTTTAAGTTTTCTTGTTACTTGCCTTTTCACCAAATGCCAACATCAAGAAAGGTAAGAATCCATAACTATATAGATCATTATCCACCATGTTTGCAATACTAAGCACAATCAATACGATTAACATTAGGAAATTATTCTTGAATAATTTTCCAAGTTTATAAAAAATGAAAAAATAAAATAACAAAAACAGTAAACCATATCTGATTCCTGTATATAAAAATCCATTGTCCAAAACTGCCTGATTTTCCGCATACTCGCTTGCTGACATAAAACTAATTGCGCGAATTCCAAATTTTCTTATGTAATGGTATGCTATTGCATAACGACCCGAAAAAAATTCATTGATAGCATACATTCTTACATCGTAATTTCCTTGCTGCAATGTAATGCTAAGTGAAAAAACCGATGCGATAACTGGACTAAGTTGAGCGATGATCCTAGTAAAATTCAAAATCCTTTTACCATGTATTAAGGGTGCAATAATATTCATTAAGCTCAGAATCAAAACACATGCATATGAAGTTCTAGATTTACATAGATAATAAATGCAAAGGCCAATCAACACCCAAATAAACGTCTCTTTTTTACTCAAAAATTTTTTTATTACTAACCTAAATAAAAATAAATACATATAACATAGCGGAAGTACATTACTATGATAAAACCCTACCGCATATCTATTAGCAGTATCATTTAATCGATTAGTCACCAAATTAGGAAGCACTCCAATTAAGCATGCTAAAATAACCAGCGTTGTTGAAACTAATAATACATTGAACCCTGTATTAAATGTCCACTCCATATTCTGATTGCTTATCAGCAAAATAATTGTAATGATAATACACCAATAAAAATCTCTAGTGAATATTGAAATTACCATCGCAAAAATTTCAAACAAGAAAAATCTAAGTAACTGATTTGACTCTAACGATTTTTTTCCACCCTCATATAGAAACAATACATAGGAACCATATCGTAAAAGTTGTTCTACCACTGTGCTACTTTTCGCTAAATCTGGAATAAAATATGATACAAATAGCATTATAAAAGCCACTTGCAATACACTTATATGCCTTGATACTGTAATTTTCATGTTATTTTTTTCTCAACTTTCTAACGCCATAGTCACAATACTTGACAAAGGCGATATATTTGTTTCTTAGCATAAGCGACAGCTTAATCCGAACAGCGGTCTTATGTTTTTGACTGCAAGCTTTTAACTTCAGCATCCTTTTTTGATATTGTTCACTATGTAAAAAAGCATTTATTTCAGCTAATGCCATGACCCGACCATTTCGATATCCCTCTGCAATATATTCCGCAATTACTTGTTGATGATAATTGTTAACATGGCTAATACTACTGGCATTATCCCTATATAGTAATAATACTTCTGGACAATTAATAATTTTTGCTCCTGCTAAACTAGCTCGAATTAAAAAATCATAGTCTTCACATGCTTTAATATCTCTATAACCACATAATTTAATATAAATCTCTTTTTTTACTAACCAAGTTGGATGCGGACAGCAATTACACCAATATAAAACTTGTTTACATGCCCAAGAGGAAGAATAAATGATTTTTTCTTTGCAGACACTTTGTTCTGTGAAAGTTTGGGTATTTGCACCAACAACATCTGCACAGTACCTTTGGATGGCTATTATCTGCTTTTCAATACGATCTAGCATAGAGATATCATCAGCATCCATTCTTGCGATATACTTACCATCGCAGAACTTCAACCCCTTATTTAAACTAGCAACCAGCCCTATATTTTTTTCATTTTTAATCAGCTTGACTCTATTATCTTTTTGACATACACTCTCAATAAAAGCAATTACTTCATAATTTGTAGGATCATCTATAATTACGACAAACTCTATATTTTTATATGTTTGGTTTAATATTGAATTTACTGCCTTCTCAACCCACACTACAGGTTCTTTATATGTACTCATCAAAACACTGACTAATTCTTTCAAATATCTCACCCACAATTCCAAATTCTACTCAATTTTAAAAATACAAAACATTACATATAATAGCCAATTCCATTTCCATCTAACCATTAATACAAAACCTCTTTGTTTTATATTAAGCTGTTTGTCTGGATATGCCCTGATAATTTTCTCCACTAAAGAAACGTCTGTTATTTCTTTAATGTTTTTTTTTGCTTGACTCGGATCCAGTCTAGAAACCGATTTCTTTAACTGTGAAAAACACATCCTCAGATAATTCATAAATTGTCTGTCTAACCTATTTTGCCACAATTCAAGTGGTATTATGGACGCCAGCACCTCTTCTTCCTTCTGATACATTGCGCAACATTTCTCGAATCTATCTTCCACATATTTTGTAGTCAATGAGTTATTATTTGCTCTATAGTTATAACCTATGTACTTATCTATTGCGCATTTTTGAGCGTGTGAGAAATATTCTATATTAAACAACATATCTTCCGATATCCATTTTCTTTCCGACACAAATCTGATAGAGTATTGATTTATTATTTTTATGGAATAAAGCGTTCCACAAGCACTCATCGGAATAGAATCATTTGTTCCTGGAGCTGATCCTATCATTCTAGGTAATAACTTTTCTTTAACATCAGAATCTTCAAAATACTCAGCTGTAGTTCCTAAATTGGAAATACATTTTCCCTCCAGTGTCACACGTCTGTATCCAGTCTTTACAGTATCATATGTTCCTTTATCGACAATATGTTGCATCTCTTCTAGAAAATCCGAATCAATGTAATCGTCGGAATCTATAAAAATGACATAATCACTTGTTACATTTTCCAGGCCAGTATTCCTAGCAAATCCCAAGCCTTCGTTTTTCTTATGTATCGTCCTTATTTGTTTATATTTTCTAGAATAATCATCACATATATCACCACTTTGATCAGTAGATCCATCATCAACAAGGATTATTTCATATGCTTCTTTTGATTGATTTAATACACTATCTATACACTCGCCCAAATAGGCTTGAACATTATAAACTGGTATAACTATGCTTATATCCATTTAAATCACCTCTATTTTAAATATTCCTAGTGTACTGACCTGTTCATATTTAGCCAAATAACTTGCCTGAATTTTCATCTGCTGCGTTGTCATCAATTGCCGTAGCCCGCTACGGCTCATTCTTCCGCCTTGCAGAATGAAAAATTCATTCTGCGCCATTTGACTAAATAGCAACATGCCAGTACACTAGTTTCTTTAAGATTTCTCCAATAATCTTCTATAGTAATCTCGATGAGCTTCTGCGAACTTATCAAAAGAATACTCTTTTTCATAAGACTTCTTTGCGCCATACTCGCATTTGTCTTTCAAATTTTTATCTTCTATAAATCTACTGATTGCTTCTGCTATTTGGTCTGGCTTTCTAGGTTCAATCATCAAACCATTTTCTTCATTTTGGACAATCTCTAGTGTTCCATCCACTCCTGTAGCCACTACCGTTCTTCCAACAGAAAATGCTTCAATCGGTATCAATGGGAATCCCTCCCACAACGAACTAAGGACTTCGAGATCTAACTGTGACATCAAATTCTGAATGTCAGAACGATATCCCATAAAGATAACTGCATCTTCAACTTTCAAATCAGCAACTCTCTTTTTGAGTTCTTCTTCCAATTCTCCCTTTCCTATAATCAAGAACTTTGTTTTACTGTGCTGTTTTAAAACAGCTGGAATGGCATCAATAAAATACTCCATTCCTTTTTGTTCTGATAAACGACCTACATTTCCAACAACGAAATATCCATCTTGGTGTAGCTTCTCAATTGTTGAATCTATTGTTATTTTGTCTTCAAATGGTTTAATAGCATTATGTATAACTGTAACCTGCTCACTTGGTATTTCATAATATTCAACAAGATTTTTCTTTACCATTTCACCAACAGCTATTAATTTTGTATTTCTATATGCAAGTCTTGTTAATGTTTTCTTGTCGTGAAATGTATTATGTGCATTAGCAATTTTTACAATACTCTTATCACATATCAATTCCGCATATAAAGCAGCCATACGGTGATGTGAATGGACTATCGTTATATTTTCTTTATCAACGATCTTTTTTATTGTAATAATCGTCTTAACTATAGAGTGTGGATTTTTTTCTGATATATCAGGAATTATATAATGCTTAATTCCCATTTCTTTAAGCTTATGTTCATTAACTCCTCCACAGGAACATACGATAACCTTATTTACCAGTGGCTTAAATATTTCACACAACTGCAATACAACATTCTCTGTTCCACCAAGTTTCATTGTCCTTGTAAGAAATAGAATGTTTTGATCTTCTAATTTCATTTTCTACTTATATTTCCTTATCAATCCCAGTATTTTAACATCGTCCACAAAGTATCTCTGGAACATTCTCTTCGGCTCCTGCAAGAATCTATAAAACCATTCCAAGCCATGATTGCTCATCCACTTTGGCGCTCGCTTTACATTTCCCGCCAAAAAATCTACTGTTGCCCCGGCGCATACGGATACTGTTGCATCATACTTTTGATAATTCTCATAAATCCACTTTTCCTGCTTCGGACACCCAAGGCAACCTATCATTATATCCGGATGTGCTTCACTTATCATCTGATTGATATGTTCCAATTCTGATTCATCCTTTTCAAATCCGAATGGTGGTGCATATGTTCCTACTATATTGATATTTGGATATTTTTCCTCTAGTTTCTTTTTTGCCTGTTCTGCAACTCCATCCTTACCTCCAACAATAAAAATGGAATATTTTTTCTCAGCTGCTCTTTTACAAATTTCCGGAACAAGATCTGAACCGGATACTTTTTCTTTTATAGGTCGTTTATGTAACTTTGAAATCCATATCAATGGTTTTCCATCCACCAAAACCATATCAGCGTCATCTGTTATTTTTTTCAGATATTCATCATTTTCTATCTTAATGACAACATCAACATTGATTGCAACTACATATGACTTCTTCTTATCTGCTATTAACCATTCTATCTGCTCTATAGTCTCATTCAAGGTAACATTATTTACATATGTATTAAGTAATGGTTGTTTCTGCATTTTTTATTCTGTCTCTCCAAAAAATCTTTCTTCCAACATCAAGCATAGACAATGATAGATTGGTAAATGATATTCCTGTATCATATATGTCCTCGATTGCGGAGCTTTAATTGTCACATCTGCAATCTTACTCAATTTGCTATCCTTTTCTCCCGTAAGTGCAACAACTTTCATTCCCTTTGCTTTTGCCACAACAGCTGCATATAAAATATTCTTACTATTACCTGATGTAGATATTCCAAGAAAAACATCATTCTCTCGACCATATCCATTAATCTGCTGTGCAAAGCAAAGAAGAGGTTCGCAATCATTCATATATGCTGTTGTTAATGCTACATGTCCATCCAATGCTATTGCCGGAAGAGCCATCTGAAGATTATTTGCCAGAATTGCTCCCATCTGATCATCAATTGCTATCAACTTATCTTTATATTCATCAGATAGTTTTCTTGGATTTTCAAATCCTTTCATTAGCTCTCCGACTATATGTTCTGAATCAGCTGCCGAGCCACCATTTCCTGCAACCAATAGCTTTCCACCATTACAATAGCATTCTTCTAAAATCAAATAAGTATTTTCTATCTCTCCAACTATCATTGATAATTCAGGATACCGTTTCGCTAATATATCTAGCTGTTTTTTTACATTTTCATTCATTTGCATTACTCCAAATATCTATCAACAAATTCTTTTAAACTATTAACTGACACACTCTGTCCAAATTCTTCATTACCTATCAGTATAGTTTTACATCCTGCACTTTTGCCTGCCTCAATATCGTTTCTCCCATCCCCAACCATCCACGAAGATGACAAATCAATATTAAAATCTTCTGCCGCCTGTAACAGCATTCCTGGTTTGGGTTTTCTACATTCACAATTAATTTTGTATTCTATTCTTTCCCCTGTAAATCCCTTATCAGGGTGATGTGGACAGAAATAGATTCCGTTTATGTATGCTCCCTTTTCTCCCAAGAGTGTTTCCATCTTATTATGTATAGACTCCAACTCTTCAAAGGATACCTCGCCTCTTGCTATAACAGGCTGATTTGTAACAACTATTGCAAGATAACCCGATTCATTAATCTTTTTTATAGCTTCGGCTGCACCATCAATAAGCTCTAATTTCTTTATATCCGTCAAAAAACCTACATATTTGTTTATCGTGCCATCTCTATCAAGGAATACTGCTTTTTGCTTATTTCTTAGGTTGCGTGCCTTTATAATTCCATTCCGGTAATCTTCACACACACCATAATATCTGTCCGGGGTTCCCATATCTTTCACATATTCCGGACTGTCATAGCAATACATTTTTCCTGTTCCGGCAAGTGGCTTAAGTAAATCTCTGTCAAGATCTATTTTTTCTTTATCTACTTTTACATCCAAAATTTTCTTGCTAAGCACATGCAGACCTGCATTAACTCGGTTTTTATAATATTCCGGCCTTTCATCTTCTTTTGACAGCCAATTTAATACTCTATGATTATCATCTGCAACAATAACTCCGCTATCATATGGATGACTGTTCGGATGTGTAAACAAAGTTGCAATTCCGCCATGTGAATAGTGGTAATCAACAAATCTATTAAAGTCTATATCAAACATAGCGTCTGCATTTAATAAAAGGAAATCGTCTGTCAACTGATCTTTCACTTTAAATAACGCTCCAGCATTACCTAGAGGTTCTTTTTCGAAATAATATGATATATTTACACCAAATTCAGCCCCATCACCAAAGTAATCCATAATAATGTTTCCTAAATGACTGACTGTAATCAAAATATCCGTAAACCCCTGTTCTCTGAGACACTCTATTTCATGTTCCAACACAGGCTTACTTTCTATTTCAATCATTGGTTTTGGTATATCGCTTGCCACAGATGAGATTCTGGTTCCTTTTCCCCCGGCCATTATTACTGTTATCATAAGATGTAATCTCCAATTTTCTAATTCAATGGTTCATAACTTTCGGGTGTATAATGAATAACCTGTGTGCCTCCATCTTCAAACTGAAATGGTATATGAAGCAAATTATCCATTGCATTTTTTACATTGTCCTGTTTATCAGGTTCAACATAAAATACTAAAAAGCCTCCACCTCCGGCCCCAAGCAATTTACCTCCAAGCGCACCTGCTTTCATTCCCTTTTCATATAAAAGATCTATATCACTTGTAGATACAGCATTACCTGTCTGCCTTTTCAGTTTCCATGTATGATCAAGCATTCTACCAAATTCATTCAAATCTGTCTGCCTGTCTGTCAACACTTTTTCAGCCTCATCCACAAGTAACAACATCTCTTTAAGTTGTTTTGTTTTATCTCCCTTTCCTATGGTATTGGCTTTCTGTACATCTGAAGAAAAACGCGTGAATCCAGTAAAAAACATCATCAGATTCTGATTCAGTTTTCGCTTTCGTTCTGGTGAAATAATAACCGGAAGCACTTCATAACCTTCATCGGAGAAATTAATTCTATTAAAGCCTCCAAACGATGCAGCTATCTGATCCTGCCATCCTCCTGCTTCCTTACATAGTTCTCTTTCAAGGTAAATAGCCTCATCTGCCAGTTTCTTTTTATCCGCATATTTTCCTTTTAACGCATAAAAAGCATTAAGCATTCCCACTGCAAATGAACTTGATGTGCCTAGCCCTGAACGTGCAGGAAGATCTGCTTCATATGTAAGTCTGATTTCGTGCATATCCAACATCTTCATTGCATTTCGTATTGCAGGATGTTGAATCATATCGATATCTGTTACTCTTTCTGTTTTAGAGTAAGAGAGTTCTGTTGAATAGTCAAAAAATCTCGGCAGATGACGCACATTGACATAACAGTATTTATCAAATGTTGTTGATAAAACTGCACCACCATTTTCTCTAAAAAAGTTCTCCATATCAGTTCCACCGCCAAAAAATGACATGCGAAACGGGGTTTTAGTAATAATCATTTTTTCTTCCTTTACACTGCTCCATCATTCTTTACTACACCTAGCACAGTCTGAAGTATAATCTTTATATCCCCCTTCACACTCCACTCCCCAATATACTGGGTATCCAGCTTCACCACTTCCTCAAAGTCCGTGATATTGCTCCTGCCGCTCACCTGCCACAGCCCGGTCAGCCCAGGCCTGAATGACATTCTGGCTCTGTGGCGTGGTTCATACTTCTCCCACTCATCGAGTGTCGGTGGTCGTGTTCCCACCAGACTCATATCTCCTTTGAGGATGTTCCAAAACTGCGGCAGCTCATCGATTGATGTCTTCCTGATAAACTGTCCTATGCCGGTTTTCTTTGTTCCATCCGGCAGTATCTTATTACCTATGATTCTCGGGTCAAAGTCCATCTTGAACATCATTCCATCGCTCACCTTGTTTTGTGCCATGAGCTCCTTCTTTCGTTCCTCGGCGTCCATGTACATGCTTCTGAATTTGTACATCTTGAACTTTCTGCCGTTTCTGCCGATTCGCTCCTGTGCGAAGAAAATCGGTCCCGGTGATGCTATATAGATTGCCGGTCCTACAAATATCATCACTATCAAGGTGATGATGCATCCGACCAGCCCTCCGAGTATGTCCATACCTCTTTTTGCAAGAAGCTGTGTGGTGCTCGCATAGTTCATGCTGGCGGTGATGACTGTGTAGTCACCGATTTTTTCTATCTGATTAAAGCTGCCTGCCATGGCTTTGTTTTTGGTGATGCCTCTGTGAACAGCTATACCCATCTCAAGGAATATGCCTGCCATTTCATAGGGATATTCGCTTTCTGCGCACGGTGGTATAAGCACCTCATCCACCCATCCATCACAGGCATAGTCCACTATCCCGTCGTGATTTGCTACGATTGGTATTTCGCATATTGTTTTGCCCTTCAGGTCGGCATCTGTTGCCGCTGCTACAATCTGTGTGTATCCAAAGCCTTTTTCCTTTAGTCCATGGAGTGTCTCCTCAAGGAGCTTTTCCGGTGCTATGACAAAGAGTGATTTTTTCGATGAAGCAAAGCTTCTTTTTTTGATTATTTTCTTTAACATCACTCTGCCTATGTACGACACGAGAATATATATTGGAATCATGATGTAGTAAGACATACGCGAATATATCTCGCCCATCTGTGTGGTAAACAAGAAGAAGGTTGTTATTATTTCTACAAGCACCACATGCTTACATGTAGCTATAAGCTCATCGAGATAGCCACGCTTCAATACATTTTTGAAGGCATCGGATACTATTTCCACGAAGAAATCTATGAGTAGAAATGCTGCTGCCAATATCCTGTAGTCCTTATCTGTGTATGGATTGCCAAGTCCAAAGCGCCATAGGTATGAAACTATGAATGCTATCTGCATGCACAGGACATCTAAGAGCATAAAATCTATATGCTTGGTCCAGCCTCTTCCTTTCTTTCTGTACATTTTTTCTATGTCTCCCTGTATTTCCTGATTACCCTATTTCCAGTTCATCCCTATGCTGTCAAGCCTTGCTATGCGCTCTGTGTCGAGCACCATGCCGCTGGCGTTAGGGTTTTTTCTTTTGCATCTGATATTTGATATCCAGCGTCCCAGCTTCACTCCATCATCTGTGGAGTACGATACCGGTACATCCAGATTGCCGTTTTTCTCGTAATATGTTTTTGCAAGCTCAAACTTTCTGTTCCACTGTACAGCGGTCTTGCTTTCTGACCTGTAGCCTATACTCTGCAGCCGTTTTAGCTGTTCATCTGTCATTGTGCGGCTATTGGTCTGGTTGGACAGCCACCGTCCAAGTGGTATGCCGTCTGCTGTGACGTGCTTTGCAGGTACTTCGAGGTTTCCATGCTCCTTGTAGTAGGCTTTGGCTGCGCTGTAGTACTCTTCCCACTTCTGCTTGTTGTGATCCCATATCATGCCAAGCTCCTCAAGTGCTTTTCTCTGCTCATCTGTGAGTGCCTGCTCTATTCCATACTTTTTTACCTTGAAGCGCATGTTGTTGATCCATGAGCCGAGCCTAAAGCCTGTAGGTGATACGTATTTGGCTTTGATGTCAAGATTGCCGTAGGTATTGCGGTAGCTTTTCAGCTCTTCAAGTACCTCCTGCCAGCTTGAGTCCGTGACATCCCATATCATGCCTATGTCGTTTAGCTTTTGTATCTTTTCCCAGGTGAGGTTTCCGGATATATTGCCCGACTTCACTCGCCTCTGGGTGTTTATCCATGCTCCCAGTGTGAGTCCTGACTCAGTGACATAGCTCTTTGGTATCTTGAGATTTCCATTTTCCTCATACCACTGCTTTGCTGCATCATAGTATGTGTCCCACGCGCTTCCCAGATTTTCCTGCAGGCGCATGAATATTTCCCTGCAGTCCTTGGTCTCGTCAATAATGCGGAACCTGTCGTCAAAGTGCTCTCTTGGCGAGTTAGTGTCCGGATACAGTAAAAATGCTTCCTGCATCTCGTTTTTCAGGCAGTCTATGCAGTATAGACTGTCGAAGTTATTGACCAGATCAAAGATGACCGGCTGGTTTTTGCTTCCTGCTGACAGTGCTCTGCCTATCTGCTGCAGATAGATGATTGGCGACACCGTAGGGCGTAGCAGTATTACTCCGTCCACGTCGTCCACATGTATGCCCTCATTCAGCATGTCTATGCAGTAGAGAAGCTTTAGGTGGCTTCCTGTGTCCTTTTTGAATTCGGCAAAAGCTTTGCTGGTCGACGCATCGTTGTAGTACGCTGTGTATATGTGTGGCTTTTTGTCCACCTTGCTAAACCAGTCGGCAGCCTGCGACTTCATCTCGTCCATATGCTCCCTGCCCGAGCAGAATACTATGTATTTGCCATCAGGCTTTGTCATCTGTCTGGCAAAGACCTCTGTGAGGCCGTCTGCCTGCTCGAGTGCACGCTTTAGCTGCTCTAGAAGCTTTTCGTTTTCCGATACAAGTCCCGGGTTTGATAAGCCTTCGATTCGCTTTTTCAGTTGTTCGAGCTCTTTCTTGTATGAATACATGGCTATGACATATTTAGGCTCCGGAAGTATTTCCCTCACGATTGCTTCTCCGAGTGTCATCTCTGAGGCTATGTTGCCCTCAAAGAGCTCCTCTGCCATATTGCGTTGGTTGTCCAGATAGCGTATGTTTGTTGCTGAGAGTCCCAGGCGCTTTGCCTTCGGATATGCTTCCAGAAGCTTTTTCACACTCTTGCCCCACTCTGTGGCTCCACAGCGGTGAAACTCATCGAGTATGATATAGTCAGGGCGCAGGGTGTCTATGCTGTCCTCATGCTTCATGAGCCTGCTGTACGACATATATTCTATGTTTGAGAACTGTGTGTCTATGTTCTCAAGCTGTGTCTTGTAGATGTACTCACTTGGCGATAGCCATAAAAAGTGATTGTGTGGATGCTGCTCCACGAGCTTAAATGCTATCATCGACTTGCCCGTGCCTGTCGGATGGATGACGGCTGCCATCTGCTTTTCCTCCAGCATGGTTTCGACTGCTCTGTATGCATCTTCGTTGTGTTTGTAAAGATGTATGCTCATTTGCTGCCTCCGGGTGAAACACTACATTAAAAGGGAGGTTGGATTTCGAAGATTATTACAATCTGCGAAAATCACCTCTGTTAAAAACACTAGATATATAATAAAACTTTAGTCAATTTATGTCAACTTCTGTATCTTTTTTTGTATCTTTTCACATTTTTAAGGGAATATTGGGATGTATTTTATATATTTTTTATTTTTAGATGGTCAAAATTGTGGTCAGAAATAAATTAAATTATATTGACATTATATATCCGATTTGGGTATAATAACAAAAAAAGTAACCAAATTGGATATATTTTTTATGGGAGGTTTGTTATTATGAACATTAAGGAAATACGAAATACTACCGGACTTTCGCAACGTAGCTTTTCAAAGATGTTCAATATACCAATAAGTACATTGCAGAAATGGGAGCAGGGAGAAAGCTCACCGACACCGTATATTATAAAATTGATTGCCAACCAGTTACCGATAGATAATAATAATATGTGTAAAATTGAAGATAATAACGGTAAGATTTATTATTATAACAGAGACGCTGGGTATTTAATTGATTCAATAGGTACAAAAATTCAAATCGGTGAAGATCTCAATGGTGTTAAGGAAAAAAATCTTTCATTATATGTGGCTGATTTATTTGAATCCTATTATGAAATAGTTGATAAATTTAATCGTGACTGTAGACTTGATAAAACTGAAGATATTATATGGAGTTAATATATGGCGAAGAAAATAGCTAAAGAATACTATTTAATGCATAAAGATATACCTGTTTGCCTGATGGAGCTGACAGAAGGTGGATCTCTCGGAAATTACAGAAAAAATGAAGCAGCTCTTGCCCACTTTCCTATAGGTGGACAGATGAATGATATGAAATTTCATGATTGGTGGAAGGACAGAGCTATTCCTAAGACGAGGCACGGAGCTAAGACTGCCCTGCAAAGACTTGGATATTCTTCAACAAACAGTGCTTTGGTAGATAATTTGGCCTTAAGTTTGTCGGATTGTTATTGGATTAAACCTCGTGGTGAAGATATCGAATGGAAAGATGTAAATCTGTTTACAAATGATTTCGTAGATACATTTGGTGAAATAACATTAAACAAGGACAATTTACTTGATTTAAGGAAGAAAACAAAATTTAACTGCGCTGCTTCACAGGGAGAACTTCAGAAAAAATGGTGTATTGACACTTCAGGCCGCAGATATATGATTAAAGGTAATTATGGAGAATCATACCAGCAAAGTATAAACGAACTATTTGCAACAGAACTTCATAGAAAACAAAAATTTGAAAATTTCACAGTATACACTCCCACATTGTTAACAGTAGAAGGTGGAATTGAAGGACTTGGATGTCTTTCATATGATTTTTGCTCAGAAAATCTGGAATGTATCAGTGCATGGGAATTATTGCAATCAGTCAAGCTTAAGCAAAATGAATCATATTATTATCCATTGAAAAAGGTCTGTCTTGGTTTGGGAATAAAAGAAGAAGAGTTTGATTATTTTATGGATTATGAAATAATGACTGACTATCTCATTTCAAATACCGACAGACACATGAATAATATTTCTATAGTCAGAAATCCTGACACATTAGAAATACTTGGATTTGCACCTATATATGATTCCGGTAATTCTATGTTCTATAATATTCCATACGAGCATCTTGGTTCAATTCGTATTGATGAGATAAAGACACATTCTTTTATTTCTAAAGAAGTACGGCTTTTATCATATGTAAAGGATAGAAATATTGTAAATATTGATAAAGCAGAAATGGATTTTAGTTTGTATAAAAAAGATTTAATCGAACGTCATATGCGTATCCCAAGGCTACAAGCATTATATGAAAAGAAACTCACAAAGCTGAGAGCATTCCAAAATGGTAAAGATATATGGAAAACAGATAAATATTAAGTATTTCATTCCTCTTCTATTGAAATAAATAATCACAAGGAGGCATACATTATGTCAAGAAGAGGAACCAACATCAGAAAGAGAACCGACGGACGCTGGGAGGGGCGCTACTACATAGTAGACACAGCCGGCAGTAAAAAGTGCAAATCGGTATACGGCCACAGCTATAAGGAAGTAACAGAAAGGCTGCTTACAGCGAAAGCTGCTTCACTTAATCAAACAGTAGCTCCAAAGCAGCCCGCTATCACCGTAAAAGCAGTCGCGGAGAAATGGCTTGAAAGCATCGCAACAAGCCGGAAGTGCTCTACCATTCAAAAGTATTCTACTATATACAACAAATATATCAAACCGAACTGGGGAGAAAGCGTCATAGATGAGTTAAATCAGAATGAAATACTCAAGGAGTTGCCTGAGACAGCCGGTGAGAGCATTACAAAGAGCATACTTTGTATATTCAATTCTATCCTTGCATATGGAGCTGCCACATATGGCACCGGAGAAATTCATCTGTCGTACAGGGCAAAACGTTCATCCGTCACATCCTCAAACAACATAAATACAATCAATACAACAGACCAGCAAAAGCTAACCGAGTATCTTCTTACCGAGCTTGATATCTATAAGCTCGGTATTTTATTGTGCCTTTTTATGGGGCTGCGTTTAGGAGAAATTTGTGCCCTGAAATGGGAAGATATCGACATGATTAGTCGCACTCTGCATGTCAATCGCACAGTGCAGAGACTTCCGGTAGATACGGTACACACATCCGGTTCATCACAAAATAACCACACAGCCACGAGAAAGACTTCTTTATATATAGATTCACCAAAGACTTCAAATTCACTTCGTGAGATTCCTATCCCGGACTTTATATATGACAAGCTGTCAGATTATTATAACACTTCAATGAAAGGTGACTCTTATTTTCTAAAGAAAAATCAGCCTATGGATCCCCGCACTTATCAGAATAGATTTCATATCTATATAAGAGAAGCAGGTATCGGGAATACTCACTTTCATGCATTGCGCCACACCTTTGCCACAAACTGTATAAGCAGTGGGGCTGACGCTAAGAGTGTAAGTGAGATTCTTGGACATTCCAATGTAAATATTACATTAAATCGCTATGTGCATCCAAATCTGGAGACCAAGCGCTCCGCAATCAATTCTATAGTTATCCCATAAGTGGTCATAAAAATGGTCATATTTATATAAAATGCTTATTTTATACATAAGGGAGGTTGGATTTCGCAGATTGTAATAATCTGCGAATTTTTTATTACATTCTTTCTGATTAGACATTAGCAAAAAAACACCTCCATTGCACTGCAATAGAGGTGTTTTCATGTATCTTTACTCTTCAATCATTGAAAGACGTTCCTTAGCAATCTTAATGTCTTCATCTGACGAATTAAGCATTTGTTTTGCTGCAGCTACAGTACCATCATTTTTGAAGAAGGTCACCAATGTAGAAATTCGCTCTTCTCTTCGTCCTTGTTCGATTCCTTGTTCTTTTATTCCTTGACTGAGATTACACATAGATTTCAACAACTGCCACTCAAAATGTGTTTAAATATTCTCAAACACATCGAGAAATTAAAGTCCTTGCGGATACTTCTTACTGCTTCATTGTGTATGCTTTGGCGATTGTAAACAATACGCTACTCACAAGTTCTTGTACACTCCACAGTCGTAAATTCCTGCGATAGCCCGCAGTACATACTTACGTTTGCGTTGATTATGCAACCTCGTAAGTTAAAGCATCTTTTAGATTAAGAGCAGCGTTAAAATCCCTATCCTCGACATAGCCACAATCACAACGGTATATTCTGTCTGAAAGTTTCAAATCTTTCTTGATAGCACCACAGCAGTGACATATTTTGGATGACGGATACCATCTGTCTACGACTCTTAATTCAATACCATTTTCATCACACTTAGCTTTAAGCGAAGTTCTAAATTTATAGAATTTTTGTGATGTAACGGCTTTTGATAGATGTCTGTTCTTCATCATCCCTGATACATTCAAGTCTTCAATAGTGATATAAGATGGCTTGGTTTTCACTATCTCGGCTATTGATTTATTGATATAGTCAGTACGGATATTATCTATTTTATGATGAAGTCTTTGCACTTTGAGCTTTTGTTTTTGTATATTCTTTTGAGTGGACTCTCCTTTCTTTAAATTCTCATATTTACGTGAGAGGCATCTTTGTTCTCTGCGCAATTTCTTTTCTAATTTCTTAACTCTTGCTGACTTATTGATATTTTTATAAGTTTTACCATTAGAAACAATCGCCAGGTCTTTCAAACCCAGGTCAATACCCATTCCGTCATTGCTATTATTAGCAATCTTAGCATCGGGAATTTCTACAAGAACTGACACATAATATTTGCCTGCTTTGATAGATACTGTACCGCTTTTGATTTTCCATCCGTCTTTAGTTGTTGGTATATAACCTTTTTCTTTAATGCGCACCCAACCTAAAGTGGGTATGTTCAACCTATGTCTCTCACATCTACAGTCTTTAGGATTGTTCTTTACGAAATACATTTTTACATCAGACTTGTCTTTCTTTTTGAAATTAGGAAACGCACTTTGATGTTTGAAAAATCTTGTAAATGCAGTACAGCCATCTTCAATAGATTTTTTTACAGCTTTTGAATATGCTTCTTTAATCCATATTTTATCAGGATTATTAGGAATGTACTCATTATTGAGCCATACGCTGAAACTCTTGCCAGTCATAAACTTTTCACCTTTATCGTGTAAAGTTTTGTTGTAACTGAGATAGAAATTGTAGACGTATCTACAAGTGCCGATAGTCTTGTTAATCTTGACTTTTTGCTCGACTGTCGGATTTATTTCCGTTTTGAAGCTCTTGAACAATTTCCTCATCCCTTTCTATCACTTTCCATTTTGATATTGAACTCATTCTCCAGCATATCATTTTTTCCTCAGCACTTAGTTCCGGCGGAAATAAAGCACCCAGGAACCTATGACATATATTATATAATAATAACTCCATCCAATGCAATAGCCCAAATGTCATTAAAAAGAGAGCGGGCCGGCGAATGGGAAGTTCGCCGGCCCAGATTTACACTAGGAGCAAAGTTTATACTTTGCGGAGATAAAATATATTTATAGAAAACCAAATATTTGGTGATCTATCATTTTGTTTTGTGGCCATTCCTGTTGTCGCGGCCACGCTATAGTTCTGATTTGCTTATACCGCTGCCAGCTTCTTTCCAAGCTCTTCGCAGGCTGTCTTTGCATCATCGTCCGGTGCATCCTGGCAGATAACACCCTCGCCGCCTACCACTGTAGCTCCGGCTGCTGTCATCCGCTCTACCCAGTCGCGCATCCACTCACCATCGCCCCATCCGTATGAACCGAACAGACCGATTGTCTTGCCTGCCACGCAGCCCTCAAGCTCTGTGACAAACGGCTCCATCTCGCCCTCCTCAAGTACCTCTGCACCCATTGCAGGGCATCCGAGTGCGAATGCTGTCTCTGATTTAAGCTCATCTATTGAAGCACTGCTTACGAATACGATTTCTGCTTCCTTTCCGGCATCTGTGACGCCCTTTGCCACTGCCTCTGCCATTGCTGCTGTATTGCCTGACTGTGACCAATAAACTACACTGATTTTGCTCATTTTAATTCCTCCTATACCGCAATCTGCTGCGGTTCTTCTTTATATATTTCCAGTATCAGCCTCATATCTATATCCTCGGCCAATAGCTGTATGACACTTTCCTTCGCCTTTTCAAAATCCTCAAACATCTTCTTTTTGAGTGGTACGTTGCGGTACACCTTCCAGTATCCTGAATACAGGCAGCCGCATCCGTTATGCTCTATAAAGCCTCTCACATCCTCTATCGGATATCCAAGCAAAAGCCCCATCTCATGCGGAAACTGCTTGTGTTCATCATTCAGATACGCTTCGTAGTGTTTTTTGAATCTAAGTAATATCTTGCCGAATGAAAAATCCTCATATCCCGCTTTCTTTAGTATGTCCAAAGCCTCTGAATTATTCAGATATGCTTCTAAGAGGCTCCTACGGAATAAGAGGAAGGCGGTTTTCTCATTCCTTGCTGCAAGTCTGAAATGCGATATCCCGGAAGCTCTCAAAATCACTCTCATGGCACTCTCATCAGCGCTGTCTATCATGAGCATATTTGAAATTCTCGCTCCTGTAATTAGTGGGGCACACTGGAGGGCAAGCTGCATTTCCACGCTCTTTAAATCCATGCTCATAGCAATCTGAAATACTTCCTGGCACATTTTGGCTCCTTTCTTGTTAGTTATCTCTAACCTGAGTTAAATATATCTTACTTGTACCTATATGTCAAGTATTTTTTTGCCATTTTTACACTTTTTATTCTCAATTAATTGCAACAAAAAACACACTAAGAATCTTTAATTCTCAGTGTGCTTTCCTTATTGCCGTTCTTCTTTTTATACAATTCCTATAAAACCAGGCTTATGACACCTGCACTCTATACATATTTTTGCGGTCAATCGCTCCAATCTCTTCGAGCGTATTGATCATCCGATACACCGTAGCAGTCCCGATAGAGTGATCTATCTTTGATGCCCGGTAATAAATCTCTTTGCAGCTTCCGCACTCGCCCTCGAGGATTACATCAAGCAAAATAAGTCTCTGCTTTGTAATCCTGCATCCGCTGTCCTTTAGCTTGCCAACGATTACCTCTTTTTGCTCTATTGCTTCTTTCGACATACATCCTCCTATCGTTACCGATGCCGGCAGATGCAGCTTAAGCGGCAGATGAGTTCTTTCCATGAAATGCCCATCCTGTGCTTCATGCACACCATGCCGTGGATTAATGACAGCCCTTGCAATGGCTGCAGTCCATTCCACACTGCAGGCTTTTGCCTGCTTTCTTTGATTTGATTATTGTCCTGATTACAAGTGCAACTATCACTACGAGAATTGCAATTACAATGATATCAGCCAGCATGTCATCATCTCCTATTCACTACAAATGCTACTAAATATACTACTGCATTATTTCTTTTCCTTGAAAAATCCTATTATTATCTTTACGGCAAGCCCCAGCAGGCATAGAAGAACTATGACTGCTATGAGGTCTGCCGTGTTAAATTCCAGATTGATTCTCATTTAAACGCCTATTACACGTTTGATGCCGCAAATGAAGTGCTCTTTGCTGTTGCCTTATTAGGGTCTTTTCTGAACAATAAGTATAATACACCTGCAAGGAGTACAAATGCAACTACTGTCCAGAAGTTGAAGGCTACCTCACCTATGCAAAGTCCCACAATCTGGTAGAACATAAGTGTTACACAGTAAGCTGATACGTTCTGGAAAATGATTGTAAACCAGAAGAACTTACGGTTGTTAAGCTCCTTTGCTGTTGTTGAGATAGCTGCAAGACATGGTGAGTCAAACAGGTTGAACAGCAAGAATGATACTGCTACCATTGTTGTTGGGAAGAATGCTGCAAACTGATCATGCATGCTTACTGCATACTCTTCTACCTCTCCAAGTCCTGAGAGTACACCCATTGTTGAAACGATACCCTCTTTTGCTACAAAGCCTGAGAGTGATGATGCAACTGCCTGCCATGTATCGAATCCAAGTGGTGCAAAGATAACTGCGATTGCAGATCCGATTACTGCGAGTAAGCTGTTTTCTGTGTCAACAAGTCCGAATGCGCCATCCTGGATGCCAAAGCTTGAAAGGAACCACATAACTGCACAGCAGAGGAAGAGGATTGTTCCGGCCTTCTTGAGGAATGCCCATACTCTCTCCCATACGTGTAACAGCACACCCTTTACTGAAGGGATATGATACTGTGGGAGCTCCATTACGAACGGTGCAGGCTCGCCTGCAAATGCTCTTGTCTTCTTTAAAATGATACAGTAGATGATTGTGAGGCCGATTCCTGCAAAGTACATAAGAGGTGCCATCCACCAGCAGCCGTCACCCATGATAAAGCCTGCGATAAGTGCGATAACCGGAAGCTTTGCTCCACATGGGATATTTGTTACTGTCATCATTGTCATACGACGGTCTTTTTCGTTCTCTATAGTACGTGTTGCCATGATTCCCGGTACTCCACATCCTGATCCGATGAGGAATGGGATGAAGGACTTTCCTGAGAGACCGAATCTACGGAAGATTCTGTCCATGATAAAGGCTACTCGTGCCATGTATCCGCAGTCCTCAAGAATTGAGAGGAATAAGAATACGATAGCCATCTGTGGTGCAAATCCGATAGGTGCACCAAGACCTCCGATGATACCGTCAACTACAAGTGATACGAGCCATTCAGAGCAGCCTACATTTTCCATGAATGTCTGTACTGCCGGCTGAATCCACTCACCAAAGAGTGTGTCGTTTGTCCAGTCTGTTACAATTCCACCAAGTGATGATACTGCAACATAATATACAGCCCACATGATGAGTGCGAAAATAGGCAGTGCCAAAAATCTGTTTGTAACAATCTTATCAATTTTGTCTGATACTGTCTCTTTTCCGGCGCGTGCCTTCTTTACACATGAGCCAATGATTGAAGATATGTACTGATATCTCTCGTTTGTGATGATACTCTCTGTGTCATCATCGTATTTGTCCTCGAGAGCTTTAATGTCTGCGTCTACGTTTGGAGCACTCTTTAATACCTCAGAAATCTTTGAGTCACGCTCTAAAAGCTTGATTGCAAAGAATCTCTTCTGATTCTCTGCTACTGCAAGACCAAGCTTATCCTCGATGCCTGCGATTGTACTCTCCACATCATCTGCGAAGTGATGTACCCTCTGAACGGATTTACCTGACTTTGCAATCTGGATTGCCTTCTCTGCAGTCTCCTTGATTCCTGTCTTCTTTAAAGCTGAAATCTCAACAACCTCACAGCCGAGCTTCTCTCCAAGTGCTTTGATATTGATTGTGTCTCCGTTTTTCTTTACAATGTCCATCATATTGACAGCCATAAGCACCGGAATGCCAAGCTCGATAATCTGTGTTGTCAGATACAGATTACGCTCGATATTTGTTCCGTCCACGATATTGATAATTGCATCCGGCTGCTCTCCGATAAGGTAATTTCTTGCAACAACCTCCTCGAGAGTATATGGAGAAAGTGAGTAGATACCCGGTAAATCCACCAGGTCTACATCCTTGTGACCGATAAGCTTTCCCTCTTTTTTCTCAACTGTAACACCAGGCCAGTTACCAACATACTGATTGGCACCTGTTAAGGCATTGAACAGTGTTGTTTTTCCGCAGTTCGGGTTTCCTGCGAGAGCAATTTTTACTGCCATGTTTTAATCTCCTTATTTTTGTTTGCTCATTCTGCCTATAGTTTGTATTTGCTAACCTATAGACAAAAAAAATTTACTCTACTTCTATCATAGAGGCATCGTCCTTACGAAGTGATAGCTCATAGCCTCTCACTGTCACCTCTACCGGATCGCCAAGCGGTGCCACCTTGCGGATAAATATCTCAACACCCTTAGTAATTCCCATATCCATGATACGTCTCTTGACTGCGCCCTGGCCTGTGAGCTTGACAACCTTGACTGTCTCGCCTACTTTGGCTTGCTTTAATGTCTTCATGCTGACTACTCCTTTTTTAATTTTATTTTTGTTTAAAAAATTTATATAAACGTTTGCATAATATCATATACAAAGTCGTTTAAATCTTAAATGATTACAGCTTATACAGCACATTGCTGCATGTGTTGTATGTGTTATATATGTCATACATGCTATATCCATGCCTGTTACATTGTTATATCAGACCATGATCTTATTTGCCATGTCCTTGCCGATTGCTACTCTGGCGCCCTTTACATTGACTATCATATTGCCGGCTATCTCTGAGATGACAGTCACCTCTCCGCCTACTACAAAGCCCAGCTTCTCAAGGAAAGATCTCACCTCTTCCTTTCCGCCGATTTTCTTGATTATCTGTGCCTCCCCGGCACCACTCATTGATAATGGCATCATATTTACCTCTTTTCACGTCTTTTCTTCATGACTTTAATGATAAAAAACATCATTTGGTAGCTCTTACGGCTGTTAGTATACTCTAACGTAGCTTAGATGTCAATAATATTTTTTAGATTTTTCTTACTTTTTTCAGTTGTGGCTAATAGGGTGGGTCCCAAGTGAGCACCGGGAAACCGGTGCAATACACCCATAATAACTTCCATCTCAACGCAAAGTACGCGCGCTCCGGGCACCGGTGGCGCACACGTACTCTCCTGCAGGCGCATAGCGAAACAGTTTAAATACTGTTAGAATTATGCCCACGAAACGCAGAAACGCTCCTGCAAGGACGCAGGAGCGAGGAGAACCGCGCCATGGACGGCGCGTTTCGACGGTTTCGTCAAGCATAGAAACCCTAAAAAACATAATTCATACAGTATCTTAACTGTGAAGCGTAGCCTGCAGGAGAGTACGTGTGCGACACCCAGTGCCCGTGGCGCGCGTACCGACCTCAGTCAAAAAAGTATATTATAATATTATATTACGTAAAACCAGCTCGAATCCGTCTCCATCTCGCTGGCCACAAGCTCCTTTCGCTCTCCTGTTCTGATGGAAAGCTCCTGGTTTTTGATGCTCACACGAGCCCCCGGCTCGATAGATGAAGTAATAAATGCATTACTTCCGATGACAGCACCTCTTCCGATGACAGTCTCACCACCAAGTATAGAAGCTCCGGCATAGATGATGACATTATCCTCGATAGTTGGATGTCTCTTCACGCCCTTTAGCTTCTGACCGCCTCTGGTAGAAAGTGCTCCGATAGTCACACCCTGATATACCTTGACATTGTCACCGATGATAGTAGTCTCACCGACCACGATGCCTGTTCCGTGGTCTATAAAGAAATTCTTGCCAATAGTGGCACCCGGATGGATATCAATACCGGTTTTGCTGTGTGCATGCTCTGTCATCATACGCGGAATGAGCGGTACTCCAAGCAGATGCAACTCGTGGGCTATACGGTTTGTAGTGATTGCAAGCAGTCCAGGATAGCAAAGGATAATCTCATTGTAATTGTAGGCTGCAGGGTCTCCGTCAAAAAACGCAGCCACATCAGTCTCCACCAAAGCTCTGATTTTTGGAATCCTTTTAAAGAAATCATTGCTGATTTTCTCAGACATATTGACAAGCTCGTGATGTGATAAGCTCCTGTATTTAGGATTCTGCGGCAGGGCAAGCACCACCTGCTTGCGCAGATTGTACATGATATCCTCCAAAAGAACAGCAATCTGGCTGTCCAGGTTGTAATATCTGAAGCTCGTGCCCTTGAAATATCCCGGATACATTATCTTAATAAGCTTTGAGAGCAGATCACAAACAGCCTCCTTGTCTGGCTGTGAAAATAGTGCCTGCTGATTTATGATTTTGTCATCATGATAATCGTCAAGTATCTGTGATACAAGCCCTTCTATCATTTCTTTATTATTATCCATATATTCGAAGCCTCCGAATTTACTATTTATAATATTTTTTTGCCTCCATACGCTCCTCCCATGTGCGGTTTATTATACCGCCTATGAAAAGCACATACATGCAACCATATAACCATACCATTATAAGCGCAATAGTGGTCATTGTGCCATAAAATGAAGAATAATTATTGTATTTATCCACGTACACAGAAAAGATTCCCGAAAAAATCATCCATGCAGCAGCCGCAAATACCGCTCCCGGCAGCTGGTACTTTGCCCTCTGCTTCTTGTTTGGCAGAAACACATAAATCACCCAGAAAAATAAAATAAGCACCGGCAGGCAGATTACCAGACGATAATCGACCACACTGCCTATTATACTTCCAATTATATGATGAACATTCGAAAAATACATCTTCCTGAGCATATTTCCAAACACCATGATACCCAGTAAAAAAATGAGCGCCAGTGCAAAAACGATACTGTAAAGCACCGAATATATGCGCCGCAAAATAAAATTTCTGTTTTCCTTCACATGGTACATATCATCAAGTCCAAGCTGAAACGAAATAAAAGCCTTTGAGCTTAAGTACACGGCTGTAATCATCGTGATAGAAAGCCTGCCTGTGCCGCTTGCATACACCTCACTGGCCAGATCCTTCATGATGTCACCAAACGACTCCGGAATAAACGAGCTCGCCCACATCAAAAAATCAGCCTCTGTAAGCGGTGTCCAGCTCAGCAGCGAAAAGAAAAACAATAAAAACGGGAAAAACGACAGCATCAAAAAGAAGGCTGCCTGCCCTGCGTATGCAGAAATAGAGCTCTCTGAAAAATTGGTCACAAAATCAAAGGCTGTCACAATGATATCCCATCTTCTGCTGTATTTCCTCGCACTTTTTCCTTCGATGTTAGATTCTTTACAATCACCACCTACGGCCTTACGTTTCTCCGTTTTGATTTCCGGTGTTTTACTACCTAAATCCGGTCTACTTTGCTTTGTCATCTGCCTTCTTCTGGAATTTCTCCTCAAATACTATAAAACGCTCATGAGTACCCTCACCAATGAGTCCTGCCTCATCAAAAGCCTTTACAGAAAAAGTGAGCGCTCTACCATCCACCTTCACAAGCTCCGACTCACAGGTCACCTTCATGCCAACCGGTGTAGCCGAAACATGCTTAATATCAAGCGCAGTACCGACAGTACCACTTCCCTCCTCAAGCTCAGACGCAACACTCTCAAAAGCTGTATTTTCCATCAGCGCAATCATAGCCGGAGTAGCAAACACATCCATCGTGCCGCTTCCCATAGCCTTCGCTGTCTTATCCAAAGTCACTGTAATCTCTTTCTTACCTTTAATACCTGCTTGTAACATATCAGTCTCCTTATATTTATATTATAAAATAAATCCTAGCATTTTTACGCCACAATGTCCAGTGAAAAATAAGTTTATAAACTTTTCACAATTCCAAAAATGCCCAATCCATGCGGTTTTCTGTCATTTTGTTAGCACTCACTATTTTTGAGTGCTAATTTTCTATTGACTTTTCCGATAATGCGAACTATTATTTTATTATGCTTATATAGCAAGCTGATTTATTACAAATAATAAATGACCTACACTCGCGGAAACAAACTAAATTGCGGGTAGCAGACAGTTGTTCCGAAGATAAAATATGAACTGCCACAGGGTTCCATTACCGGACAAGGCGGCACAACCAAAATCATGCCGCATAACTATCCATACCAAATCCTGTGGCTGACTTCATATTTTCTCTGAGGAATTATTGGCTGCTACATCGCAACCTTACAGCCCATAGCCGCGGTGTAAAACATTTAACTAAATCTACACTCGCGGAAATAAGCTAAATTGCGGGTAGCAGACAGTTGTTCTGAAGATAAAATATGAACTGCCACAGGGTTCCATTACCGGACAAAGTGGCACAACCAAAAGTATGCCACAAACTATCCATACAAAATCCTGTGGCTGACTTCATATTTTCTCTGAGGAATTACTGGCTGCTACACCGCAACTTCACAGCTCATAGCCGCGGCGTAACGTAAATGTAAAATAAAAAACAAGGAGTGTGTAAAAATGACAGAAAAACACGGCAATCTTTCAATTGACAGCGACAACCTGTTCCCTATTATAAAGAAATGGTTATATTCAGACCACGATATCTTCTATCGTGAGCTCATCTCAAACGGCTGCGATGCCATCACTAAGCTCAAAAAGCTCGACATGATGGGTGAATATTCCCTTCCTGCAGACTATAAGGGCAAGATTCAGGTGCTCGTAAACCCTGACGAAAAAACAATAAAGATTATAGATAACGGTCTTGGTATGACAGCTGATGAGGTTGAGGAATACATAAGCCGTATAGCTTTTTCAGGTGCTACAGACTTCATCGAGAAATACAAGGACAAGTCAAATGATGACCAGATTATCGGTCATTTCGGTCTCGGCTTCTACTCAGCATTCATGGTAGCCGACGAGGTAACAATCGATACTCTCTCTTATAAAGAGGGCTCTACACCTGTACACTGGTCATGTGACGGTGGCACAGAGTACAACATGGAGGATGGCGACATGGACGACGTCGGAACAGAGATTACTCTCTACTTAAACGACGACTGTCTTGAGTTCGCAAACGAGTACCGCGCACGTGAGGTTATCGAAAAGTACTGTTCTTTCATGCCTACAGAGATTTACCTTGCAAAGGAAAATGCTCCTGAGGAGTACGAGACAATAGACAAGGCCGACAAGCGTGACACTGACACTGTCATCGAGGAAATCCATGAGGACGCCAAGTACGAGGAAAAAGAAAATGACAAGGGCGAGAAGGAGCAGGTAGAGGTATCTCCTGCAAAGGATCAGCTCAAAATCGTTAAGCGCCCTGTTCCGCTCAATGATACAACCCCACTCTGGACCAAGAGCCCGAATGAGTGTACCGACGAGGAATACAAGGAGTTTTACAGAAAGGTATTCTTAGACTACAAGGAGCCTCTTTTCTGGATTCACCTGAATATGGACTATCCTTTCAACTTAAAGGGTATCCTCTACTTCCCTAAGATCAACACTGAGTACGACTCAATTGAGGGAACTATTAAGCTTTACAACAACCAGGTATTTATCGCAGACAATATCAAGGAGGTCATTCCTGAGTTTTTGATGCTCCTTAAGGGTGTTATCGATTGTCCTGATTTACCGCTTAACGTATCACGTTCTGCTCTCCAGAATGATGGCTTCGTAAAGAAGATTTCTGAGTACATCACCAAGAAAGTAGCTGACAAGCTCATCGGTATGTGCAAGACAGATAAGGAAGCCTATGAGAAATACTGGGATGACATCAGCCCATTCATCAAGTTTGGCTGCTTAAAGGACGAGAAGTTCTGCGACAAGATAAACGACTATATTCTTTTCAAGGATATCAATGACAAGTATCAGACTCTTCCGGAGCTGCTCGCACCTGTTGCGGATGATGGAAAAACAGATGCAGAAAGTGCTGATGCTTCTGATGATACAAAAAAAGCTGAAAATACTGATGCAAATGCAGACAGCTCAGCCAACACTGATGAAAACAAGGAACCTGAGAAAAATACAGTTTACTATGTCACAGATGTAGTACAGCAGGGTCAGTATATCAAGCTGTTCAAGGAGCAGGGCATGAATGCTGTTATTCTTGACCACAATATCGATACCTCATTCATCACACAGCTTGAGCAGAGAAATGACCACTACAAGTTCATGAGAATAGATGCAGACCTCACAGAGTCTCTCAAGGATGAATCCGGTGCAGACCTCACTGAGGCAACCACTACTCTCTCAGAGGTATTCAAAAAGGCTTTGAACAATGACAAGCTCACTGTAAAGGTAGAAAACCTTAAGAACGCAGATGTAGCATCTGTGCTCACACTCTCAGAGCAGGGCAGACGTATGCAGGATATGATGAAGATGTACGCAGCCGGAGGCATGGGTGGAATGGATCCAAGCATGTTTGCTGCTGACCAGACACTCACATTAAATGCCAACAACGAGCTTGTGAAGTACATCTTAGACAATAAGGATTCTGAGCACGTTCCAATGTTTGCTGAGCAGCTTTACGACCTTGCAATGCTTTCTAACCAGCCGCTTTCAGTTGACCAGATGACTAAATTTGTAAAGAGAAGTAATGATATCATGCTTCTTCTCACAAAGTAATCCAACAAAGTAATTTTACTGTTAACATCACATAAAAAAGCTGTACACTATGCAGGTTTCATAGACCTGCATGTGTACAGCTTTTTATTAATTACCGGCTCTCTTAAACAAAAAGTTTACAAACACAGCCGATACCACTCCAAGCACTGCTCCTGCCAGGACATCCGTTGGGAAATGCATGAAGTTGTACATACGCGAAAACGCTATAAGTACCGCAAGTACAATCGCCGGTATTCCCATTCTTTTGTCTATAAACATAAGTGTCACTGCCGCTGTTATGCCATTTAACGTGTGTCCCGAAGGAAATGATGAGTCAAACGGTATCTTTACAATAAGACTGACAGTCTCATCTATCTGACATGGTCTCAATCTGTCGACCATATTTTTTATTATCAGATTGCCCACTATAAAGCTCAAAAGCTCTGCCGAAAGCATCTGCATGCCTCCACGGCGGTATTTTTTTGAAACACAAAGCACTACACCTATCACAATCCACAATACGCCTGCATCTCCGATGGTGGATAAAAACGCCATTACCTTGTCTAAAAATGGTGTTCTGATGCTCTGAATTGCATATAGGATGTCAAATTCCCAGTCCATATTATATGCTCCTGTCTATTATTAATTATTATCTGCCTGTTCAATTGTCGGTCTGAAAGTATTTATTGTACACAGTAAAAAATGAGCTTGTTTTCACATCCTTTTCATCCTTTATACTGATTGAATCCCACAGGTCACTGTTTAAACTAAAGCCTGCTTTTTTTACAAAGTGCTCGTAGTCATCATTAAACTGCTCCTGTTGTCTCTTTTGCAGTATAGTGACCTTGTTCTGCTCTGTTTTTTCCCGGTCCAGCTTGGATATACACTTGATGAAATAGTAGCCGTCATCTGTGCTTATCATATCAGATGTCTCTGCATCGCCAAGCTCAAATGCTACAGCCTCAACCTCCTGTGGCAGAGTGCCCTTTGCAGCATACAGCTCTGTCTGGCTGTCCTCACTGCTGCCTGATGCAACTGCTGCAAAATCTTCCTTTGACAAAAGCTTCTGGCTCACAGCGTCTGCGCTCTCCTTGCTCTTTACAAAGATTTTCTGTATATTGATAACTCTTGCATCCTCATCACTCACCTCTGTATCAACGCCCTTCGATAGAGAATTATACAGCTTTTGCGCAATCGCATAATGCTCGTATGCGCTCTCAATGTCTGATAAATCAGCCTTTGTGAATTTCTTTTCAGCTTCGTTTAATGAATCATAGTATTCCTTTGCAGCCTTTGACACACTACTCTTCTCCTTGTCTGTAAGTGTAATCTTCTTCTGCTTTGCAATTGAAACCATGCAGTATATGCGCGTCAGCTCATCAACAGTGACATCCCTGATATATTTTTCCACGTTCGACGCATCATCTGTCTCAAGCAGGTTTACATCATACATAGTGCCATACAGATTTTTGTAGTTGGCTAAATATATGAGTGCCTCCGTCTTATCGCACTTCATATTGTCCACGGAAAAAACTGTATGGCTGTTCGTGGTATTTATATCAAGCACTATCTCCTTGCCGCCAATACTGCAGCCGGTGAGAAGTGTCGCTGATGCAAGCAGCATACACATCGTTTTCTTAAAATACTTCATACCTGCTATCCTTCCACAACAAGGAATCTGCCGTCCGCAATGGCAAAGACCTCACTCTGGTCCATAAGCTCATCATCTGACATGCCCGAAATATCTGAGCCTGCCTCATCAAAGTAATCTCTTACTTCTTTTATATTCTTACATACCACAGCCATGCAGTCCTCTAAAAATTCCTCTGCAGCCTCCGGAGTATCTGCGACCTCCTCACTAAAAAGCTGTGTCTGTTTCTTTAAAAATGTGTCTAAAACCTCGTCATCGTACTCGTACATATTGTATTCCTCCATGTAAATTATCTCTTTTCTTTGGCTTTATATACAGCTGTTCATACAGCAATTATGTCTGATATATTAATGTATTGTATATTTTTGTACCGCCTGTTAGACATTATATAATAGATTGCTGTGACATGCCACTATTTTTTATATTCACGACTGGTAACAATTGTCTGCTGTAAACGGAATGAATATATGAGCCTCTCATCCGCCTGTATGCTTTTCCCATCTGTAGAAAAAATCCTTCCAAGTGCATCAGCATACAGTTTTAGCTGTGTACTGTATCTGTCGATAAGCTCTTTAGCAGCATTTACACTGTCCGTCTTGTAATCAAGCAGCACTATTTTATCATTCTCCAGCCAGAATACATCAATAATTCCCTGAACCAATACTCCCTCATAGTCCATCACAAAAGGCTTCTCTTTATACAAATCGCCTCTCTTATCCGCCTGTGCCATACGCGCTGCCACATCTGATGATATAAACTGCTCTATAAGCTTTGGTCTGGTCAGCTTGTACATGTCATCTGTGATAAGCCCCTTTTTTAGCATTTCATCCATGCTTTTCTTCACAAATGCACTGACTGCCACATGGTCTTTTGTATCTATATCACACAGACTCTTGAAATCCAGACACTCCATGACACGGTGCACTGCAGTTCCGCGCAGCGCTCCCTGATTCACACCTGCTGCATTTTTAGGCTCTTTGCTTTCATTAGAAGCACCGCCTGCCTCATCATCCCTCGCAAAGTCCGGCACATACGTCTCCTTCTCCTCCAAAAGGAACTTAGGACGCTCTGCCTCCCTCTCTGTGCTGTCGTACTTTTCAACCATAGAGTCATGCTTCAGCTCAGATACCGAATATTTGCTTTTTTTAGTTATATCAGAAGCATATACATACTCAAAATCAAATTCCTCTGCGAGCTCTTTGGCTTTTATTTCATCCGCTGCACTTATGTGCCCAATAAGCTGCGCTTTTGATATATCGTTTGCCGCCATATCCATCGCAGTTCGTGCAGCGAACTCTGTTGCATCGACTGTGGATACCGTATACTTATCCGGGTACGACAGCATGGCAGGTATAATCCAGTCCAGGTAACACCCTGCTTCCTCCCTTTGCCCAAAGCTTATTGGCTGTTTCGCATTTACATTGCCTCTATACTTCTCAAAGGATTTTTGGGCATTTGAAAGTCCCCCTGTCAGGATAATCTTTTCCTTCGCCCTTGTGAGCGCTACATACAGCACACGCAGCTCCTCTCCCAGATTTTCCCTTTTAATGCGGCTTTCTATCTCATTTCTGATTAGTGATGGTCGCTTTGTCCTTGGGCTTTTTGTTTTTTCCACAAGGCCAAGCCCAAGCTTTTCATGTATCACCAGGTCTGATTTTGTGTCCTGCGTGTTAAAGCCCTTGCCAAGCCCGGAAACAAACACTACAGGAAACTCAAGACCCTTGCTCTTATGGATTGTCATAATGCGCACCACATCGTCATTCTCGCCTGCGGTATCGGCCTCTCCGTAGTCTATCTCGTATTTCTGCTGTATATCTATGTACCTGACAAAGTGAAACAGCCCCTTGTAGCTGGTCTTTTCATAGGCTGCGGCCATCTCAATCAGCATATCTATATTCTGTCTGCGCCGTTTTCCTGCCGGCATGGCCGATGCATACCTGTAAAAGCCTGTCTCATCAAGCATCATGTACAAAAGCTCATGGATTGGCGTATCAGCTACAGCACCTCTTAGTCTCTCAAATACCAAAGCGAAGGCTTTAAGCTTCTCGTCCTCATAGCCATCTTCACCTGCCATGGCGCTAAGTGCAGCCTGTGCAAAGCTTACGCCCTTAAAGGCAGACCTAATCTGTGCCAGCTCCTCATCATCCATGCCCACGATAGGCGAAGCAAGCACTGCTGCCATCGGAATATCCTGCAGCGGATTATCGAGTATGCGAAGCATGGACAGAATCACCTGTATCTCATACGATGAAAAGTAGCCTGTATTCGACTCTACATGCGCCGGAATATCACAGTCCTTTAATACTGCTGCCACTGTATTGCCCCAGGTTGCAACACTTCTCGAAAGTATCACTATATCCCTGTACTGCACGGCTCTTAGCTGCCCTGTCTTTTTATCAGTCACCATGCCGTCTTCCATCAGACTCCTTATACGGTTTGCAATCAAAAGCGCCTCTATCTGCACCTTATCTCCATCCTCATCCTCTATAATTTCAGACAGATCCTCATCCTTGTAGTCAACAAGCAAAAGCTCAGGACGCATCGTCTCCTCCGAATAGCTTGCACCGGGATACAGTGCCGCATCGTCATCATACTGCACATTGCCCAAATCTGCTGCCATGATTTTGTAGAATATGTCGTTAGTAAAGTCTAACACCTCATTCCTGCTTCTGAAATTTTTATGCAGGTCTATTCTCTGGTGTGCACTGTCATCTGATGTATATGTATTGTATTTTTCCATAAACAGCTCAGGGCGCGCCATTCGAAATCTGTATATGCTCTGCTTTACATCGCCCACCATAAACATGTTGCCGACTCCCTGATGCTCTCTTGAAATAGCGGTAAGTATATCCTCCTGCACCTGGTTTGAGTCCTGATACTCGTCAATCATGATTTCCTCAAAATGATTTGAGAACTCTCGCGCTGTCTCTGTGGGCTCCAGTGTCTGTTCATCCACCAGTATGCGAAGCGCAAAGTGCTCTATATCAGAAAAATCAAATACTCTTTTTCTTGTCTTTACAGCCTCCATCGCATCATAAAACTCGAGTGAGAGCCTTATCAGCTCTTTAACAAATGGTCTTTGACGCTCCAGCTGCTCATACATAAGCTCAATTGACATGCCAAAGTATTTCTGCTTTATTCCGTCTACCTTCTTCTTGACAGCATCGCGCATGCTTTTCACTCGCTCCTTTTTCTTCTCGTCTCCATCAAATTTCCTGATGACAGCAATTCTGCCAAAGGATATTTTGTTTAAGAACTCCTGCATGCCGACATAGCCTGTCACATCAGCCATTCCATCAAACAATGCTATATCCTCTGAAAGTGTAAGCGCATACTTTTCAAGCCCTGGTGTAGCTGATGCCAGGTCTTTCGCCATTGTAAGCTCCTGAACAGCCTCCTCCAAAAGCACCCTGCTGTAATCCACTATCTCCTTAATGATTTCTGAGTTCTCAAGCTGTTTAGCTGACTTTATATCATAGAGCCTCAGGAGGCTGTTCATCCACTTTCTCGGCCATGATGAGCTGCCCGCCTTATAGTAGATATCCTCCACCATCTGCCTGACGGCAGAGTCATTTCTACCCTTGCTGTAGGTATCTATAAGGTTGATAAATGCCTCGTTGTCTTCTCTTGCATAATTGTCCTCAAATACCTGTGCCAAAGCATCCTTTAGCATAAGCTTAAGCTCTGCCTGGTCACCGATTCTGAAATCAGGATCCAGATTAAGCTGTGCGAAATTATTCTGCACCACAAACAGACAAAACGAATCGATTGTAGTGATGAGCGCATTGTGAACCAGTGTCGACTGCCTCTGCAGGTTCTCATCGTCCGGCTTTTGCTCCTTCAAGCTGTCTATCGCACGGCTGACACGCTCCCTCATCTCAGCAGCTGCAGCCTTGGTAAACGTCACCACAAGCATCCTGTCGATATCCACCGGCGGATTATCCACACATATTCTGTTTACTATACGCTCAACGAGTACAGCTGTCTTTCCTGAGCCCGCTGCCGCCGATACAAGTATATCCCTGTCTCTTAAATCTATAACCTTTTTCTGTTCACTGGTCCATTTAACATCCATATTATGTCTCCTGATTATGGCTTTATATTATTATCTCCATAGCAAGCTTTATGCTCTGCCGCTGCAATCTGTGTACGCATTTTATCAAGTATATCTTCCTTATTGTCACCGTTAAAGCTTCTTTCGCTAAAGCCCGGTATCCTTGAATCATACCTGCATATGGCCTGAAAAGCGCAATATGCGCAGCTGTCTATTTTCTTGTTCTTGATAGGATTGACGGCAACATTTCCATCGTATATTTCTCTTCCTATCTCGCGAAGCTTCTCTCGCGCAAACCTTGTTATCACATCAAACTCTTCGGCGTTTGCCACCTTTGAGCCTGCAGCCGGTGTCTGATCCTTTTTTAAGGTGACAGGGATTACGTCAGAGCTTTTCTCAAAGTCCCTGTCCATGCCTCTGTATGCCTTTTCGTCCGAGTTGATAAGCCCGTCAGGCTTGAGCTTCTTTAATATCATCTGATTGATTTCTTCCTCAGACAGCTCAGTGCCCGGTGTCACATCCTTTAAATCAATTACAGGATCGTCGATGTGATAGTACAGCATACCGCCCGGCTCCACACTTACCTGCTTTAGTGCCTCTTTCTTTTGTTCCATGACAGCGTCCATGTACACTGCAAGCTGAAGCTGCGTGCCATAGTACAGCTTCACCAGGTCAAAAACTGTATTTCCCGACTTGTAATCCAGTACCTTCACAAAAAGCCTGCCCTCATCCGTATATGTGTCAGTCCTGTCCACGCGTCCCTTTATATCAACCGTCACATCATTTGCCATATCAAGGCTCTCGTAAAAAGAAAACTCAAACCTCTCAGGCACAAAGCTGCCTCTTCGTATCTGGGTTGTGAGTGCCCATACTGTCTGCTTAAAGACTGCCTTCATATGTGATATCGAATGTTGGCTTTCCGCTGTATCAAATATGCCAAAGCCTGCATACTCATCAATCACCTCATTTATTGCTTCCATCGCAAGCTCATCCCTTTTTGCATCTGTCACGCTAAACCAGTCAGTGCTCTCCCTATCAAGCTTCTTACTGTATCTTTCCAGTGCTTCATGGTATATATTACCCATATCAAGGGATGTAAAGCCGCTCTCCTCACGCTCTGTAAGCCTCAATCCATAATTTAAAAAATGCGCATATGCACATCTGGCAAACTGCTCAAAGCGCGTGATACTGCCCTCCATGTGTCTGCCGTATATGCTTCTTGCCACATTTCGGCTGATCGGATCCTTTGAATAATGCTCAAACCTTGCATTTATGAGCCTCTCCACGGAATTTTTTTGAGTAAATTCTTTATCGTCTACTTCATTACCGTCCCCTGCATCACTGACTGATGCGTCATAGAGCATCACCGCTGCTGCAATCTCGCACCATCTGTCATCCACCTCATTTGACAACAGATAATCCAGAGCACTCTGCCTGCTTGATATATCCAAAAGCTGTTCTACATCCTCTGTCTCAGTCACGACAAGCTCCGGAAACATCCCCTTTAATATACCTATGAGATACGATGGCTGGGCAGCCTTTTTTTCACTGTCAAGTCTCGTATAGCTGATATAAAGTTCCCTGGATGGCTTTGTCATATTCAGATACAGATAAAACCTCTGTATAAATGCCTGCTCCCTTGCCCCAGGCGCAAGCTCTATATCCAGCTCCTTAAGTGCCTCTCTCTCATACTGGGATATAATGCCTCCTCTTCCTGCCGCCTTTGGAACAATCCCATCGTTTACGCCTGCAAAAAACATGACCTTTATGTTGGTCAGACGCGTTCTCTCAATATCTCCGATGGTCACGGTGTCGTATCCCGGCGGTATGACTGCAACATCTGCCGCATCCAGTCCTGCATCCAGTATCTGTGTAAATTCCTCTGCATCCATGCATTCATCACCCAGCACCGCCACATATTTTTCAAAGAGCTGCATGACTATTTTGTATATCTGTCCGTATTCCTTTGATGCGGTCTGGTCCCCTGCATCAAGCAGTGCCTGCTCCTTTTTTGCAAGTTTATCAGGTATATCAAGCAAAAATATCAGCTTATATATAGCGAGCACATAGTCCTTTACCGTTGACTTTTTATCGGAAAACACCTGATATACCGGCTTTAGCAGCTCCATTATATACTCCCTGCTTTGGTTTAAAAGCTCAATGTCATAGCCTGCCTTATGCTTTGGCAGCCTGACCCACTTTTTGTCCCATGCGCTTTTACCTCTTACTCCACAGGCGAGCACGTAGTTTTCAAGTACATCTATTTCACTGTCCAATAGCTCACTAAAGCCGCACCGCAAAAATCTGAACACCGCATCTGCCGAGAAATTTTGTGCCGCAATATCGGGTATTGACCTGATAAACTCAATAAACGGATGGAAAAGTATCTCCTGTGTGGCATCGATAAAGTAAGGAATATTGTATTTGTCAAATATTTCACGCACATAACCTGCATATATATTCACATCTCCTGTGACTATAGCAATATCGCGGTAACGCAGGTTTTCGTTCCTTACAAGCTCATTAATTCTTCTGGCTATCTTTGTCAGCTCCTGCTTTGGGTCACGCAGACAGTCTATATGAATGTGCTTTGGTACTTTTTTAAAGGAGCATCTTCGTTTTCTGAAAAGCTGCTGTTCCATAAAGCTTAGCTCTTCGTTTTCTGCAAGCCGGTAGTTTTTATCAAGGATAATAGGTTCCTCGACTTCTATGCCATAAAACGCTGCCATTTCGGTGAGTGATTTCACTGTCCTTTTTGGCATGTCAAACAGCTCCTGCATGCCTCTGCTCTTAAAGATATCCTCACGACAGTCTATTGTGAGCGTTACATATATTTTCTTTGAAATGACAAAGAGCTTTTTGATGAGCTGGTTCTGTATAGGTGTAAATCCGGTAAATTCATCAAATGCAATGACTGAATTTCTAAGAATTGCAGACTCCTCCGCCACATTGCAAAGCACATTAAGTATTTCCTCTGCAGTGATATATTTGTCCTGCATAAACTTCTCAAATGCTTCGTAGAGCACGAGCACATCCTTGAGCTTATCTGAAAGTGTATCCGATAGCCTGCCTGAGGCAATATATCTTCCGAGCTCCTCAGGTGATATATTGTACTGCACAAGCTCCGAAAGCAGTGACTTCACCTCGCTTATATAGCCGATGCGGTTTAAGTTTCTGCCTATTACGCCAAGCTTATCCGCCTCCTGTGCCGCAAGCTTTCTGAGTACAAGGTTCTTACCTGTCTCCTCAAGCACCGTGAGATTTGTGATTCCAAGCTCATCAAACACTCTGTAGGCTAAGCGCTTAAAGCTTAGCACATCTATATTCATGATAGCTTTATTCTCCGACAAATCTACAAGCTGTCTCTGCGTCTGCATTGTAAACTGCTCAGGCACTATTACAAGATAATTGTCCCTTGGGTTTGCCTTTGCCTCTTTCACTATCCTGTTAAAGAGATATTTTGTTTTTCCGTTTCCTGAATTACCTGTGATAAACTGTAATGACATAAAAAGACTCCATGATTAACTACTGTGTAAAATGTATACTGTAATTATATCATGAAGTCCCCTATTATTGAATTATTTATTTTGCTTCAATTCTGCTTAATAGCCGCTATACCTTGTGATTAGTGATGGAAAAGTCTGATTCCTGTAAAGCTCATTACCATACCGTACTTATTACATGTATCAATAACATGGTCATCTCTCACAGATCCACCCGGCTGGGCTACATACTTCACGCCACTCTTGTGAGCACGCTCAATGTTGTCACCAAATGGGAAGAATGCATCAGATCCAAGTGCTACATCTGTATTCTTGTCAAGCCATGCTCTCTTCTCCTCTGCTGTAAATACGTCCGGCTTTACCTTGAAGAACTTCTGCCACTCGCCCTCTGCAAGCACATCCATATAATCCTCACCGATATAAAGGTCAATAGTATTGTCGCGGTCTGCACGTCTGATACCATCCACAAACTGAAGTCCAAGCACCTGTGGAGACTGGCGAAGCCACCAGTTGTCTGCCTTTGAGCCTGCAAGTCTGGTACAGTGGATACGAGACTGCTGGCCTGCTCCGATACCGATTGCCTGGCCACCCTTTACATAGCATACAGAGTTTGACTGTGTGTACTTTAAAGTAATCATTGAGATTGCCAGATCGATCTTAGCCTGCTCTGTGAGCTCCTTGTTCTCTGTCACAATATTTGAGAAGAAATCATCATCAATATGAAGCTCGTTTCTGCCCTGCTCAAATGTGATGCCAAATACATCCTTTCTCTCGATAGGTGCCGGCTCATATGACGGGTCAATCTCGATAACACAGTAATTGCCTTTTTTCTTAGCCTTTAAAATCTCAAGAGCCTCGTCTGTGTAGCCCGGAGCAATAACACCGTCTGATACCTCTCTCTTGATTACAAGTGCAGTGCTCTTGTCACATACATCTGAAAGTGAAATAAAATCACCAAATGATGACATTCTGTCAGCTCCTCTTGCTCTGATGTATGCATTTGCAAGTGGTGTAAACTCAATATCCATATCATCAACCCAGTAAATCTTTTTCTCCACATCTGAAAGCGGCTGTCCTACTGCTGCACCTGCAGGTGAAACATGCTTGAAGGATGTTGCGGCTGGAAGACCTGTTGCCTTCTTAAGCTCTCTTACAAGCTGCCATCCGTTAAAGGCATCAAGGAAGTTGATATATCCGGCTCTGCCGTTAAGCACTTTTATAGGAAGCTCTCCCTCCTTCATAAATATTCTGGCTGGTTTCTGATTTGGATTACATCCGTATTTTAATTCGTATTCCTGCATTTTTCTGTTCTCCTGTTTTTATCTGCTTATCTTGTATATTTGACCGTTTATATAGTGTTTTATTTGTTTTTATTTACGATTCTGCTCTCATACTCGCCTGTAGCGATATCAATATATCTGACAAAGAGTGATACCTTATTATCCTCGTTTAAGTTCTCCCATACCATATCGGTAAACTCATCGATATCTCCCTCGATGTCTACCCATGTAGGCTCACCCTCAAAGCTTGGCAGCGGATTGCCATCACCCATATATGTATGGATAAAATGTCCCTCTCCTGCAACCGGTGCTGAGTATGCAAATGTATATCTGTTGCATGCATCAGGATTGCCGTTGTTGCTCTTTAAGATTGACATAGCATAGTTGAACTCACCATTGTCAATATGCATGATTCCTGAAATTCTAGGTGTATAGTTAGGAGCGTCAGGCTCAAACTCTCTTGTCCTTAAGGCCTGCTCAAATGTCTGCTGCTTGTCCATCAGCTCATAGATAGTATCTGTCTGGTCACCGTTTGTGACAATTGTCTTGTTGCCGAGCACTCTTACAGGTGCGTAAATGATAAGACTTGGATCCTCAAGCTTTGAAGGGTCAAATGCCTGTGTTCTGATGCCCTCGCCATCCTCTACAAATACTCTGTTGCGGCTGTTTTCGCTTCTGCCCATGATAAAGTATGCTGTTACAGCCTTCTTACCATCCTTTGTGCGGCCGATTACGATACCTCTGCCAGGGTATGTTGTGCTTGATAATTCCTTTGCTAATGATACTCTTTCCATGTCATCCTCCATGTTTTCTGATAATGTGGTCTGCATCCCCAAATTACTCGGGCCTGCCGGAATAAAAAAGACCGTCTGAACACACATAATAATATAAAGCTTTGCAGGAAACTTATAAAAATGTGCGCCCAGACGGTCGGCAATCAACTGTTATACTCCATGTGGTTATCCACTTCCGTCAGTCATATAACTGTCTTTATTTAATCATGTATTTTTGTCATTGTCAAGTACCACTTTAAAATAAGCATGCACTTATAAGTTATTCTTATAAGTACATGCTTGTAAACAATGCCACTATTTACTAATTTTTAAAGCTGTGAATAGGTGCCGGGATTCTTCCTCCACGGTTTACAAATGCATCACAAGAGAATCTGTTTACCGGCATAACCGGTGCACTTCCAAGGAGTCCTCCGATTTCTACCACATCACCTACATCCTTTCCGATTGCCGGAAGCAGTCTGCAGGCTGTTGTCTTTTGATTTATCATACCGATAGCCATTTCATCTGCGATAATTCCTGAAATTGTAGTGGCCTTTGTATCGCCCGGGATTGCAATCATGTCAAGTCCCACTGAGCACACACAGGTCATAGCCTCAAGCTTTTCGAGAGTGAGTGCACCATCGTTTACGGCATCTATCATTCCCTGATCCTCTGATACAGGAATAAAGGCACCTGAGAGTCCGCCGACATATGATGATGCCATGATACCGCCCTTTTTCACCTGATCGTTTAAGAGTGCAAGTGCAGCTGTTGTTCCCGGAGCTCCGGCTCTCTCTAAGCCTATCTCACAGAGAATATCGGCTACAGAGTCTCCGATAGCCGGTGTAGGTGCAAGTGAGAGGTCTATGATTCCAAATGGCACTCCAAGCTTCTTTGAAGCCTCCTTTGCCACAAGCTGTCCTACTCGTGTAACCTTGAAGGCTGTCTTCTTGATTGTCTCACAGAGCACCTCAAAATTCTCGCCTCTTACCTTTTCAAGAGCAGTCTTTACTACTCCCGGTCCGCTGACACCTACATTGATGATAGCATCAGCCTCTGTCACACCATGGAAGGCTCCTGCCATAAACGGATTGTCATCAGGAGCGTTGCAGAATACTACAAACTTGGCACAGCCTGATACAGGAAGGTGCTTTGTCACCTCTGCTGTCTCCTTTATCATCTCGCCAATCAGCTTTACTGCATCCATGTTGATTCCGGTTTTTGTAGAGCCAACATTTACAGAGCTGCACACCAGGTCTGTCTCAAGCATTGCCTGAGGGATGGATTTGATTAAAAGCTCATCCGCCTTTGTCATGCCCTTTGACACAAGTGCTGAATATCCACCGATGAAGTTGACACCTACCTCTTTGGCAGCTCTGTCAAGTGTCTTTGCTATGGTAACAAAATCCTCTGAGCTCTTGCAGGCTGCACCGCCGACAAGGGCGATAGGTGTAACTGAAATACGTTTGTTTACGATAGGGATACAGTAGTTGTTCTCTATCTCTTTTCCTGTTGATACAAGATTCTTTGCAAGTGTTGTAATCTTGTTGTAGATATTCTCATTTACCTTTGCAAGGTCTGAGTCTATACAGTCGAGCAGGCTGATACCGAGTGTGATTGTACGCACGTCAAGATTTTCCTTCTCCACCATGTCATTGGTCTCAATTACTTCACCAATATTTATCATTTTGCTGTTCTCCTTTAACTGTGTATGACATTTTTATGCTAAACTAGATTCGATGCATCATCTCAAAGATTTCTTCCTTCTGACACTTTATTGTTACACCAATTTCTTCTCCAAGTGCATCAAGCTGGTCAGAAATCTCTGCAAATGAAGCTGTAGCATTTGCCATATCCACAATCATCATCATGTTGAAATAACCTGAAACGATAGTCTGTGAGATATCAAGCACGTTTACACTGCCCTCTGACAGATATGTACATACCTTTGCGATGATTCCTACTGTGTCTTTTCCGACAACTGTGATGATTACTTTGTTCTTTGTGTTATCCATAACAACTTATTCTCCTGTTCTCTTATTCTACGGCTATGCGGTCTGATGCCCTGTCTCTCTTAGCCACATACATAGGGAAATCACTTGCCTTATATGGATTGTCTCCCATTGTGACCTCAAGCCTGACGGCTTCATAAGCCAGCTTTTCGTAGTTGTTTTCTTTACTAAGGTGTCCCAGTATTACTGAGCCAAATTTATCATGAAGAAGCTCGCATAACAACTGCCCGCTTCTCTCATTCGACAAATGTCCGCTATCACCCATGATTCTGCGCTTGAGCGGATACGGATATGCCCCTGTCTGCAGCATATTTATATCATGATTGGCTTCAAGCAGCAGCCCATCCAGGTTCTGAAGCTTTGAAACCAGTGCATCATCATACGTGCCAAGGTCTGTCACGACTGCCATCGCATGATTTTCGTTTTTAAATCTGTACGCGACAGGATCAGCCGCATCATGTGATATGTGAAGCGGCTCAAACTCTATATCACCTATCGTAAAATCGACGCCTGCCTCAATAGGATGAAACAGCTCATCATCTATATTTCCAACGGATTTTGTGCATTTTATGGCCCCGATTGTGGCCTTTGTTGCATAAATCGGCATATGATAGCGTCTTGCCATGACACCAAGCCCTGCGATATGGTCTATATGCTCATGCGTCACAAGAATCCCATGCATATCTGTGGCAGTCATATCAAATTCATTCAGTCCGTTTTCTATTTTCTTACCGCTGATGCCCGCGTCTATGAGCACATGACAATCATCCGTACCCACGCATATACAGTTTCCACTGCTGCCGCTGGCAATGCTGCATAATTCTAACATGTTAATTCTCTTTCCAGTATAATTCTATTTGGTCTCCCTCATGAAGCTCCTCGGAAAACCGGGCATCTCTGCCATTTATTACAGTGGCTATTGCCCTGCCATTTCCTGCCTGTAAATCAAATGAGATATGGGTAAATATATCGACAAATATATATGTATCCTTGCCGGACAGCTCTACAGGCTCACCGTTTACAATTACTGTAACTGTATTTTCTGATGAGTCTTCTTCGTGTATTTCTTCCTGTATATCATTTTTTGGCAATTCATTTTCCGGCAGTTCGTTTTCCGGCACAGCAGATGCTTCAGCTTCTTTAGCAAAATCATCATGCAGCTCATCGAGCACCTGATCCATCATCTGCTCTGATGTTCTAGCCACTGTGTTGTCTGACTCTGTGCTGTTTGCATCCTGCTCAGCTAAGACCGAAGCATCATCTGAATCAGACTCTTGTGAGTCATTATAAGTGTTATTGTCGATTCTTGCAACACCATATTCATCTGTTTTCCACTCAACAGAGAAATTTTCGTATACAAGAGTATCGAGATCTGCCTCTTCATTGTTTACAAATATCATCTGGTCTGTGTCAATAACGAGGTCCATAAACTGCGCAATCTGGCGCACTGTATAGTAATTTCTTGTCTCAATCACATCATTTTCCCTGATGCTGTAATCCTCCGGCTCAAGCTCTCCGTTTACCTGGACAAACCTAGGACATGAAACCCTTCTGCCGTTTATGATAAAAGTAATGACAGAATGATTGTACTCATCAAGCTGCGATATCTTATACACTGCTGCCTCTCCTGCTGTGGACGGCTCGATGACTATCTCACTGTTTGGCTCAAGCGGTGTGTTGATGCTTGCTGGCTTTCCGTTCATGGTCACTACTGCGCCATCTCCGGCCTCGCCTCTTACAAGCCTTGCCACACCGTTTACCGTAAAGTTTATCGGGGTGCCGCGCTTTGGAAACAGCTCATCGTTTGGAAATCCCGCCTGAAGCGCCGCATCGACTATTGTAAGCCTGTTATTGTCATAGAGCTTTATTCTCTCACCGTTGAATCTGACCATGATAAAATTATTTCTCTGGTCATAATAATTCAGACATATACCAATTGGAGTGACAAGAAGCGGATCCTTCTTAATATCCTCCTGCTCAAAGGTCACATCGCCAAGCACTTCCTCACCTCTTAGAGCTACTCTTTCCTCCGGCAGGTCAAGGTCTTCCGCAAGCTTTTCCGTGAAGCCGTGTATCTTGCCTCCGCCTCCGACTACAAAGCAGGCACTCACTGTTTTGTCACCGTTTAGCTCTCTGATTTTAGTCGATACCTCTTGCGCAATATTATCAACAACAGGTGCTGCCACATCCCAGACATCCTGTGCAGGAATTGTGTGCTCGATGCTCATGATATCCTTGTATGTAACCGTATCACTTGTCGTAGACTGAAGCTTGATACTCTCCGCCATATTAAAATCCACGAGGAAATGCTGCACAATAACTTCTGTCAGCTCATCTCCTGCATGCGGTATCATGCCATAGGCTATGATACTTCCGTCTCTTGTGATTGAGATATCACTCGTTCCGGCTCCCACATCGACAAGTGCGATATTAAGCATACGATAGTTCTCCGGAATTGCCACATTGATAGCGGCGATAGGCTCCAATGTCATATTGGCTACACTAAGCCCGGCCTGTCCCACTGCCGCATACAGTCCGTCTACCACATCCTCCGGCAGAAATGTAACTATGATATCCTCGCCTATTTTGTTTGCCTTATGCCCCTCAAGGCTGATAAACACCTCATCATTCAAAAAGAATTTGACTGTAGAATATCCCACACAGTAAAACTTATAGCTTGTATCGTTAACCTCCTTGAGTGCCTCCTGTGCTTTTTCTATGCCAAGCAGGTCAAGCGTATGGACATCCTCGCCGGTCACCACAGACTCCTGCGCATACTCATACTCCACATGCGTCGTGACAGTCTTTAATACTCGTCCTGCGGCTGCTATACACACCTCTTCAAGTGGCTGTCCTGTCTGTTTTTCAAGCTCGTCCTTTACTTCCTTAATGGTTTTTGCCACCCTGCCTATATCATGTATCTGACCGTCAAGCATCGCTCTGGTCTCATGCTCCCTGACATACTGTGCTGTAACCACAAATTCCTTGTCATCAGTCTGATAGCCGACAGTTCCTACAACATTTCTTGTACCAATATCCAAACCGAATACATTATTCATTTCCACTACTCCTTGTATTTGCTAAGCGCTTTATTTATTGAAGCTATCGTGTTTTCGATATCTCCATCATTATCGATAACCTCCTTGCAGTGCCTTCTGTACTCAGCTTCTTTAAGCTGACTTGCAAAGATACTATCTATCTTCTCATCTGAATATCCGCGTGATGACTTAAGTCTTTTTCTTCTGACTTCTTCACTTGCATAAATATACCACAGCTCGTCGCAGATTTCACCATATCCCTCCTCTATAAGGAGTGCTGCTTCAAGCACAAGCATGAAAAGACCTTCTTTTTTTGCCTCTTTAACTGCATTAAGCACATATTCCTTTACTGCAGGATGCACTACTTCATTTAGAAGCTCTCTTTTTTTATCATTCGAAAAAATCACTCCGGCAAGTGCCGGTCTGTCAAAATGCCCGTCCTCAAGCCATATCGGTTCGCCCGCAAACAATTCCTTTAATCTGTTGTAGCAGTCGCTTCCCGGCTCCATCAGCTCATGTGCTATCTCATCGGAGAGCATGACCCTTACGCCATCAAGTTCCCTAAGATAGCTAAGCACTGCCGATTTTCCGGCACCTACACCACCTGTTATTCCTATAAAAATCATACTGTTTCCTTTTCTGTCATCAATGCGCATCATACCAGTCATAGCCACACTCGGTGCCCACCTCCATGGATACCTTCATGTCCACCGCACCACGCATCTCTTTCTCCAGAAGCTTAATCACTTTATCCTTCTCAACTTCCTTTGTCTCAATTAAAAGCTCATCATGCACCTGAAGGATAAGTCTTGACTTTAAGCCCTCGTCAAGAAGCCTGTCATGCACACGTATCATGGCAATCTTTATGATATCGGCTGCTGTACCCTGAATAGGTGAGTTCATCGCAACTCTCTCTCCAAACTGTCTTTGCATGAAATTGCTCGAGTTCAGCTCGGGAATCGGTCTGATACGCCCAAACATGGTCTTTGTATAGCCATTTTTCTTGGCATCCAAAACCGTCTGATCCAAAAACTCCTTAATCTTTGGATATTTGACAAAATAGCTGTCTATATAGCCCTGTGCCTCTTTCCTTGAAATCCCCAGGTCGTTAGACAGACCAAACGCGCTGATACCATAAACGATGCCAAAATTTACCGCCTTGGCATTTCGTCTTTGAAGGTCTGTGACCTCATCAAACGGTGTGTCAAACACAAGGGATGCTGTACTTCTGTGGATATCCTGACCATTCTTAAAGGCCTCTATCATCCTTTCATCCCCTGAAAGCGCTGCCAGCACCCGAAGCTCGATCTGCGAGTAGTCTGAATCAACAAACAAATCTCCATCCTCAGGCAGAAATACCTTTCTGATAAGCTTGCCCAGCTCAATCCTTATCGGGATATTCTGCAGATTAGGCTCTGTGCTTGAAAGACGGCCTGTCGCAGTGATTGTCTGATTTAAGGTAGTATGGATTTTGCCATCGGATGCAATATATCCCGAAAGTCCGTCAGCATATGTGCTCTTTAGCTTTGTGAGCTGTCTGTATTCCAGAATATCTGCAACAATCGGATACTCCGGCGCCAGCTTTTCAAGCACATCTGCCGCAGTCGAATAACCGGTCTTTGTCTTCTTTTCATTTGGCAGTCCAAGCTTTTCAAAGAGAATGACCCCAAGCTGCTTTGGCGAATTTATATTAAACTCTTCACCTGCTGCCTCATATATTTTCTTTTCAAGCTCAGTTATCGAAACAGCAAGCTTGTCTCCATACTCCTTAAGCTTTATTCCATCAGCCCTTATACCCTCGTTTTCCATATCATACAGCACGAAAACGAGCGGGAGCTCGATATCTTTATAAAGCGTGAGCATATCCATTTCCTTTAGCTTCTGCAAAAGAACCGGCTTTGATTTCCAGGCAGTATACACCTCGTAGCAGGCACAGTCCACTGCCTTTTTCTCATCCTCCTTCATCATCCGGGTGAAATCAAGCTTTCCCAGATAATCCTTTTTAGATGAGAGCATAAGCCCCAGATAGTCCTTTGCAACCGCATCATAGGGATACTCCCCGACAAGAGGATTGATAAGGTATGCAGCCACCATCATGTCAAAATATCTGCCTCTGTCATCTGCCTTTATCTCTTTGCTCTTAAATCTGTGCAGATTGGTCTTTAAATCCGGTGATATCCATGACTTTACTTCCAGGGTATTTAGTTTTTCATCGATGAAGCTGCTTGAAATCTCATCACCTGTACAGATAAAATAAATGTCCTCCTCTGAAAAACAAATCGAAACAGCAAGATAATCGTTAGAAACCGGCTCCGAAAACAGACTTAGCTGTCCATCACTTTCGCTGTTTCCCAAAGACTCTCCAGGTACTACCGCAAAAGCGACCTCCTTGTCCTTTGCCTTCTCAAATACTCTCTCTGCAGTCTTTAAGTCCCTTACTACCACAAAATGCTCCTCGGCATTGTTTTTAGGAGCCTCCACATTAAACCGTGACAGCATGTTTTTGAATTCATATCTTTTGCACAGTAAAAAGGCTTCCTCCGTGTAGAGTGACTCTACTCCGCCACTAAGCTTTGCATCAGAAAATTCATAGTCAACCGGCGCATCAAGTATGATTGTCGCAAGCTCCTTGCTCATAAGCGCCTGCTCCCAATACTCCACTATATTCTTTGAAGCCCTTGGCGGCTTTACATTCTCAGCGTCCTCATGTACTGCCTCTATACAGTGATATTTTGCTATAAGTGCGCCTGCTGTCTTTTCGCCGATACCGGGTACCCCGGGAATATTATCAGACGTATCTCCCTGCAGAGCCTTTACATCGATAAACTCCTTTGGAGTGACGCCGTACTTTTCGATAACATCTGCTGTATTGTAGTTTTCTATCTCGGTTCCTGTCTTTTTGGTCTTTGGAATCCTTACCATGACATGGTCTGTCGCAAGCTGCAAAAGGTCTCTGTCTCCGGAAATGATGGCGACATCCATACCGGCCTTTTCTGCCCTGACAGATAAGGTTCCAAGTATATCGTCGGCCTCATAGCCTTCCTTTTCCACGATTTTAATGCCCATAGCGGTAAGCATTTCCTTTATCATAGGCACCTGCTGCCTGAGCTCCTCGTCCATAGGCTTTCTCGTGCCCTTGTACGCATCAAACATTCTGTGGCGAAACGTCGGCGCATGCACATCAAATGCCACCGTCAGATAGTCTGGCTTTTCCTCGTCAAGAATCTTGAACATGATATTCAAAAAACCATAGACTGCATTTGTGTGAAGTCCCTCTGAATTGGTCAGATCAGGCAGCCCGTGATATGCCCTGTTTAAAATACTGTGTCCGTCTATAAGTACAAGCTTTTCACTCATTTTATACTTTCCTTATTACTTAATATTGTTGTAATCGCTGCCGGTCACACTGCAGTGCAGGCAGTAATGTTAAATAGCTCTTGTATATTTCTTAAGCCACTGAGCCTCCTCATCATTCAAAAATGGTGAAACAAGCTCATAAACTCTCGCATGATAAGCATTCAGGTATCCTTTTTCCCTGTCTGTCATCTGATTTGGATCAATCGCATCGAGATCTATCGGTACATAGGTCAGATTCTCAAAATACATGAACTGGCCATACTCATTTTTCTCACCCTTTCGGCAGATAAGCTCATTCTCTGTACGAATACCGAATTTACCCTCTAAATAGATGCCCGGCTCATCTGTAGTGACCATACCCTCTTCTATCACACGCTCTGCGGTTCTGCCCGGGTACTGCTTCCAGTGAAAGCTGTTTGGTCCCTCATGCACATTGAGCACATAGCCCACACCGTGTCCGGTGCCGTGATTGTAGTCCATGCCAATCTCCCATAAAGGCTCTCTTGCCAGAATATCAAAGTTTAGTCCCGAGCAGCCCTCCTTAAACCTTGCATTTGCCAGGTTCATATTTGAGCGGCAAACTCTCGTAAACATATCCTTCATCTCGTCAGTCACCGGTCCTAACGCAAAGGTTCTCGTGATATCTGTGGTTCCCTCCAGATAATGTCCGCCTGAATCAACCAAAAGAAGACTCTCAGGCTTAAGCTGCCTGTCAGACTCCTCTGTTGCAGAGTAATGCACAATAGCACCATGATCAGCATATCCGCATATTGTGGCAAAGCTCAAATCAAGAAAGCCCTCCTGCTCAGCTCTAAGCGATGCAAGATAATCTGAAGCCGAAATCTCTGTCATGGGTATCTTACCTATATTTGTCTTAAGCCAGTACATGAACTTGCACATCGCAACTGCATCCTTCAAATGTGCCTTGCGCAGATTTTCAAGCTGTACTTCATTCTTTACGGCCTTCATGACAACTGTAGGATCCTCCGCATCAATCACCTTAACACCCTTTGACATGCTGTCGCAGATGCGGTAATTTACAATCGATGTATTTAAAAGCACTGTCTCTTTTTCATCAATATGCTTCACATATTCATAAAAATCATCGTAAGGTCTTGTCTGTATACCATTCTTATCGAGGTATGCCTTAAGAGTCTCTGTCACAACCTCTTCCTGCAAAAACCATATGCAGCTGTCCTGTGACAGTGCCAGATATGAAAGCACTACAGGCACATAGCTTATGTCGCCTCCCCTGACATTTAAAAGCCAGGCGATATCGTAAAGTGATGACATCAGATGAAGGGTTGCACCCTTTTGTGCCATCTGCTCTCTGACTCTTTTAAGCTTTGAGCTTATATCCTCACCGGTGTATTTATTGTCAAAAATCATGACAGCTTCCTTTGACATAGGTGGTCTGTCAGTCCATATGAGGTCAATCAGATCCTCATTTACGTACATGCTGCCGTGCTTTTCTTTTGCGATTTCAGAAAGCCTTTTGCCCCATGCGGCATTTACCACTCTGCCGTCAAAACCTATTACACCGCCATCCGAAAGAGTATCCTTTATATACTCATCAACTGTCGGTACGCCCTCCTCGCCAATCTTAAAGAGCTTTACAGTGGTATCCTTAAGCTGCGCAGCCGCCTGCACAAAATACCTGCCGTCTGTCCATAGTCCGGCCTCATCCATAGTGATGACTGCGGTACCTGCTGAGCCTGTGAAGCCGGTAATATATTTGCGTGCCTTAAAATGCTCTCCTACATACTCTGACTCATGAAAATCAGCAGTAGGTACCACATACAGCGAAATGCCCCTCTTTGCCATCTCGCTTCTCAATGCTTTTAATCTATCCTGTATCATTTTATTATGCCTCTTTAAATTCAAAAAATTTTGTATCTAATTCCGGATACATTCTCTTTAATGAGATTGGTTTGCCGGATTTGTTCAAAAAGCAATGGCTGCTTTTTGCAGTGGTGCGAAGCTCGCCTGTCTCTTTGTCCTTCATGACATACTCAAGCTCCATCTTTATTCCGTTATACTTAAGCAGCTTTGTGTAGATGACGACCGTGTCATCGAAATGTACCATACTGTGATACTCTACCGATATCGACAGCACCGGACTTATGATTTCCATATCCTCCATCTGCCTGTAGTTGAGTCCTATCTGATCCATCAAATCAAGTCTTGCTTCTTCCATCCACTTGACATAGTTTGAATGGTGGATTATACCCATCTGATCTGTTTCATAATACTTTGCGTGGTGCTCGTAAGGACGGATTCTAAGTTCCCCTTGTGAGCCGGCAATCTGTAATTCATTGTTTGCCATAAAAACTTCCTCCATTCATATTTTGGTCTTATTTCTATTATGCCACATTGGACAGCTAAATTCAACGACTTGACCGTAAAATATAAACCGGCTGCTACCTGCGTATCATACTGTAGCAGTCTCTGCATATATTGCGTGAATTTCCAATCGGAAGTATTCTGCCGCAATACCGGCATCTGATAATATACTCATCCTTGCTCTTTGACAGAAGCTGCATAATCTTTGCCTGTGTTTTGTCGCGCTCGTTTTCAAGCCAGTCCTCATCCACAATTTTGCCCATGCGGACTGAAAACTGATAGTACAAATCAAGCTTTTTGTAATAGGATTCGTATTTCATGAGCCCCTGATACTTTGAATGCTTATCAGGCTTGTCGAGAGATATATCAGATGTATACGACATGCAGTAGCGCAGCCATTGTCTGACAAGCTCCCTGTCCTTTATATCTATAGGACATGTAATCATCTTATAAAGCAGATATTTGTCATCAAAATCTGCGATAAAGTATCGCTCCTTATACGCATATCCATACAAAAACAATGTCTCATCGACATTGATTTTCCTAAACGGTGCTGATGGCTCTGCCTCATGCCAGAGCTTAATTATCGCATCAAGCGGCGCATCCATTGTAAGGAGCACCTGCGGGAAGCCAAGACTTACTATATCAATATCCTGCTCCGGTATATTTAGCGTATTCTTCAGATAATTCAGATTCTTTTGTCCCAAAGCTGTCACATAACCTGTATCATACAGACCAAATCTGCCTGCACGGCCCGCTATCTGTTTTATCTCAGAGATGACAAGCGGACGTCTTGATACTCCATCAAACTTTTCCACCTCCAGAAATACAATTCTTCTGACCGGCAGATTGAGTCCCATTCCTATCGCATCTGTTGACACGACAACCTGTGTCTTTTTCTCATTAAAAAGCGTCATCTGCCTGCGCCTTATTTCCGGTGGCAGACTTCCGTATATGACACTTGGCTTTATGCCGTTTTCCTCCAGACGCCCTGCTATATTGAGTACCGACTTCTTTGAAAAGACGATAAAGGCATCGCCCTCTCTCACATCCTGTGGAAATGAAAAAGGCTTATCCTCCAGCTTTAGAGCTGTCTTTCTCTCATACTCCCTTATCTCATACTCGTCATGGCACAGATTAATCAGATGAATGACTACATCCTTTGCCACCGGACTCATGCATATATGAATCTCTCCTGCAAGTGTACCAAGAATTGCCCTGGTCCATGAATGTCCCCTGTCATCATCTGCAACCATCTGTGCCTCATCAATCACTGCGATATCATACTCCTTGTCACAGTCAAGCATCTCCACTGTCGATGCTGTAATTCTGCTGTCTGATACCTCAAGACACTCCTGGCCTGTAAGCATGGTGCATGGTATGCCTGCATCATTCATCTTCTCATATACCTCAAGTGCCAGAAGTCTAAGAGGTCCCAGATAAACTCCGTTTTGCGCCAGCTTAAGCCTCTCAAGCGCCTGATATGTCTTACCGCTGTTAGTCGGGCCTATATGGAGTATGAAGTGCCTTTTCATGCTCTGTGCTTTTGGAAACTCAAGCTCCGGCCGTGCCGGAACCAGCGTGACAATCTCTCTTCTAAGCTCCTTGCTGCGGTACTCATTGTAAAGCGCCTTCATGCTCCTTGTACATATCGCACCTATATACTCCTTGCGCAAAAGCTTTAAAAAATCCTCTGTGAGATACTCTGCCTCATTCTCATCAAACTGCTCCATATCCACCCTGACGAGCTGCGGAAGGATTTCTCTATTTAAAATCTGCCTTGCATTCTTATTGTTGGAATAGTAGGTGATCAATGCAAGCCTTTTTATTTCCTGATGCAGCTTGTCGAGTGCTATTGTCTCGTTTTTTGAAAATCGCGCATATTTAATTGATTTTGCTTTACTATTGAGCCTGTGAATATAGTGTGCCAGCTTTACAGGCTTACCTGTACTTCTCTTCGCATTCTCCCTGTACTGGTCAACATAAAACTGTACCAGTATCTCTTCAAACGATTTTTCCATATATGTGTGTTATCCTCTTTATTTATATACACCGTTAAGAGTCACCTCAAACGTAACATCCTTTCCAGCAAGTTCTGTATTTACCTTATAATCATCCGGGAACTTCAGGTTTAAATCAAAGGTTTCTCCCACCTTGTGACCTACCACTCCGTCCTCAAAGCCATCTATATAGCTGCCTGAGCCAAGCACCAGGTCTGTGCCCTGTCCATCAGTGCTTCCACCCTCGAATTTTTCACCGTCCATATATCCGGTGTAGTCAATATTTACCTTATCTCCATTTTCTGCAACCGTGTCAACCTCTGTATTAAGTGTTGCTGCCTCTGTCTGTGAATCACTGCTTTGTGTCTCGGATGCCTGAGATTCCGTGGTCTGTGATGCAGCTTGCGTACCGTCAGTGCCCTTTGACGATGAACCGCCCGATGTCGCAACTGCCCAGATTAGCACTATGACTACCACAACGACTGCCACTACCGGCACCCAGAATTTCAGCAGATTCACAACCTTTGCCTTCTTTTCTGCCTTCTCTCTCTCGATTCTTCTTTTTTCCTGTGCGATTTTTTTGTTTTGTTTGTTCATTTTGTTAATCTCCTGTTTTATTTTTATTATTGAATTATACTATTACAATTTGAACATTCTGTGTTTCGCATAAATGAACAGTATGCGTTGTCTGTCAGTGCATTCGCTATCTGTCACTGTTCGCTTTAAACTTTAAACGGCTGCGTCTCTTAACTATTTGACGCAACAATAAAAGCAACAGAAAGACGCCCACACAGCCTGCGCTTATAGCTGCACCTTCCTTAAGCCCCGGTGTCTCATAATAAAGCTCTATCTCATGCTCTCCCTCATCCAGATGAATGCTCACAAATGTATCGGAAAAATCCTCATACTCAGCATCCTTTCCATCCACTTTCATAGTCCATCCCTTTTCACTCGGAATAGAAAGTACAAGCTGTCCTGCCTGCTTCACATCAATGTGTCCGCTTATGTGTGTATCTGAAAAATCATCCACCGAGAGTGTCTGCTCATTGAGTGTATTGTAAGCACTCTCAACTGCAGCAATGGAAAGCTCGTATACATTAAATCGTACAGCATCGGCATCAGTGTTTGTGACGGAAACTGTCTCCCCCGCCTTCACATATCCCAGGTCAAACAGATACCTGTGAGTGGTCTTCGAGTATGTGGTCTCATACTCTCCGTGGCTGAATGTCAGACTGTCAGTGCTGCACGAATCGTATGCTGCATAATAATATCCGTCATGGTCAAAGGTGAGAGTCGTAGTTCCCGGATTTTCGTCCTGAGTGCACTCTGTCAGGGTCAGCGTATCATCTGCTGCACCAAGGAGCCTGCCAAGGGAATTAATCGAATAGATTTTCGATGACGAGGATGGCTTCCACTCATCAATCACTCCCTCATCCATCATAAACCCAAGCGGAAGTGTGTAGTTATTCCGATACAGATAGTGATTTCCGCATTTTCCAACAAGTGTAGTCAGCTCATTCTGTGGCTGTATTGATTTTGTAACCATATATCTGACCGAAAGCATGGCTGACGTGACAGGTGTGGCACCGTTATAACAGTAGAAATTCTTGCCTCCCTCCATATAAAGAGCCTGATAAAAATGGCTCACATTTATATTCATCAGGGAAGAAAACTGTGTTCCAGAAGCATAGCCGTATCGTGTGTCATCATTTTTAGTTAGTCGGCCTGTATCCTCAACCCTGTAAAATGGTACATCGTTGTCAGCTGCATCCTCTTTTGCCAGCTTAAGTGCCTTTTGCATATCGTCCACATTGGCATTGTAGCTGCTTCTGCCGGTACATCCAAGTCCTGTCACAGCCATATTGACAGCCAGCTCCACAATCGCAATACCGCATGTTATAACCATCAAAAGCTCCCTGTTTTTCCTTGCTGCAAGCTTTAAAAGTACTATCATAATACCGTACAGCGCAACAAACAATATGCTTATGATAACTGCATAATACTCTGTCACATCCTCATCGGCAAACATCGTGCTTACTGCCATAAGCGCCGATGCAAATACCACTGCCACGCCAATATGCCACAGTCTTATGCCACGCCACTTTCTTACTGTAGCATAGCCTATGGTCAATACAAGAAATGCATACAGATACGACTGTCTGCCAGGCAGCGAATCCGGAAAATGCAGTCCGTGCCATATAAAGTCAAGCTGTTTATTGGCAAAGCTTGCCATGAAAAACAACACAAACAATATGGGAGCTATTTTTTTCTTCCAATTAATCCTTTTATTGAGCACAAACAGTATCAAAAGCATCACACTAAAGGCTCCGGCATACAGATTCGGCCAGTTCTCTGCACCCTCATAGACGCTTGCTGTCGTACACATCCTGCCGACCTCCGATAAGAGATTAAAATACCACTCTATCTGCTTTGGAAACTCGATGCCCGACGAACCGCTGTAGCTTAAAATGATAAGCTCCGGGATGATTAGCACCATCGCAGTGCCTCCAGCCAAAAGCGAGTAAACGGCAAATCTCACAATTGCAGCCATTTTACCGCCATTTTGCGTAAAGAAAAGCCATGCAAACCAGAATACCAAAAAGATGCAAAGCATGATGCTCAGATAATAGTTTGACAATATACAAAGTGCCAGTGATACATAGTAAAGCACCGGCTTTTTGTCCCGCACAAGCTTCTCAAGGCCTACTATCGCAAGCGGTGCAACTGCCACAACATCCATCCACATGACATCCCAGCTATACGCAGCTACAAAGCCGGAAAGCGCATATGCCGTAGAAAAAACAAATGCCGGCACAAATGTATTATCGTGATACCTGTTATCCTTTCCAAGAAGTACAAAGTGTTCCTTCAGAAAATAAAAAAATGTTGCTCCGCTTAGCGAAATCTTAAAAATGATTAGCAGCTCGATAAACTCAATAATATGGCTCTTTGGAAAAAGCACCACAAGCCAGTTTAACGGACTCGCCAGATAATAGGCAAATACCGATACAAAATCACTGCCAAGCCCGATATTCCATGTATACATGAGGCTCGCACCATTTCTTAGCTTCTCCCACAGCTCATTAAAGAAAGGCAGATACTGGTGATACAAATCCATATGCAAAAGGCAGTAATCGCCAAATGGATATACACCATTTCCTATACAAATGATTATACATATGAAAAATGGAATTAAAAACGCTGTCAAAAGTGGATGCTTTTTAACAAAATTCATCACTTATCCTCCCAGTCAAACAGTCTGTAATATTGCAAAAGCTTATAATCGTTTAGCATATCCGAATCGGCCTGCTTCTTTTTGCTGCCGGTTGCCTTGTCTGATTTATTTGATGCTTTATCTAATGTCTTATCTGCAGTTTTATCCGTGCGTACCGCTGATATAATTGGATACTCCTCCTGCAGCTTTAGCAGAAAGCTCTGATAGTCATTTGTCGGCACACCTGCCGCTTTAAGTACGTTTGCAGCCAGATAATTAACGCTCGTGTCTTTTCCTGCAGCTTCATCAATATCATAATTTGCCCAGATAACATACGGCACCTGATAGCGCAGCTTAAGCTCTTCATTTGATAAATTATTATAGTCCATGCCGTTTGCTGCAAGAACAGAGCTTGCCACAGTATCATTTGGCTGATGATCACCGAAAAATACCACTATAGTTTTCTCATCCACATTTGAGAAATATTCAATTAGGCTCTTTAAATCCTCATCTGTCAGCTTAATCAAAGAAAGATACTGGTCAAGTGCAGAATTATTGAGCTTATCCGCTGTCACCGTATTGTCAAAGCCGTAGTAGGTATCCGTGTATCCACCATGGTTTTGCATAGTGACATTGAATATAAATGCCGGCTGACCATCCGGTTTGTTCTCATAGGTCTCAATAATCCTGTCAAAGGATGTCTCATCACTTATATATTTGCGCACAAACCTCTGATTAGAATAATCCTGCATAAACGAAAGATTGTCAAATCCCAAAAGAGGATAGACCGTATCCCGGTTCCATCCACTGCCATAGTACGGATGCTGTGCATACGTTGCATAGCCTATGCTTTTTAAATAGCTTGCAAGTGAAGGTGTCGTGCTCTTTATATACTGCTGATAAGGAATACTTCCTACCGGAAGAAAAGCCATCGTATTGCCTGTCAGAAACTCAAACTCGGTATCGGCGGTATTTCCACCGCATACAGACGTATTCAGATATCCTGTTATAGTGTTCTCATTGCCCTTTTCAAGACTGTGTACAAACGGCATATAGTCTGTATTTGTATCAAAATCACCGAGCACTGACAAGTCTGAAAATGCCTCATCCATCACAACTATAATATTCGGATAATCACTTTTATCTGTAATTGCAGTATTATAATCTGTACCGGCATAGCTGTCAAGCAGCTCCTTTGCCTTCTGTCTGCTATACCCGTCAGGCTTATCAACCGCCACAAACTTAAGATCCATCGCAAAGGTCACTGCCATTCCATTCACCTTTGTCATATATGCAGGTGTAAATAAAAACGGATACAGATAATTGTCCGTCTGGAAATCCTCATCCTGCAGGGCATTCACAAACAGGCACATCACAAGTAATCCAAGCACTGTCGGAATTAGTCTGAACCTGAATTTCCACTTAATTCTAAAATCAACAAAATGCATCAGCATAATAAGAGCTATAAATATAACTGTAACAACAACTACTCCTGCAGTCGGTGCGAAATCATAATTGGATGCAACACTTGTCGCCGTACCAATTGAAAAAATATCCCATGGAACAAAAGGAGTCGAGCGGAAAAGCATAACATAATGATTAATCAGTCCAAAAACCATGGCCACGATAAAAACTGCACGAAGTGCCCATTTCGCCCTGCCCGTAACAAAATAAAGAATCCAGGCAATCAGCTCAAACAAAATAATATTAAAAAATCCCGCCATAAATCTGACTTCTTCAAAAGGATTATGTTCGTAGAACTCCATAAGATAAAAAGCCGTAATCGGGAAAATCGAGAAAAATATAACATTGAATATAATTTCATATTTTTTATAAATCTTTTTTATCATCATAATGCTCCTGTTTGCTATCTGATATTACAGCCTATATGGCAGATTTTTGGGTACCTTTTTGGGTACCTTTTTGGGGCAAATTTTTCTTAAAAGTACCCTAATTTCTTTAATTTTTTGAAAGATTGTAAGTAAAGAAAAGCCCCGCAAACCCTTGATTTTACTGAAAATCTTGGATTTACGGGGTTTTGCAAATAGTGCCGGCAGTGGGACTTGAACCCACACGGGCTTGCGCCCAACAGATTTTGAGTCTGCATCGTCTGCCATTCCGACATGCCGGCGTCTTACGAACAGACAATATTTTATCACAATTATTGACTTCATGCAACTAAAATTTGTAATTTCAATATAATTTCAATGCGATTGTGACTGTTCACGCCTAACAGTGTGACCAGCAACGATTACAGCTCATTTAAATATGTCAAAGCCTTGAAATATGTCTCAGCATACAACCTTATTCTTACCGGTGCATTTTCCGACATAAAGCTGTTTGTCAACAAAATTAATCCATTCCTTGTAATCCTGCCCCACTTTATATTTCCCTGCACCTATGGTCACTGTCATCCTTCCGCTGCCCTTAGATGTCCAGAAGGATTTTGAATTAATCTCCACACGAAGCTCATCGAGAAAATTCTTAGGCACCTCTCCGTCGACACATTTGCCAAGAAGTAAAAACTCTTCTCCTCCCCATCTGCAATAGCTAAGCTCAACACCTCGAGCCTTGTTTACGATAGTACGAGCGAGCATCTTAAGTGCATCATCTCCTACATTATGTCCGAATGAATCGTTAATTTTCTTAAAATCATCAATATCAATCATTGCAAGGAAATATTCCCCCTGCTTCTCAGCCTCAAAAAGATTCTTAAGCTTCGCCATCATATAGAAACGATTTGGAAGCTCCGTCAGCGCATCAAACTGTGCCTGCTTTTCCATTGCCCCCTCCTCGGAAGACATAAAATGCAAAAGGCACATCATACATGTTATTATCAAGAAAACTACACCAGAAATCATAGCAATAGAAATACTCTTAATTACAACAGAATCCAACTTATATAAAGGTGCGTAAAAGCCATCAAGCATATAAAGAATAATCAGAGCAATAGCATATACACAGCAAAGCAGAATGGCAACATGATTCTTTTTTTTCTTCCTGAGGACCACATAATCCATGGAAAAAAGAAAAAACATTGCATCGATCAAAAAAAGCTGAAAATTACATTGAATTCCGAGACAAACCACCGCAAGTATCATATAAAGCAATATCTCAACAGCCACACTATAAACATATATGCTCAGTTTTTCAGATTTTGTCAGACTGAATGCAAGGAAATAAAAGCATATGCTGATCAGACTGACTCCTGCCATCAAATCTACACCTAATGATGAAAACATAAATAGCATCAGCAGATGGATGACAAGAAATATTTTGTTTACATTAAATAGAAAGCTCTGCTCCTTAGCAGTACTATCATTGCTACTCATTGTCCAATACCTTCATAAAAAATATCTAATATATTACTATAGAATAATAACACATTTTAACAAATATAACAATATATTATTGTGCAAAAGTACTAGACTATTTTGCTACTTTTTTTCTAATTATATATCCAATAAGAATAATAACAGCACTTGTTATGACACTTCCATAAAATGTCATTCCCCTGCACAAAAGCTCCATATTTGCTGCATTACTACCAACAAGCTGTTTAAACCCATCAATCATAATATAATCAGCCACGCCCATAGCACCGGGTATAGGCACACAATTGGAGCCCATCGCCACAAAACACTGTATCACACTCACATCAACTGCCTTATTTACGCCTTCGCCGACTGCCATAAAAATCATAAACGATACCAAAAGCTGTGAAACTCTCTGCATTATATTCCAAAAGAAAATCTCGATGAGAAGCCCGGTCTGCCCTGTGATACTGTTTGAACACTCCTGATATTCTTTCATAGTATTTTTAAGCTTTATTCGAAGCCTGTCACCATGCCGTATTATATGTATTTTTTCAAAAAGCCGGATAAGACTATCACAAATTGAGTATAGTATGCTTCCCTTCCTTAGCAGCATATAAAATACAAGAGCCAGAAAAATCAGCACCACAATCCCCAAACATATAAATATCCGCGAAATACCTGAGAAATTTTTCAGCAATGGATACTTAAAAATCATGCATAGTAAGCCAATTGTTAAAAGTGAAAGTGTATACATAACAAGATTAATCAGTAAGGCCACTGTAGCAGCATAGCCCGGTATGCCATCCCTTATCATGAAATACGCACTGGCTGGCTGTCCTCCCGATGCCGATGGTGTAATAGCCGAAAAATACACATCGGCTCCACCATACACAGTACCATCAATCGCGCTGGTTTTATACCCAAAGTGTCTTGCCATGCGTACCAGAGCAAAGCCTTCAAACCAAATAAACCCAAACGTACAAACAAAACTCATAAAAAGCCAGCCTTTATTTGCATTTCTAATAAAACTCATAAGAATCTCAAACGAAAAATGCTTGCTCTGTGAGACAACAGTCCATATGCTCAAGATAGCTATAAAAGCAGAAGCTATCGCCCAAAATATCTTTTTTCTGTCCATTAAATCTAATCCCCTTAAAAAAAACTGGTAAAGTGAATTATGAAAATACACCATACCAGTTTATTGTAGAGAATATATATAACTTTATCAAGTAAAATATTATTAATATCTTTTTAATGTTTGTTAAATTATTTACTGTTACAACTAACAAATCAGTCTAAATACAAATTAACTTCTATGATTCCTCTTCCTCATCATTGTCAGTGTTCATCATATACACACCCCTGCTTGCATCTCCATCAGGATTCTTTCCAAACTCGTAATCATTTCCCGGCAGAATAGCATTTAAGAAAATTCCTGCGATAGCTGCAATTGCCAAAGCTGTCAATGTAATTGATGTTCCTGCTACAGTAAATGTCAGTCCATTTCCAAAGCCAAGACCACATACAAAAATAACACCTGCAATAATCAGATTTCTTGATTTCGTCAGATCTACCTTGTTTTCAACAACATTTCTAACTCCTATTGCTGAAATCATTCCATAAAGCATAAATGAAACTCCACCAATAATCGCTGATGGCATAGTAGATATTACAGCCGAAAACTTTGGAATAAACGAAAGTGCAATAGCAAAAACAGCCGCAATACGGATAACTCTCGGATCATATACCTTAGACAGCTCAAGTACTCCTGTATTCTCACCATATGTTGTATTAGCCGGTCCTCCGATGGCTCCTGCGAATGCAGTTGCAATTCCATCACCTATAAGTGTCCTATGAAGACCCGGATCAGCAATAAAGTTCCGCTCTACTGTAGCAGAAATAGCAGACATGTCGCCAATGTGCTCCATCATAGTCGCAATAGCGATAGGCGCCATAACAAGAATGGACGTAATATCAAACTTCATGAACTGAAATTTAGGTATTCCGACCCACGCAGATGATGCAATTGATGTAAAATCAAGAATTGCTGAACCATCAGGATTAGTAATTCCAGCAGCATTCATAATAAAAGCCACAACATAGGAAATAATTACTCCCATCAGAATAGGAATGATCTTAAATAAGCCCTTTCCCCATATATTGAAAATAATTATAACTCCAAGTGCAATAATTGCAAGAACCCAGTTTGTTGAAGCATTATTGATAGCTGAGCCGGCAAGTGAAAGACCAATGCATATGATAATAGGTCCTGTCACTACAGGTGGAAGAAAGCGCATTACACGCTTAATTCCAACCAGCTTAATGATAAGTGCAAGTACGAAATAAAGCATACCTGCAACAAATATTCCACCACACGCATACGCGGCCTTATCATTGACAGCCATATCTGCATACATACCACTGTCAAGGTTTGCAACAGTATAAAAGCCTCCTAAAAAAGCAAATGACGAACCCAAAAAAGCCGGCACCTTAAACTTTGTACACAGATGAAATATAAGCGTGCCAAAGCCTGCACAAAATAGGGTAACCGATACAGAAAGACCTCTGGTAAGCGGCTCCCCACAAGCCTTCTGAAAATATCCTGATACAAGAATAGGTACAAGAATTGTTGCGCCGAACATAGCAAACATATGCTGCAAACCAAGAATAAGCATCTTGGCCGTTCCAAGCTGTCTCGCATCACGAATTGGCTCCTGTTTCTTTTGTTCCATAACAACCTCCTTAATAAATTAATGTTTTCGATAAGTAACCGAAAACATTATAGCAGTTTTTAATTATTATTTCATTATTTTTTTATTATTTTTTATAAAAAAAAAGACATCCCATTGGATGTCTTAAATAATTCATATTTAATAAGTATGTACCTTCAAAACTTCATACAAATTTGATTAGTGTAATCCACACCGAAAAACTCATCTCGATTCCGCTTCGCTTCATCTCGATGGATTTGCTTCGCAAATCTACGTCCAATTAAATCCAGATTTATGCAGACACGTCTGCAAAATCCGTATTTCATTGTACTTGTTTTTCTCCGTTATTAACCAGATTAAGCCCTCGACCTATTAGTAACAGTCAGCTCCACATGTTGCCATGCTTCCACCTCTGCCCTATCTACCTTGTAGTCTTCAAGGGGTCTTACTCCCGAAGGAGGGATATCTCATCTTGAGGGGGGCTTCACGCTTAGATGCCTTCAGCGTTTATCCCTTCCAGACTTGGCTACTCTGCCATGCCGTTGGTCGACAACAGATACACCAGTGGTCCGTCCATCCCGGTCCTCTCGTACTAAGGACAGCTCCTCTCAAATATCCTCCGCCCGCGCCGGATAGGGACCGAACTGTCTCACGACGTTCTGAACCCAGCTCGCGTACCGC
>OJMJ01000003.1_pt1 | contig 146583 bp, 136 predicted proteins | sample 1597181 | NCBI WGS metagenome assembly OJMJ01 (sample SAMEA2452126, study PRJEB22498) | human gut metagenome | biome: human feces; feature: human gut; material: feces | place: Australia | collected 2012
ATTTATTTATTTATTTATTTATTTATTTATTTATTTATTTATTTATTTATTTATTAATTAATTAAATTTCTCCATTAAGTAATGATTTTAACTCACTACCATAAACTAACACATTGTAAACTTCACTATGACGTTTAAAATAAATCATAGAGCCAACTGTTAAGCCTTCATTTATTAGGATACCTAAACTATGAGTATTAACTCTTCTAGCTACTGTTAGGTCTCCTAGAGTTAAAGGTTTTATTCTTAATACTACAGAACACTCAACTGCTTGCTGTTCTATAACAATGTCTTCGATAACAGCTTTATAATATTTATGAGACCAGTATTCAAACTTTAATGCTAGGTTACGATTAGAGTATTGACCGTTAATAATACCATTGAAATTAACATCATCTATATCCATTACTAAACCATCAGCTTGTATACCTTCACTTTCACAAATCTTGTAGAAGTAATCCATCTTAGACTTTAACCAAGTATGGAACTCATCATAATTGCTAGGGATTTCTTCTGCATTGATTTTAATTATTGGAACTACATCATATCCATTATCCTTTAGTATTTGAAGGTTTTCGAAATTACTATCTGACAGACCTTCACACTTAAAAATCTTATATTTAAGATATTTATAATCTTCATCACTATAATCAGTTCTTAGCATGGACATAGCACCACTTCTAGGTACTTTTATATTTACTCCACTAGGACTTACTAGGTTTCCTATTCCATCAAGAGTAACGTAGCTTTCACCTGTTATATAAAGAACATCTTTATTTATTTTAGAACTATTGTTAAATATCCTACTCATGTTTTTAGTAACATCAAATGAATCACCATTCCTACCTCTAGTTCTAAAAACTTTAGGAGTTAATTTATCCTCTGAATTTTCTTTACTTAAAACACCTCTGATATTAACACCATTTATCTTTATTGATAAAGTCTTATCTAAATCTTTTGTAGCCATACAATAAGAAAAACATTCTTTATAGTTGTCTACAGATTTTATGGATAATGATTTTTCTCCATCTAAAAAATCAGAATATTTACCATTATCAACATTATCAAAGTTAGGTAATAAATAATTGAATTTAAACTCATCTATTAAACTTAAAGGCAATGGGTCATCATCATAAGACCTCATTATGAAGTCTGGTAATATCCCATTTTCTTTAATGTAGCTATCTATCTCGTCATAATCAGCATCATTCAAAATAGGACTTCCAACACGATAACAAAATCTAGATAACTTATACAAATCTTCTATTCTATTTACATCTATTAAATCTAAATAATTATCCATAAAATAACACCTCCTTAATCTTATCTTTAAATAAATCTATATTCTCTAATTCATAATTATAATTAATATCTTCACCTATAAAAATCTTAATAGGTGGAAATCTCTTTTTATTATAAGTAAAGTAAATGAAAACTATCATGCTAGGATGAGTAAATAATTTAACTTCTTTAACTGAAAATCCTGGTACAGATATATCATATAGAGAATCAGACAAACTATTTAAACTTGCTTCTAAGTATTTATCTAACTCTTCCTTACTAGGGGACTTATGTTCATGAGAAAGAAAATCCTCATAAGAACCCATTAATCTAATATTGTTTATTATTCTATCAGTATAAACCTCTTTCCTACCTTCACCTATTAACTTTACATCATCTAAAAAGAAATCAGTATCATTATAAAATACTTCTAATCTACACCAATTGTTATACTTGTCTATAAAGTCAATTCTATAGAAATTTAAATAAGAATCGATTGATAATTCTTTTAGTACCAACTTTATTCCAACTCTTTTTAGAGTTCTAATTATTAAACTAAACATAGACAAAACTCCTTAATAAACTATTTAACTTAAACCGTCTTTAGTTTAATAAATAATGCTAGGATTGATAATCAAATTCATTTAAAACTTGCTGTCTTGCATAATACTTAAAATACTCTGCTTCTACATCTTTAAATATTTCATGCTCTATCCAATTTAAATCTTTAACATTATTAGAATGTATATAATCTAAAATTATAGAACTCTCATACCCAGACTTCATTAAAACTAATTTAGTGTTTGCTAGGTTCTTAGGATTACATATACTATTCTTATCTTTACTAACTCTATCTAATGAAATCAAATATATCACATTATCTTTATTCTTTGATAGTCCCATGTAACATAAATAATAATTATAATCCTTAAACAAAGACTTTTTATACACAACTCTGTATGAACTTAAAACATAGACTCTATGAATAACAGAGATTAAACTTCTAGAGAATATAAAATCTAAATTAGTATAAATAAGCATGGTATACAGTATCACATATCTATTTAATGTAACGCCTAACTTAATAAGTATATAAACAGCTAAAAAAGATACTAGGAGAATCATCAATCTTTTTATCCAACTAGTATCTTTCTTGTGTATGAATTTACAATAATTTTTTATTGCTTTGTCTGCGTATTTTAATAGAAACCTTTTATTCTTTCTAGAAAACTCTAAAGGTATGTAATCTCCATCTTCTGTTGATAAATCATATAAAAGTTCACAAATCTTATTGTAATTCATAACTAACGATTAGTCCATAATTAACCTAAACTATAGCATAAACATTTATAAATTTATGATTGAAATAGTTTTTGTATAAATCAGAGACTACTCCTTTCTTTAATAAAATAACATTCTCCCAACCTATTAAAGGGTTTATTCTCTCGTAATCTAAAATGGTACCTTTGTAATCTGAACCATCTATTATGGTCTTTATAAAATAGCTACCACATTCTAAACTTCCACTATAGACTTGAGTTTCAGTATCCTTTAGAGAGTAAACTTCTTTATTATTTTTATCTAATCTAACTATGTCTCTTACTGAGCATATCATAAGTAACTCTCTTGAAGATTTTTTATTTATTATATGTAATCTAAATTTTTGTCCTTTTAAATCTTTAGACAAGCTTTCCAAAACATTTCTTGGAAAATAATTTGTTATTGATTTTAAACCTGAAATCACAACTAAACCTCCCATTATTTATTACATGTTTATATAAAAATTTACACCTAATTATAAGTGAACTTTTTTAATCAATTAATTGAAAACATAATATAATAAACAAAGAAATTTAATTCTAATTACACATTTAGTCAACCACATTCAATAAATAATAATAAGTTAATTGTTAGGTATTATTACAACATAAATATTAATTAAAGTATAGTTAACAAACTTAAACAATTAACTAATTATCATTATTTACTATAATTAATCAAATTCTTAGATAAATTATCAATATTAACAGTGTTAGGAATAAATAGTTGATTTAACCCTGGTCTTAAATTCATGCTAGGATTATTATCAATAGAATCCTTAAAAACTTCTCCATTACTATTATAGAATAACTTTATAGGACTCTTAGTCTTATTGTTAATTTCTAAAAGATAACCATCATTAAAATCTGAGTACCTAACTTTCAAGGATGAAGATGAGTAATTATTATACTCATCATCACAAACTTGAAACATTAATATAGTACCAGACTTACCGAAATTAACTTTTCTATTTTTGCTAGCATACAATAATTCAGTTATATTAGAACTCTTCGACTTAGTAAGTTTAGACATAAATCCTTTATTATCTTCAGAATATTCTCTAACCATCAATAATGGAGATGTAATATCTATAGTATTATCATTTAGAATTAAATTAGAGCCATCCAACTTTACATAAGATGCTAGGGTAAAACTATCTATACATTTATTACTAATAACCTTTAAATAAACTATAATTGATGCTAGGGCTGATATTGTGATTATTAATAAAACAAGTAACAACCTCGAAAGAAAGAAACCATTTTTTCTGTAAGAACTGGTACTATATCTTCTCATTGCTATTTCTTCTTTCTAGTTAACATAAATCCTAAAGTAGAAGTAACAGTACCAATTAAACCAGCAAATAAAGAAACCTCATTACCAGTTTGTGGTAACTTAGATACACTATTACTTGTTGTAGTATTTACAGTATTAGTATCACCCTTTGTTTCATCTTCACTAGGATTAACTGTTACTGAGCCACCTGGAGTTGTAGTAGAACCATTAGACTCATCTTTATTAGTCTCATCTTTATCAGAAGGTTTATTATCTTCATCTTTATCAGATGGAGTGTTAGGTTTATCTTCAGGTCTATCAACTGGCTTATCAGTTGGTTTATCTTCAGGCTTATCAGTTGGTTTATCTACAGGTTTATCAGTCGGTTTATCAGTTGGCTTATCAGTTGGTTTGTCAACTGGCTTATCAGTTGGTTTATTAGTTGGTTTATTTACCTCATCATCTTTTGATGTATCATCCTTATCAGAAGGTTTGTTAGGTAATCCACTTGTGCTACCTGCTTCTATAATTTCACCAGTCTTTATATTGTATGTTGTCTTGTTATTAACTAAATCAGTCAATGTAACAGTGCTAGGATTTAGGTCTGCTGATACTGTAATCTTACCATCACCAGCTTCTTCTGAATTAAGTAATAAACCATTATCACTATAAACATTTACAGACACTACTTTTGAACCAGCATCAGAATACGCTATAACGTACTTGTTAGATTCCTTTGTAATCTTAGCTGTAGGAGCATCATAGTCAGTTGCAACAACTGAATCTAATTTTAAAGGCTTAGTTGTTATACCTTTATCAGTATAATAAACAACCCAAATATTTAAATTTTTATTATAAGTTCCTTCTTTAAATACAACAGAAGCATTTAGGTTATTGTTGTAAGTAGAAGAATCATTTGAAGATATAGTTGAGTTGTAACTAGAAGATTTTAATTCAAAGTATTTGTTATTTATACCTGTTAGGTCTTCTTTAGAACCTAATTTAAAGTTAGCTAAAACTTTACTGTTACAATCATTAGGGTCTTCATTGATTATTATTTGAGCACCGGTATATACTTTATCCTTAGATTCAGACACAGCTGATATTTTCATTTCACTCTTATGTCCAAACCAATGTTTATTATCAGATTGAACAACTTCTCCACTTATAGATAATCTTTCAGTAGATTCTATTTCAACATCTTTTCCTATAACCTTTTTAGATACTAATCCTTCATTACCTAATACGTCTACAGCATAAACTTCTACAGTAAACTCACCATCAGTTACTCCTAGTTCAGCTAGGTTTAAAGAACCATCAAACTTGCTAGGGTTTACAAAGTCTTCACCTTCAGAAGGGAATAATCCTATTTTCTTAGGCTCTTTAAATTTCTCATGTTTTACTAAAGCGTAAACATCATGAATTAATGCTTCATCAGATAAGTCTGCTTGAGTTACAAATAAAACATTATCAGAAGAAATTTTTAATTCAACTTCACTTTTTGCTTCAGGAGACTTATTGTCTATATAACAATTTAATCCACTGTTAACATATACACCATCTTCGTTCTTTATCCAAATATAAAATCTATAACCATAGTTTAGCTTAGAAGTGTCTATAGATAACTCTGCTCTAGAATACATAAATCCATCGTGCTCTATAGAAGAATCTATAACATCTAAAGTACCGTTATTAAATGACGTCTCTAGTTTTCCATCCTTAACAATTTTACCCGAATAAAGCATACCGTTAGAACTATTGTTCTTATCAGTATTTATTATGAAACTTGCTTCTTTTAATTCAGCTTTACTATCATCAAAAGCAGCTGTAGTTCTAAAAGGTTTACTAGTAGATATTTTTAAATCTCCTTCATTTTCTACACCATTATCTTGGTAGTAAGTATTGTATCCAACATATTCATAACCTGCAGACTTAGAAGAAACATTAATAACCTCTTTACTAATTATTGAAGTATTACCTGCTAGGTCTGATGCTTCGATTTCAACATTAACTTGCTTTGCGTTGCTAGGAATTGAAGTTGTAACTGTGAAATCAGAAAAATCATTACCAGACATACTTAAAGCTTTACCTTTATCTTTTGAACCAGTTTCATAAATGTAAGCCTTAACGCTGTTAACATCTAGTCCAGACTCTAGGTCATAAATTCCTTTCTGAGTAATAGTTAATTCATTTGTTTTTTCATTAATAGAACTATCTAAAGAGCCCTTAGTGCTAGGAGCAGATGTGTCTAAAATTCCTGTATTAGATTCAACTGCAGAACTAGTAATAGCCTGAGAGCCTATAGACATAGCTAATGCTAATGCTACTATCTTTTTCGTGTTTTTCAAAATAATCTCTCCTTAGTTTTGTTTATATTTATTTTTTTAATTAAAATCAATAAGTACTCGTAGTTATAATTATTAACACAAATAATTATTCAACCTTAATTAAATATTTATTAAAACATTAAGTGCCACCTATTAATAGATTATTATACTTAACTAATCAATTAATATTTTAATAAATATTTAATCTCTACTGCAATCTATAAATCTAATAGATTGTATTTATTCAACTAGGATGGACAAATATCCAATTCAAAAATACATGTCCATCCAATTGTATAATCATAGATAATATAATTAATTATCTTTGTTTATCTATGTATAAATCATCATAAGCAGTTCCAGTAGTATCTATAGTGTATAAGTCTACTATGTAGTTCTTATCACCTAAAGCATTATCAGAACCAATTTCTTTTAAATTAATCTTAGCCCTTACAGTTACTTTACCTCTATAAGGTCTATTATCAGAAGTAAAGAATTCTGTATCTGCTGGAATAAAATGTTTAAAGAATAACCTAGATGTGAATCCATTATTTACACTATCAGCTCTAGGGTCTTCAGCGACTGTGATATGAGATGTGTTTTGTGTTAGGTATCCACTATTCTCAGTCTTATCACTATCCTTTAAATTCTTACCATTACTAACACCTTTTAGGTCTTCACCATTCTCTCCTAGTAAACTATAAGAGATACTATAATCTGATAAATTATGTCTTATCATATTCTCTATACTAAAGTTAATAGCATAACCTAACTTTATACCTTCACCATTCTTTGATAATTTATTTTTACCTATAGGGAATTCTAAAGCATTATACTTAATAGGGTAATCCATACTTTCCCAATTTAAATCTTTTACTGCTGTAACTTTTAGGAATAAATCACTAATGTCTGTATTAATGTGAGGTTGAGTATGTTCAAATTCTAATATAGAAGTTCCACTAGGGTTTCCATTATAGTCATACATTGTAACATGAATCTCATATGAACCAGTTTTAAAGTTAGCCATATTTAATTCATTAGTAGCTACATTACCTTCACCGACTTTAGTTTTAACAACTGAATTACCATATCTATCTTTTGTTTGATATAATACCCATTTATAATCTTTTCTACCTGAAGCAAAGTGTTTTACAACAGAATCCCATTCCCTGTCATTATCAAATAGCCTTAAATCAACAATATCTTCTATATCCTCTAAGTGGTCCCATCTAACATAAGCAAATGTAGAATTATTCTTTTCATATCTCAATGCAGGACCAAAAGGTTGATTGTATTTATCTTCTACTAAATTTTCATAATGAATAATATCAGTAGCTTCTTTATTTATTTCAGGCTTTATGTATAAACTAGAACTAGAATTAAATCTTAAATTATGAGGAGTATAAGTAACAGTATTGTTAGGGTGAATTACAGTATCATTAATTTCACCGTCAACTGAATATCTTAAAACTCTTTTATTGTTAACTTCACCAATCCAAGTTTTAATAGCTTTACCTTCCCAACCTTCTCTCTTTATTTTATGTGTAGCTGAATTACCAACATTATCATAAATAACTATAGTTATATCAGAACCCTTATCTATTGTGATGTTAGGGTCTGTATAAGTCTTCTTAACACCATCTATTGTAACTTCAGCCTTACTAAATCCAGATTCTTTATCCTCTATAGTAATCTTAGAGATGTCATCCTTTACTTCATAATTAAGTATAGGAGGTTTACCATCTATGCCCAGCATCTTAGGGTCTCTTATATAATCACCAGTATAAGCTATACCACCAACTGTAATTTCAGTTGCACCGAATACATAGAACTTCTCTCCATTTAAATTTGAAGAAGCTGTAAACTTATAATCAGCACTTCCATAATGTCTCTTTTGGAAACTCTCAATCTTAGTACTATTTGTTAGGAAAGTTTCTTTACTTCTAACTATGTCAGGAATATTAGTATTCCAAGCATTATAACTATTATTTGTTAGAGAGTAACCATTTGATATGCTAGGGTTTTGGATATCAGTTTCACTCTTAGTTATTCTAATATTAGATTGTGTAGGATTACCAACTAATGAATAACCTTCTTGTAATATACTAAACTGTTTATTAGCTTTTACCCATTTAGTATCATTATCCTCGTATTCATAATCTTTAATTAGAACTGTAGTAGTTGTAGGTTTAGGAGGTTGTCTATTAATAGTATCTGTAAATACATTATCTCTATTACCAACATTATCTTCAGTCCAATATTCAACTTTGTAATCCCCATAAACATCATTAGAGCTAGGGAATATGTAATTGGTTGAGAAGTTGTTACCATCCTTATCTAGCTTAATAGTAACAGAAGAGTTCTTATCTCCTTCTGGATAAATAACAGCTGTAATATTAGAATCTTTTACACCACTTCTATCATCAGTAACTTTATTTAATTGAATATTAATTCCTCCAGTAGAAATGTCATAATTAGTTTTAGAAGAACTAGCTGTAGGAGCTTTACTATCTGATTTAAGAGTTATTATATTAGACATAGAACTATTCTTATAAATCTTTTCATCATAGAAGTCATCATCTCCTGGGTTAGGGAATCTTATAAGACGACCAAAAGAATCAATCTCTACATCCCTATCACCAGATAAAGAAGCTGTTATAGTAGAATTTAAAGTAACACCATCACGAGTATTTGTACCACTAATAACATTAATAGCAGCATTACCTACAGCATCATTATTACTGTTTTGATTCTCTTTTATACGAGCATTAACATAAGCAGTAGTATTATTCTCAACCACCCTAAAATAGTTAGCGTTTACTTTTACTAAATCATCATAAGCACTAGCATAAGAAGAAGCAGTTAAATTAAATGGAGTATCTGATTTAACCCAATAAGTACCATCTTTTTCATAACCATGAGAAGATACAGTTAAAGGATTAACATTAATTCCTAGGTCGTAGAATTCTATATTAAATGGATATCTAAACTGAACACCACTTGAACCTCCTTCAAAGAAATTATCTTCTACCATTTCTTTTCTAGCTATAGTAGTACTACCATCACCAAGCACTGCACTCTCATCAGTATTAAATCTTAAAGTACCGTCAGAATGTTTATAAGCATTTCTCATTATGCTAGGAGTAACCTCCATACCAATAACACCATTTCTTACAGATAAATAGTTTGCACCATAGCCAGCTGTAACTTGTGGAGTATGAACTTTAACAATATACTGTCTCCAAATCTTAGGGTTGTTAATTTCCCACATATTGTATCTATCATATCTCATAACTGGTTTAAACGTAAGATTAACTGAACCATTTGATAAATTAAATCCTACAGAGTTACCATATACTGAACCATCCTTACCTCCTTTGAACTTTACACCTAATTTATCGTATCCATAAATATTAGCAAAGTTAACAACCTGCGAAGGAAGTGAATAACTAAGTAATAAATTTCCTGGGAAATTCTTGGATGTTCCAGTAAAGTAAGTAGGAACATCCCTATCTCTAACTGTAAAAGATTTAGTAAAATCATTATAGTTGAATTTCCAATATCCACCACTATAATGCCAACCCTCTATAACAGATTTAATATTTACATCACCTAATCTATCATTCATATGAGGGTTAATAGTATCACCATTAGAGTTCAATGAGAGAGCACTAACGCTCTCTGTTAACATTGAAGTTGCTAGGATTCCTAATATCCCAAGCTTAGCTAATATACTTTTTATTTTCATAAATTCCTCCTCTCTAAATCTTTTAGTAAATCAAATAGATAATAAATCCTATCAACTAAATCTCTTTAAATTTTACAGTAACTTTAACATAATGAATATTGTCATCATCAGAAACTAATGCATAGTCACCTATAACAGAAGAGAATAAACCTCCAGGAGTATTTAAAGCACCTTGCTTAATAGCTTCACTAAATTGGTCAAATATTACTTCTCCATTTATCATGTTAGGAACTTTAAATCTCTCTATATTAACATCAGTTATTAAATACTTATTATTGTAAACTTTATTTAAGAACTGAGATTTAACCACAGATTCACTAGCACCTTGAGCTAATGCACCTACAGCAGTATTAACATAACTATTGAAAGATGAAACTGTAGACTTAGAAGATAATTGATGGAACTCAGAAGCAAAGTTATTGTAACCTCCTACATATCCAGATGCATAGCTACCGTTGTAGTTAAATCCATTAAACGCTTCGTATTGAGGTTTGCTAGGTGCTGGTGCACTAGGAGCAGGATTACTTGGCGTACTTGGTGCTGGATTACTTGGTGCTGGTGCACTAGGAGTTGATGAACTACTTGAACCAGTATTATTTGAACCACTGTTGCTAGGTTTTGTTTGACCAGCATTAGTTGAACCATTGTTAGTAGATGAATTAGCTTGACTATTATTTGAAGGATTATTACTAACTGAACTACTATTAGAAGAACTATTGCTAGGAGATGAGTTAGTTGAACCATTTACTTTAGATTCTTCTTTAACTTCTGCAGTTTCTTCTTTTTTAGATTCTTCAGTTGAGTCTTTAACTTCTTCTGTAGTAGATTCTACTGAACCACCATTCATTAAAGCTTCATAAACTCTCTTAGCTTCTTCATAAGCTAACTTATAACCTCTGTAATTTGAATTTCCACATATAACTTTATAATTACTTATTGAGTTTTCTAAAATAGATTTTTGTTCGTCATTAAGTGTTGAAACATCTAACCCTTCTAGTTCTTTTAATAGAGCTTCAGCTTCTTGAACTATAGCTTTATAAATCTCTTCATATTTCTTTTCAAGAGATTTATATTTATCATAAGCCTCATCATAATTCTCATTTAAGTTTATAGCACTTAACTCTTTAACTTCTTCTATTAATTTTTCAACTTCTTCATTTACTGAAAGTTCATTTATTTTAGTTATTAACTCATCAATTTTATTTCTTAAAGATTCCACATTTGAATAAGAACTAGCTTGTTTACTGTTATTAAAACTTTGTACAGCTTTGTATCCTCCAAAAGCAACCCCACCTACTAAACTAACAGCAATAACTCCTGCAGTTATTTGAGTTCCTATAGAACCATTTACTATTGAGTTTACTAACATTTTTATCTTTTTCATTTTATCATTTCCCCTTTTTCTTTCGATTTGGTATTTTCAATTTTATATCTCTTTTTATTTAAAATTTTCTAATTTTTAACCAATCTTTTATTTTTATAATTTACACTATTATATAAATCTTTACAGAGCTAATTTAGTGAAAAAATAATTCCAAAATTGCTAGGGACTAGGATAAGAAATACTAAGAACATAGCTAACATAATAACTAAAAATGGACTAGAAATAACTTCTCCTTCCCTTTTGAATAATCTATCAACTATTCCAAATCTCCATAATAAGCTGTTTACTATTATTAAAGCTAGGGAATATAACATAGCATACTCATTAAACCAAATAGTAACAACAGGAGCCATTAAAATATCAATAGCACCAAAACTATTAGGTTTCATTAAAACAACTAAATATAAAGTTAAAAATAAAATAATCATACCAAATACAGTTAGCATCAAATTAGAACTAACTTTAAAGTTGATATAAAACACTAATGGATATAATATCAACACTAATCTCCTTTTCATTTCCCTAAATCTAAAGTCTAGGTATGCTAGGTAGAAGAAATAACCTATAAATAACAAAGCTAATATTTTAAATAATATAGAATGCATACTAGGCACCTCTTTGAATAGAATATGTCTGAATCTCTTTTACATCTTTTTTAATAAATCCAAATAAAGAACTCATTGGAACATTCTTAACTATAGCCATTGTAGTACTATAAGTACTATAAGTAGTTTGATTATCTCCAGTATAAGATTCATCAGATTTATACTTCTGAGCATCTCTTAAAGATGTATTATAGTTAGTGGCTATATCAATTCTTATATCACCAATTCTTTGCTCTACTAGGTTTTGAACTTCATTTAAAGAACTAGCTTCAGCATCCACTAATAATGCAATATTACCATTTCTATAAATAGAAACCTTATAAATAGGTATATAAGAATTAGAAGACTTATTAAACTCAGTAATAATGTTTATAACATAAACACCACAAGTTTTTAACAGAGATTCGCTTTGAGGTACATTTGTAGATAATACTTTAAAAAGATACTCAGAAGCTATGTTCCTATTTATTTGAATAGGATTAGAACCTACTCCGTAAATATCCATATCTTCACTTAAAAGATAACCCTCAGATAAATACTTCAAAGATTCAGTATCAGTAGCATAAGTGGTAGTATAGGCTTTTAAAGCATTAGTTAAACCTCTTTGAAAATTTTCTTGACTGGCTCTAAGTGCACTATTGTTTAACATCACTATCATAAAGAATATGAATATAAACATAAACACACTCATAAAAACTATAGCAGTTAAATTGCTAGGTATATCATCTACTTCAGAATAATCGTGATTCATTAATCAACCTTCATAGAACTAGAAGCTGATAAACCTACGCTACCAGCCCCACCTCTAAATACTGTAGTAATTTTATCCAATGCTGTTTCTTCACATACAAAAGCTACTTGAATTATTTTACCTCTAGCTATAGTAGCTTCGGGTATAGTAGAACCATTAGTAGAAGTTCCTAAGGAAACTTTTGCACCAGGATTATTATAATCATATACTAGGAATTTAACTTTGTAATCACCAGTAAAGAATTTCAATTTATTAAAATCTTTATAAAGTTCTTTTTGCATAGCAGCAGTTATTTTACCATTCTCAGCTATTACATCTGTAAACCTATTACATATAGTATTTGCTTGAGACTTTACAAAAATTTCTGAACCCTTCATAACGAACCAAGAAAGAAAAATGACTATTAGGAATGTAGTCATTAGTGAACCAAATACTCTTGTAAGAGTAGAAGCTTTCCTGTTTCTAAAAGGATTTATTATGTAGTTAATTCTTTTTATTTTAGATAAATTTATAAAAACACCTCCTAAAATAAAATATTAGCTCTATAAAAAGTTTACCTACAAAATAAGTAAATACCAAGCAAGTAAACTCTTTAACAACCAATAAGGTATAGGATTTATTTTTTAACTAATTAAATAGGTTAGCTAATACCATTGAATGTTTCCCAAAGTTTATTGAAGAAACCTCTAGCTTTAGTTAAACCTGTTTGTGCATTCGTAGCAACTAATACACCCATTAAAACTACAACAGCAACTACCACTAAAGTTATGATTAATGATGTAGTTCCTCTGATACCAGAGTTTGTACCTTCATCAACAGCCTTTCTGTTCTTTAATGGAGCAAGAACTTTATTACCTGCTATTAATGCTTTAACTTCTAATTTTCTTAATTTTTCTCTCATTTAAAAATCTCCTTTTTCTTTTACGTTTATTAATCTTTAATCTTTTAGTTATAATTCAATAAGTTAATCAATTAAATACTTTTAATGTAAAAATCACACAGACATAACCACATTCACTAAATTCTCTTAATAAAAATAACTGACATAATATTTTATACTTTAAACAACTTATAATTAGTGGTTTTAGTTATCTTAATATTGAAACATTAAACATTTGCACACTAGCTATATACACTAATGATTAAATTGATTAACTTATAATTGACATATAATAATTAACTTACAACAATTATTTGCTAGGATTCACTATTGAATTGAATCAAAAGTATTCCATAATCTTGTAAAGAAATCTCTAGCTTTCGTTAATCCAGTTTGAGCATTAGTTGCTACAAGAACTCCCATTAAAACAACTACTGCTACAACAACTAAAGTAATTATAAGAGAAGTTGTACCTCTTATACCAGAATTTGTTCCTTCGTCAACAGCCTTTCTGTTCTTTAAAGGCGCTAAAACCTTCTGACAAGTTAACATAACACCTGTGTCTAATTTTCTTAATTTTTCTCTCATTTTAAAATCTCCTTTTTCTTTTATTCTATAAACACTACTTTATCCATTTATCTATTTATCTTTTAAATGTTTATAGAAGTTTTATCTATAATAATGAGTTCAATTTAAACTCACTGTTAGCTGTAATAAATGTTAGGATTACTAACATTAGATAACATCAACTAAAACAACACCTTTAGGAAGTGAATTATTTAAACTAATGCTATCATTTTCCATTTGTCTTAAATTCTTTTCCTTATCTTGCATCTTCTTAGCATTATTTAAGAATAATGTAAATAATGCTAGTAAAGCAGATAAAGCTATAAGAGTAACTATCAAAGAAGCTGTAAATGAAATACCACCATTAGCTTCTTCAGAAATAGCTTTTCTATTTAAGAAAGGTTTTAATAATCTATCTATAATCAAATCAATATTCCCCCTCAAATTAATAACCAGTTAAGCTACTGAAATTGATACTTGTAGCTATACCTATTGCTATAACAATTAGGTTTAAGAAAATGGCAGAGTAAATCATACCTTTACATAATGACTTCTTCTTCTCTATTGAATGAAGATACATCTTCTCTACAATCTTTAAATTATTAGCTTGATGAACAGAAATCTTTTCTCTAGCCTTTTGAGGAGAAGTATTATCTAAAAGTTTTAAATACTCTATAAGTCTCTTAAACTTCAGATTAGCACCTCTAGTAGATAAAATAAGTTCATAAGCATACTCAGAATCTTCTCTGTACCTAGCTAGGAATTCCATGAATGGTGCCCTGAAAATAATAGACTCATAAGATAGACCTCTAATGATTTGGTCTATAGGTTTTTCAGCATTCATATAAATGTAACTCTCTAATCTAGAGTATTCATAATAAAGGTCCCTACTTAACATTCTATCTAAAAGTTTAAGAATCATGTTAGGGCTATACCACATGAATACTATTATAGCAAAGAAAGTCATAATAGAACCAAATCCAAAAGCACCATCTAACTCATTTCTCATAGCCTTCACTGTAGAATATAATTCTTGAATATCAACAGATATGTAATCAGAAATTCTCTGAGTTTTACTGATATTAGAATTTAATTTGTTTAAATCAGTTTGATAATCTATGTACTCAAAGGATAATCTATTTATTAAAACATTATAGTCAGATTCAGATATTTTAACTGGTATTGCTCTTTCTTTTAAAAACACATTAGCCCTATTATTTAAATAGTTAGTATAAACAATAGCTGATGAAAGAACTATAGAAATAAATAAAACTACAATCTTTAACATAGTAAAATCTCTAATAGTCTTAGTATGTGTTAGGTAGAACAAATCACTATCTATCTTATCAGCTTTAGCTTTGCTAGGCATGAAGAAATCAACTAATTTTTTAGTAAGTTTAGATTCCCTAAAACTTTCACCCCTAAATAAAATGTTAGACCTATAGTCAGAGTAAACTAAGTAACCAACTAGTCCTAGGATTATAGTAGAAGGTATCAAGAAAAAGTAAAGCATAACTAATCACCTCCTATTAATTACTTTCAAACATAAATGTTAATCCAAGACTTGATATAGCTATTAAAATACATACGTAACCAATAGTATCATTATATTCAAACTTCATTGTGTCTGCTAGGTGTTTTCCTACAAATATTAAGAATACACAAGCAATGAACATTACTATTGAACTTAGCTTTAAATCTAGGAATGAAGCAAATCCTTCTCTCTGTAATCCATAAATAGATAGACCTTGCTTACAAGTTTCGTTTATCTCCGAAGTCGTATCCTTACCATCATAGTCGTATCTAATTAAACTATCAACAACACTATGAGTGTAAACATCACCTGAAATGTATTTTAAGAAATCATAAGCTTCTTGTTTATCTACTGGATAAATTCTAGCGAACTCTAAATAAATCTTTTTAGTAGAACCATAAGTACTATTTATTACTTCATCTAAAATACTCATAATAGAATTACCATTTAATAAAGACGTCATAGTAGTATAACTATTTAATAAGTCCATTCTAAGGTATAGACATCTTTTATTTAGATAAGACTTAATTATGTAGAATGGTATAGAACAACAAAGAATTAGTGTTGCTAGGTTTAAATACCATACAGGGCAGAATGAAGATAATATACCATACATTATAATAACTAAAGATGGAACTAAAGTTACTATTAGGGCACTAAGAAGTTCACTCTTTACTCTATCAACATAGATAAGGAAAAAAGCCCTTTGAATATAATTTAAAAATTCTGAAAATACTGATATGTTAGAAAGTACATTATAAGCACTCTCAAAAAAGAATGGTAATTTATTTTTATACTTATTTAAATTACTATATCTGATTATGTAGAACCCATACAAGGCAATAACTATAGAAGTTATCAATAAGAAATAGAATAAAAAATTAATTATATTTCTTATCATAATCTAATGCCCCCAATCTATAAATAGCTTCTTCGAATTGAGGTCCAGAATTTCTACCAGCTAGCATACTCAAAGTACCTTTTGAAAGTGAACCAACTTGTTCTAACTTGAAGTCACTCTTTCTAGCCTTAAATAAAAGCCTAGTTTCAAAAATCTCACCTTTGTCAGGCTCATAGCTAGGTATCTCATAAACTGCTTCAATGTATCTTAAACCAGTTGCATTTACACCCCTGTTATCAACACCAGGAACTATAACTATGTCTACACCTTGGGCTATATTATACTTGGCACTAGCTTCATTAGTGAATACTTTATCTCTGATTAATAATTGTGTCCAAACTCTTATTAGGTCATCTGCACTAGGAGTATGAGAAGTAGTTATTGTTCCTTTAGAAGAACGTTGTCCAGCTTGTAAAGAAACTGAAACTTCAGTACCACTTCTTGTTTCACCATTAATCATTAAATGAAGACCAAATCTTAGGGAATCTTCCATAGCATCTTCAGGACTAACTTCTATAGACTTAAGTTGCTTAACTATTAGGTGTGGAATATTACTTAACTCTAACTCATAAGCACTTTCTATAGTTGATAGAACTGTACCCGAAGGATACCTCTCAGCTATAGACCTAAGTAGTGTAGACTTACCAACAGCTTGGTCTCCTGTAATAACCACTCTAGGGAAACTCATCATTACATCATCAAGCCACGCTTCGAATGCTCTTGTAGTAGAACCAAGTTTAATTCTTTCTTCTGTAGTTATAGCTTTAGGATAATGTCTTCTAACATTAAATTCATAGTATCTACTATAGTCTGGACAAGTTATACTAACTCTGTCCTTATTTAAAGAGTCTGTACTAATTCTGCTATTCTCTCTATTAAGTGAAAACCCAGGAGCACATGTAGCCAATCTCTCAACCATTGGTTTTAGATTTCTCTCTGGAATAGATATTTTATCTAACTTAATATCATTAGCAGAAATCTTTAACCAAAATGCACTAGGACCGAAACAAGCTATTTCTTCTACTTTCATTCCATCCATAGTAGACATGTAGATAAACTCATCTACTACAGACATACCATAAGTTTCTTGATAAACTACTTGTGCTAGCTTTCTAATCTTAACATCATAATCAGAGTCTTTCTCTATTAGGATTCTCTTTAAAATACTTAAACCTATTATCTTTTCATCTGAAGTCATATCGAAAGGACTACCATAATAATTTATGTAATACTGCGATAATACAGCGTCTATCTCTCTTTCATTTAAACCATAAGTCATAAGTTTTTGATAAATTAATTCTAAGATTTGTTCTCTAGCTTTAGGGTCTAACTTGTGGCATTTACTTAATAAGCTTCCAGCATTTTCTTCTACTACCACACTTGCAAAACTCTTAAAGAATAATTCTCTAACTGGTATAACAGGTCTTGTCTCTCCACGAAGAATTTCTTCTAAATCTTTTGTAATCTCTTTTCTAATATTATTAAGGATTACTAAACCTTTGTATCTTCTGACAGTCACTTTTTAATCTCCTTTCTTTTTTGATTTATTAGGACTTGCTGGTCTTCTACTTCTCTTTACAGCAGTAGTAGCTTTCTGTTTAGGTCTAGCTGGTTTGCTAGGAGTTTTCTTATTGCCAAATATTTTATCAAAGAATCCAATTTTAACTTTAGAGTTTTTACTAGAAAATTCCTTTTCTATTACATTTAAATTCTCTGAAATAATTTCAGCTATTGTTGAAATTCCATCAAAGCATCTAGAGCCTTTAATTAAGCCAACATCTATCCTTTTACGATTAACATTAGACTTTAAGTTATCATCTTTTCTAATACATATTACAGAATTCTTTTTAAAATTCTTTTCGAATAATTCTATCTCAGGGAAGACATTATCTTCGTATCTATTGACTACGTAAAATCCTTCAAAAATCTGAGATTGAATATCTCTTTGATAACCTTCAACATTCAACATATTTTGTTCTAGGACATGGATAGGAACTATGTCTAATCCATAATCTACTAGGTCACCATACAAACTATAATCTACATCTAGTATTATAGTATTAAATTTACTTTCTAGTTCTTTTAATAAGTAAACTACGTCATTACATCTTTTTTCTAAATATCTAGGCTGTTTTATAGCAGTACCAGGAAGTAAATAAAAACCCCCAGTATGGACTATGTTACCCTCTAAGTCTAAATCATCTAACTGTAAAGAAATAGATGATATTAAATTATCGATTGATGACTTAGGTGCTTTAATGTTTAACATAGAACAAAAGTCATTATTACTTCCTAGGTCTACCAATAACGTAGAACCTTTGGTTTTGTTATAAACCATCATAGAGCTTAATAATGCTAGGGTACTTCTGCCACAACCTTTTCTTTTAGAAGTTATTGCATAAAACAAAATAACTTACCCCCTTAATTAATTAGCATTAGCTTCAGAATTAGCATTATCTATAACTGGAGTTACACCACTTACAGAGTAAGTCTTATCTAAAGGTTTTTGACTTAAATCATTATACTTAGCACAGTATAAAGAACCTTCTTTCATAGCGTTATTTACATCTGAACTTTCATCTGAAGTCAAATCAAATATTACATAACCAACAACAGTATTCTCATCTAGAACTGGAGTACCACTTGTAGACTTAACCTCTTTAACTTTAACTTGAGGTACAACTACTGCATCAACTTTATTCTCATCTTTGTAAGTTAATTTGATAGCAACTACATCACCAACTTTAATTGAGTTAGCTACAGAACCAGCAACAGATACAGGGAATGAAACTTCAATGTTTCTTCTTAAATCCTCTAATACAGTTACATCAGATGTAGTTAAAGGAGAGTTAACAAATAAGTCATGAGCAGCAACACCGTTATCTAAATCGTTAACATTAAGAACTAGGTTCTCCATACTAACTGAAGTATTACCAGAAACATAAACCTCTCTGTATTTACCCTTTAAGCTATGACCAGCAGAAACATCTTCTGTTAAAAGATATTGTTTTATAGAACTACCTTTCTCAGAATTTTTACCAAATATAAATCCCCCTAAACTACCTACTGTTGTTAGGACTATGAAAAATATTAAAGTCATTATAAAAGTTTTTTTACTTACCATCGAATTCATTTTTAATTACTCCTCCCATTTAATTTATATTAAAATAACGCAGGAGTGTAACCATTAGAAAATAAATCTCTAATCATTTGTTCAGATACATTATTAGCGTTAACGACAAACATTAACATAAACTTATTATCACTAGGAACTATTTGATGTTTAATACAAATAGATAATACATCTAATTCATCAGTAACAATAGTGCTTGAATAATTATCTACTAGGCACATCTTTACATTACCATAAAGATTAAATTCTTCGTTATAAGATTTAAAATGAAGAGTATCTTTATGATTAACATACAGTTTAAAAGTAGACATTTCTTTACTAACATAAGAATCAAAATTGTCATCTAAATCTATGTATTTAAAGAAAGCTATAGCTCTCTTTTTAGTGTTAACTGGACCTATTATTTTTAGGAATCCTTGATTATCAACACCATGTCTATTTTTAAATCCTATAATAATTCCTAGGGCTTCAATACCGTCGTAATCAGTATTCCAATAACCTAATGTATCTCTAAATTTAGGATACATCTCTAACAGAGTATTAACGACAGTATCTTTCTTTCTTCTATCTCCTTTAATAGCTTTAGGCATTAATCCGTGCCTCCAACTAGCAGGGAGTATAGTATCGAAATGTTTTACATTAAGTTCATCCTTTAATGGCAACAATGTCTTCTTCAGTTTTGCTAGGGTTGAATTTCTTCTACCACTAATATACCCTAAAGGCTCCTCCATTACTAAGTATCTGATATTAACATTATGAAGAGTTTTTCTAATAAATTTACACAACTGCGGAACATAGTAAGCGTCTCTATCGAAGTTGAATACTTCTAAGATTATAGTAAAGCTTTCATCTAGTGGACATATAGCTATACCAGTACAAGTTGTAGACTGGTCAATCCCAATGTCATAAACTTTACTTTCATCTAAATCTAATTTAAAATTATTAATTAAATCCCTGTACACAGTACAGTCATTATTATCTAAATAAGCCATACTTATTTGAATCATTATTAATCACTCCCTAAAAGATTTTGAATGTCATTTCTTAAAGATTCAAAACTTTTTGAAAAGTTAGATTTATTAAACATTAAATTAAAAATCGACTCTGCATCAAAACCATCTTGCATAAGTTTAGCTGCTTTCAATTTTTCCTCAGTTGAACAATTATTAACCAAATACTTAGAAAGGTCCATAAAGGATTTTACAGAACTTCTTTGTAGTTTAACTTTCTTAAATGAATTATTATCCTTCAATAAATCATCCAAGTTAGGTGCTGAATCAAATATAGAATTAAATCCTAAATAAGCTATTGCTTCAGCATCTGATTTTAATAGATTATCTAAAACTCTAGAATAAGTTATATTCTTACCTAATACCTCTGTTTGGTACTTAGATATAAAGTGGATAGCATTACCACCACCACCTTCACCACAACCGAAACATTTAAATAGATTTCTATTTAAATCTACTTTCAATGAAGGGTCAGAGTCCTTATGAAAAGGACAAACAATATTTACACCATTAACAGTAGTAATACTGTTGTCCAATAAATCATAAGATTTTAATAATTCCATAAAGTCTAACTTATCATTAAAATAAGAACTAGCTTTATCAATCTTATCTTTATTAATCATCTGAATCACCTTCTAGGGTTTCTTCTAGAGTTGAACTTCTCATTAATAAATGAGCCTTAGGAGCAGAAGCTTGTCTTAAATTCTCTTTCTTCTTTTCCCTCATGAAATCTATAATTTTATTTTCAACAGAAGTATCTAATCTAAATTCATCTATTAAATCTAGTAAGTACTCTCTGTCATTTTCATTTTGTAACTTCTCAGCAAAATTACTCCATCTAATAACTTTCTTTTCATTTAGAGTTAGGTTCTTGCTAGGAGTTGAATTCAATGCACTTGAACTTCCTAAAACGTTAGTTAGTACAGCTTTCTTTTTAACTCCTTTAGATACAACATAACATTCTAAACTTCCAGAAGAGTCTATAGATAAATTAACTTTTATAAACACTTCGCCAACTTTACCTTTAGGAATGTTGTCTACATTTAATGTACCTAAATAAACACACTCTTCTGGAACTGTAGAGTTACCTGAATAAACATGAATATCAACTTGCTCTTGATTATCTCTACTTGTACCGAATGCTCTAGTAAATGAAGTTGGTACTGCAACATCCCTAGGGATTATGTTAGTAATTCTACCATCTGCTAAAACACCTATTCCATGAGATAATACATCAAGAATATTTATATTACTTCCACCAAACTTTAAGTTAGAAGATTGAACAGCGGCACCTAAAGAAACAGCTTCATCTGGGTTTAAGTCATCAAAAACTCTAATGTTATAATTAAGTTCTAATAACTCCTTTAGAATCTTATTTTTAGTAGAACCACCTATAGTTACTATACCCTTCAAGTTAGTTGAGAATTCTTTTAATACCTCATCAATATAGACTTTAGTTCTGTTGAATATTTCTAAAGTTGCCTTATAGAAGTCGTTAGGATAAACATAAACATCTTCATTAACCTCTTTACCTCTAATTGGTTTGTAATTTACATTCATGATAACTATGTCATCAATACAGTCTTTCTTTCTCATTTCAAGTCTTAGCTTTAAATTCTCTTTTACATACTCTGGCATATAACGAAGTTGAACACCTTTTGACTTTAATCTTTCTAACACTATATTTAACATGATTTCATCTAAATCATCACCACCTAGGTTAACATCACCTCTAGTAGCTTTAACTATATAATCAGATGCTATGTCTTTAGACTTATTATTATCTTCAGAACCTAAACCACTAAACCCATAAATGTCTCCAAATAAATCATCAGTTGATTTTGTAGGGCAACTTAAATAAATCAATGAAGCATCGAATGTACCTCCACCTAAATCATAAACCAAGAAGTCTCCATTAATTTTACTATCTAGGTTTAGAGCCAATGAACCAGCTGTAGGTTCTCTTAATACTTGAAGAACATTTAAATTAGCTAGCTTAGCAGCTTTTAATGTATCATCTACTTGCTTACTATTAAAATCAGCAGGAACAGTTATAACAACGTCTTCAACAACTTTATATCTATCTGAGATATTCTCTACTAGGGCTTTCAGTATTTCAGCAGAAACCTCATAAGGATGTAAAGTTAATTTATCTCCATTCTCAGCTACCACTTCAACTTTCTTTTCTGTACCCATTAATTTCTTAACAGAATATACTACTGATTTTTTACCTCTATTAACATAAGCTTCTTGACCTACTACTGGTTTAGAATCTTTATCCATATACATTACACATGATGGTAGAGTAGGTTTACCATTTCTCATAGGTATAACCTCTGGTAATGAACCTTCTTTAAAAATAGATATACAACTATTTGTAGTACCTAAGTCTATTCCAAATGCAGGTGATTTCTTTTCAGTTTTACCACCAAATAAGTTTGAATCATTTAACATAATAATTTCCTCCTTTTATTCTGACATTTGTCAAAAATATAAAAATAGTCTAAACTTTCCAAAATAATAAAATAAAATAGTTGCTTAAATGAACTATAAGAGTCTGATACTCTGAATATTCAAAAATAACAGACTCTAAATCTGATAATTCAATCTTACAACTATTACACTGTTATATAAAAAAATATAACAGAAAAACAGTGAAATATGAGTCAAGCGTTTTCTTAATTTTCAATCCTAAAACCTAGGGATTTGTATAGCTCTAGAGCTACATTATTAGATTTGGATACTAATAAATAAACTTCACTATATTTGTTACCATACTCCTTTACTATTTTATTTAAAGATAATTCTAGGAACTTCCTTCCTAATCCTTTACCTCTATAATCTTTTAATAAACCATAATTTAAAATGTAAGCATAGTCGTTAGTCCTTTCAAAATCTAGGGTACCTACTAAGATATCATTATCATAAAGAAATAAACCAAATCCGTTACCAATAGAAAAAGAAATCCTTAGACTCTCAATATGACCTTTTAAATCAAAGCTAGGGTTGAAAACTTCCTTATGGAATTTAAATTTTGCTTGCACATCTTTACAATCACTATAATCCACAATCTTTAGTTGCAAATTATCTATACTTGAGTTATTGGGGATAAAATCCTTAAACTTTAAACTCATTAAATGCATATCATACCTCCACACTGTTTTTAATTTTATTAATAAGTAGATGCTAGGATAACTATAGAACTTTACTATAATAAACTAACTTTAAACTAATTCTTAATAAAATTTAGATAAACTTAAATTACAATTAATTGTCAATTGTATTGCGAATTAAAATACTATTGTAAAATTTTGAATGAGGTTAACTATGGACTATAAAATTAAATATCAAATCAACAATTAACCATAATGTAAGTTTATTTAGATTTTATTAATAAATTTATAAACTAATTAAATATCAATATAATATGGGGATTAAGATTAACAAAATCCCCACTATTGGAATTAACAAACTCCTGGATATTTTTCTTTAAGAGCCATAAACTCTGGAGAAGTACTAATTGATAAATCATCACCATAAGACTTCTCTAAATCTTCTAATATTCTTTTATCTTCAATTAAATCCAGAAATCTTTCCATACTACCTATATCACTAAAATCTAATGTTTCTAGGTAGGATTTAATTTTTAAGTAATCACACATCATGCCCTCCAAATAGAGCTATCACTAATATGACTTAATTCTCTAATGTTGGTGATTACTTTATTATCTGTAAATGAATCAACTAAATCACTATGAGACCATTCTTCAGAAACTATAAAAGCTTTCTCAAACTGTGCTAGGTCTAACTCTTGTATGAAAGCAATCTTACTGTCATCAAACCTGTAAGTTATTATATCACTTATTCTCTCATATTCATTACAGTAATTGTATTGCATGAATTCATTGAAATCACAGAATATACATTCATCAACTTCAACTCCAAACTGCACTATTATGTCTCCAGTCTTAATAGGAAGGTTGTTTAAATACTTTAGCCAATTGTTAGATAAATCTCCGTATCTTTCATCTATACAGTAACCATTAACAATAGACTCACTATCAATATTTAATTCCTTTAAACTAGATACTAGGATTTCTCTACAACTATCTTCTAACTCAAAAGCACAATTAAATCTTAGGAAGCCTGTATCCATTATCTCATCAATTTTATCATTATCTATAACAGTAATAAATTTCAATCTAATCACCTCCACAACTAATATAAAATTTCTATATATCTATAATATACTATCTTTATAACTTAATAAGAATTAATACCATAAAGTAATACTCTTAATATAACTACATAACAAATATAAATTCTCAAACCTAATGTACACTTCATCTAAAATAATACAACTATACTGGGGGTGCTAAAATCTCACTCTCTCCATAATAAAAGTATAGTCGCTTGGTAAAATGTAATAAGACTCTAAGTTGTAATACTTTCCAAATCTTATTACAAAATCTAGTAAAATGAAATCAAGTATTGTTCCGTCATCTTCTACTTGAATTAGTAAAGGTTCTAAAGTTTCATCATCTTCAATTACAGTTCTTATGAATAAATCTCCATCATAATTAAACACAGAAATATCACAAGTACCAAAACCGACATCAAATGAATTCTTATAAACTAATTCGCTAGATAGTACAGAATTTCTATTTGATTCATCACCTAGAAATCTAAACTTATTTATTATAATAGATGTTTCTTTAAATGTTAATATTTTCATAAATACCTCCAATGCTAGAGAGATAATTATTAGGAAACTATTACAAACCTAATTATAAAAATATCCTATCTATTAACGGTCAATCTACTAGGCTACATTACTTTACAAAATCTCTAGTTATAACTACAGTCTCTCTAAATAATCTAACTGGCTTTTCTTTCTTGTTTGATAATAGTATCATCTTAACTAATCCAACGATTAAACCAATAGGCATTACTAGGATTGATAAAATAAGTTTAACTATAAACATAAATATAACCCATATAGAACCTACCACACCAGGAATAACTCCTTTTAAAAACATTTTAACTATTAGGTATACTACAACAATTGTTATAGCAATATTTAAATAATCTCCGAACATAATAACTCTCCTTTATAAAACTCTTAATAATTCTAATTTAAATCAAATACAACTCTCCATCTAAACACGAATTAATCTCATCAACTAAATCATGTAATTCCTTCAAATCAACTGAACTGAAGTTAATTGAAGAAATCTTATTTCTAATATTTTCTTCAAATACATATAAATTATTTATCTTCAATAATGTTGAAAAAATAATTATAGGAGACGTATAAGACTTTAAATTATTTAAACAAAATTTTACAGTTTGCAAAGATATACTATGACAATACGGAAATAATGTACTAGGTCTTATCTTAAGTGAACTAGGACTTTTTGTTAAACAGAATCCACTATCTAGGATAGGTAGAGAATTAAATTCCAATAATAAAACATCATATATAAAAAGCGAATTCTTCTTTTTAGCTTTGTTAGTTAAAACTATTCTTAACTTGCTTAAAGTTATTTTGGATATCTCACTAACAGTCTTCTTTTCTCTCAGAATATAATCAAAAATCTCTAAGAAGTCATCCATAGAAATTAATTTATTTCTGTATAACATAGTCAGTTCAAAAATCATCTCTAAATTTTTATCACTCATCTTAGAGATTAATAGATAAATAAATAATGGACTAATTTCATAGAACAAACACCTATCTAATAACCAACTAAGAGTGAATGAATTTAAGGCTTTAATATCTTCAATTAAATCGTTCTTGTATACTTCAAACTTGTAAACAGTATCACCATACAACAACTCTCTTAAAATAATCTCAATCTCCTCTGACATAAATTACTCACAACCTCTGCACCAATCTTTATTTATTTTTTATCAAATTATAAGTTAATAAATATTTTAGAAATCATTATTCATACTGATTATTATTCAAGAAACCAATAATAAAAGTTTTAATAACTTAAATAGATATTATTTTATAAATGTATAATTAGCTTAATGTTAATTTAATTATTTTATGTTATATGTTTGTCATGTATATTTTTAATGTCTTTGATATTATTGTAAAACATTTATAAATAAAATATCATAAAAATTATTCAACTTTTTATGCTAGGATTCAGTAATAATTCACAGTAAATGATTTCAAACTATCACCCCCTTTCAATGATTAAAATAAATTTATAGTCATTATTTAAATAGAGATTATTGAATTATTGAATTATTGATATTATTTAATTAATATAAATCTATTTCTATATCTTCATCACCAAAGTCATCTGAGTTAGGGTCATCATAAATTGCTTCTATATTATTTATAGCTGCTGAAACTTCTAATTCATCAAACCCATCATTAGATTGTAATTTAGGGTCAAATAACCATTCACCACAGTTAAATAAAACTTTCATAATTATTGTACCAACTGAAGCTTTACTTGTACCCCTCCTCTTAAACACTTGGAAAGCCCTCATAGATTGTTTTTCTAATTTCTCATTAACTGTTAGGATTAAAATATCATCTGCTTCTTTAGATAAAACTGAAGAACCTCTAGTAGGAGAATTATCATAAATCCTACCAAACTTAGTTAATTCAGTCTGTGCATTAACACTAAAGTGAGAAGTAACTACAATACCTACACCATATCTATTTTTAAAGTTTCTTAAAGATACTGCTAGGTTATCTATTTGCTCTTTCTCTCCCTTTAGTTTACCACTAGATAGTAAAGCTGCAGAATGGTCTATTATAACTAAATCAAATTTATATTTCTCATAATCAGCAACTAACTCCTGATAAACTGTTTCATAAGTGTAAGAAGACCTATAATGGAATAATCCTAATTCAGCTAACTTTGAAACACCTAAGTTAATAATCTTTTGAATCTCCTCTGGAGCATCCTCAGAATTAACTATATCCCTAACACTTATAAAAGCACCAAATTCTTTATAGATAAAATTCTGTAATACTGATACATAAATACTATTAGGGTCTGATTCACCTACCATGAATAAAACTTTCTTTCTATCCTTAATAGCATTGTTTGCTAGGTATGTGCAGTAAGTAGTTTTACCTACACCTTCTTTAGAACAAATTACACAAATCCTATTAGTAGAAACTGGTATAAAATCATCTAACTGAGGCATACCATAATTAGTAATCTTTTTATTTGATAATCTAGCTTTATTTAACAACTCGATACCTTTATCTAAACTATTAATAGCTTTTGTATCTTCATTAGAATCATCATTTAATCTGTTATTTAAATCACTAATTAGTTTGTCCATATACTTAATCCAGTCTTCTGAACTTTTATAAAACTCTCTATTGTACCAAACACCATTACGTATAATCTCAGCTTGAGTAGTAATAGTTGACTCAGCTATAGAATCCATAAACGCTGCTCTATATGCAACAGAATAAGAAAGGGCTTCACTACTAGGTATCTCTTTATCGAAACATCTTTCATATAAATCTAGCACTTCATTATACAGTTTAGAAGCAGCCTGCTCTAAACTAAGGCTATTAGTAAAATCACTAGGAACTCCTCTAACTTCAAACCAAGACTTATACTTATAGCCTTCTGTAGAAACAAATCTTACTAAGTCAGTTTCTAAAATTGCATTTAAAGAATCTCTAGTTATTTTAGGAGTAAAAGTAGAATCTATTCCTAAATAAACTTTCTTTATAGAATCCACTATATTCATGAATACTAGGTATTCTAAATCCATCTCTTCTACCTTGATATATCTAAGAATTATCTTCTCTATATCTAACAATAAAGATGGGTCATAATTACTATGTGGAAGCATACCACTTATTAAACTATCTAATACTTCTTTTAAATCATCATTAAATTTTATAATCATAATATCTCCTCCTAAACTTATTATCCTATTTGTATTCCTAGGTTACTACAACTATTTAAAGAGCCGTCAGATGAATCACATACAACCTTTAATTCAAATAAAAGTGAGCTAGGATTTGAAATAATATTTCTACTTAAGTCATCATAACTAAATAATGTATCAGAACTTAAAAAGATTTTAATTCTACCTTCTATTAGGTACTTATCAATAATTTCATAAGACCACCCGTGTATATTCTTTCTACTGTATTTAGGGTAAAAAGGATTATAAAAATTAAATGTATATTTATTATTGTGTATAAGGACTTCATTTAAGAATCCATTAGAGTAAAGACAATGAACAATCTTATCATTCAATATTTGCTCTTGACTTCTTAAATCTTCTCCCTCCACATAAACACCTGATTTAAATAAGTAAACATAATCTACAGATAATAAATTCATAAAATTAACTTTTTTAAACATAGACTTATAATGAATCTTTAAATCATCTAAAGTTTCAAATTCATTTAAATCTACTGTACACATACTATACCCTCTAGATGATGAATAGTGAACAACTCTATAAACTAAAAATCTATCTATTAATCTATAATAGATTACTGTACCTTGCTCTACATCGAATGACTTTAACTCTTCTTTATCACTCTTAGGCATATAGTCAAATATATTTATCTCATCACCATTATCTGAATCTTTAACTAAAGGATTAGTATTTTTTACTAGTAAACTGTTAAACTTGCTAGGATATGATTTATCCATCCTCTCCGAAGAATTTCCAATTAAATCGTAATCATTTAGATTAACACCACTATCAGCATTATTATCATAGTTAGATTCTATGAATTTATTATTACTACCTTTCCTGTTTAAAATCTTATTTAGAAACTCTATTTGAAATTTCTTTAAAAACATAATTAACCTCCCAATCATTCATTTCGGAGAATTATAATAACCCACCAAAAGAACTTATTAAAAATAAAATTAATAATCCAACTATAAAATAAGTTACTGTGCTAAATCCTTTTTTAGCATCATCGTAGCTATAATTTCTTCTGTCTTTCATAGTCATAAATAACCTCCATAAATTCAATCAACTTGTGCTAGGATTTATTTGAATTAACTTAAAAACCCTTTTATTGTTTCCGGAATTATAGGAAATATATCAGGCAGAACAAAATAAACAAAAGCACAAGCTATACCAATTATTAATAAAACTTTTATTCCAAACTTAATTATACTCTTTAAAATAGTTACTATAACCATTGTTATGACAAAGGCTATAATTGCTTCTATACTCATTAATAACCACAATCCTCCCCTGAAACATTTATATAATTATCTATCAAGTCAATAATTTACTATCTACTTCTTACTAGGTAGTCTTTCTCTATTAAAAACTGAGGATAACTATTTCCATTATATTCATTTATACTAGGGCAACCTACAAGTGAGAGCGTTCTAGGTTCCTCCATTTTTCTGTATTTATCCGCCGCTTTGAATCCAATAGAACATAGTCCTGTTGAACCAACCAATCTTAAAGTTTTACAATCTTTACCAACGTATACACTATTGTTTTTATTCTGTAATGATTTATCTAAATCAACACAAAAGTCTTTTAAAAAGAAAACTGGCTTTCTAAAAGAGTTTCCATAAGGTCCTAGCAATTCAACTAACTTACATAAAGATAAAGAAACATCTTGCTCTTTAATTACTAGGTCAATATCTACTACGTTCTCGTACAATTCGTCTTTGTATGAATCACAAAGATATATTAACTTTGATTTAAATATATCTATCATATTGGGGTCTATTGTTAAACCTGCGGCCATAGTATGACCACCAAAATTAATTAGGTAGTTGCTTAAAGAATCTAAAACTCCTTCAATATCAATACCAGGAATTGACCTACAAGAACCTTTATAAGTACCATCCTCGTTAGGGCAAAGAACTATAACTGGCTTATGGAATTTATCTACCAATCTACCAGCAATTATTCCTATTATACCTTCAGTGAATTTATCACTATGTACTAGGATTGCTTTGTTGTTAGGATTCTCATTCTCCATTAATCTTAAAGCTTCTTTTAATTGCTCTTCAGTCATTTCCCTTCTACGTTTATTTATTTCATCCATCTTATGAACCACTTTATCTAGTATATTTAAATCATCATCAACAATAGCATCAACTATCTGTAATGGATTTCCTTCTATTCTTCCCATAGCATTAATCATAGGACTAATGTAGAAACCTATAGTATCCGAAGTAAATCTATCTACCTTTAATAGTGATTTTAATCTAATAATGAAAGAATTCATTATTGGCATTCTTTCTTCATTAAACTCTTGTAATACATTATTAACTATTATTCTATTTTCACTTATTAAAGGAACTTGGTCACCAACAGTTGCTATTGCTACCAACCATCTTAATCCACTTACATAATCTCTCTTAGGTAAATCATTTGGATATAGAAAATCACAAAGTCTTAGCATAACCTTCCAAACAACACCTGCCCCACATAATTCCTCAAAAGGATATAAACAGTCCACTCTCTTAGGATTAACAACAGCGGTTGCATTTGGTATAACACTAGCAGGTTTGTGATGGTCTGTTATTAAAACATCTATTCCTTTAGAGTTACAGTAATCAACAGCTTCAAAAGATTTTATTCCATTATCAACAGTTATTATAACCTTGACACTAGGGAACCTTTTAATAATTTCATCAACACTATTAACTTTTAAACCATAACCATCTCTGAACCTACTGTTCATATAATAGTCTACTTTAAATCCTAAATGTTTTAATGCTAGGACAGCAACACAAGTAGCCATACATCCATCTGTGTCGTAATCACCCATAATAACTACTTGCTCTCCTTTAGTAGAAGCTAAAGTCAATCTACTACAAAACTCCTGTGAATCCCTCATTGGAATATTGTAGAGATTTTCTATCTTTCCAAAAAGAGTCAGCATGATACTATCTTTATCTCTGATACCTCTATTAAATAAAATTCTAATTACTTCTCTAGGAATTGACTTTAATTCTTCATCATCAAACAATCTCTTTAACAAAGCTTTTTCAGCATCAGTTAATTTATAAGTTCTATACCTAGGCATTACAAACCACCACCTTGCAAATATTTTTTAAATCACTAATTTTATTTTAAATAACTCTGAATAATTATAAAACAATTCCTGTTCTAGGATTTCAAAAAAGTTATCATCATTTAAAGACTTCTCACCAAAAACTATAACAAACTTAGAGTATAAATCTTTACAATAATAGTCTAAGAAATCTTTTACTACTATACTAACCCTATCAAACATAAATACACTTAACTCTCTAGTATTAAGATAAAACAAACCATCAAGGTTTAAATCATTGAATGCAACCTTTATGTTAGGTGAACTATGTGAATCTAATTTTAAAGATTCATTAGCCTTTAAAACTAACTCAAATAAAGTATTATAACAATTAGTATTAAAGTTCACCATTTTAACTAAATCATAAGAGATATGATACAACACATCATTTCTATAAAATAGACCAATTATTGGTGTATGTGTAGAAAATGTTAGTGAAACAGTTTCTTCTGACAAGCTAGGGTGAACTTCAGTACATATAGCCAAATTATCTATATTTGACTTAATAAAGCTAATTAGAAATTCTGACTCTAATTTATTTAATGAATCAAAATACATTATATCTTCACATACTTTATTTAAAATAAATTTACTAAACATATTAAATCACCTCTAAATATTAATTATAATATACTCTATGTCCTTCCAATACAAGCAAAAGATAGTTTAGGCAAACTTTATTAATAAATAATTAATAAAACAATTAACAAATCATTAATAAGTAATTAATAAAATAATTAATAAAACAATTATTTAAACTCGAACCACTCAGGAACTTCTCTTTTAGTCCACACAGCTATGTTCTGTTTATCACCTATATAATAATTTCTATAAGCCTCTACTATATCGCCACATTTATACATGCTAGGCATACACTGTGGTGGGATTGTAATTCCATTTCTTCCAATGTTAGGAATTTCTAAATCTCTTATAACAAAGAAAGAAGCATGAGCATTAGAAAATCTATGGTAGAATTCATCTGACACATAGTAAGCCATCTCACGCAGACACTCCCAATTATCCAATGACTCTCTCACCCATATAGCACAAGGATGATTAATATGTGTAGCCTTGTAACCACAGTCTTTACCACTTAACCTACAAGCAGTAGATAATAATTGAGCGTACTCAATCAACATTTTATTAACATGTTTATCACAGTAATATTTTGCATTTGTTTCTAAATCATAGTCTAGCCAAAATATATTCATATTACCTCCTAGGCATTGCCTAAACTATCTCTGTAAATAAAACAATTGTTGTTAACTATTTTATTTACACAAATAGGGAAACAATATACTTACACAAGTAAAGAAGTTTAAATCTTGTGCATCTAATTCATGTTTTAATTTACGCATTTCATTTCTCCTTTTTATACATATATTTATAGTTAATCAACTAAATAAAAGGGACTAGTATTTCTAATCCCATCTATTAATTGATTAAAAAATAATCACTAAAAATTAAGTTTTAATAATACTTTTAAAATAAAAATTCAAAAGAATCAACTTCAGGCATACTATCTAACATAGAAGTAGCATCTATACATAAAAGATTATCAAAGCATCTACAAACTTTCTTTTTAACCATTAAATAGTGTGATGGTATGTACTCAATTTTACCCTCTGAATGCAACTTCTCGTAAAGACAAATGTTACGTTCAGAATAACGACGACTCAGAATCTTGTATAAGAAATTCTTTAATCTATCCTTCTCAGAAATATCTAAACTTTTACGTCTGTACTTATAATCTAAATGAAAATCAACTTTCATAACAATCCTCCATAATTTTATCTTTTGTATAATATTTACAATATGTATAATTTTAATAAAATAATTAATGGTTACTAATTACAACTTGTTAGGAGTATAAAGTAATATCCATTATTAATAACTTAAGTGAAATTTACCTTTACTATTAGTCATAGGTAGTTGGACTCTAAAGAACTTTAAGTTTTTACCATCTTTAGTTGTCATATCAGCTAGGATATGAAGAATGTATCCTAAAGCAAAACCTAAACTAAATCCTAAATTAAAAGCTAGGAATGCTGAACCTATAAACACTAAAGTACCAATCCATCTATGAGTATAAAGTCTATGCCCTGATAACTTACCTAACACAGTATTAACTATAAAGATAAATAATGCTAGGTTACTTAATAACGAATCTTTTGCAAAATTTAAAGTATCAGTAACTATTGATAAATCTACATAATGTGCAAGACCTAAAGCTATAACTAATAATGTAACTATTTTACTAAACATTTGAGAAGCTTTAGATTTTTTACTATCTATGTCTGGCATATAACTTCCAATAAACGCTCCTGCTAAAACTGGAGTTACTACTGTAGCTATATTGCTAGGTGATAAATTACCTCCTAAATAAACATACGATAATAAAGCACCTGCTCCTAATCCTATTGTGCTGTGTTGTTTTCCTGTCATTTGTAACAAATCCTTTCCAAAATCTATTTATTATTTAATCTAATTATTTCTTATTTTTTACACTCTTATATAAATCATTTTATAAAGTATAAAGTGAATAAAAAATTAACTAAAATAATAAATTTAACATTACTAACTTAAATTATATTTTATTTAACTAAAAGATAAACACCAATAGATACTAACAAGCAACAACAGGCCTACAACTAATAACCTCTAAATTCTTAACCAAAGCCCTATTCCTATAAATACTATTCAACTTATAATTTACATCTTTTAAATCAGTTGCATAACAGAACTCTTTTATACAAACCTCTTTTGGTATATCTACATAATAGTGAGATAAATCTACTAGGTACTCTAAATCGTACTTAATTAAAAATCTGTTTAAATTGTTTCTAAATACTACATAATCTCTCAAACACTAAACCTCCTATAAAATCTTTATTAATCACTAAACCTTATACTAGATTTAAATCTAGTTACTTCTTCTAAATTCATACCTAATATGTCAGAAACAATCTGACATCTATTATAAACATTTCTTATGAAATAATCATACTCTCCTGTGTCTTTGACAACTAGGAAATAGATAGGTAACTCTTTTGAATCTAACGTTCTTTCTGCTCTACCTATTAATTGTTTAACATGAGAAGTAAATTCATAGAATATTACATAATCAGATGTAAGGTCTATAGCTTCTGTGATATTAGTAATTACAAAGTCATAATGATTATCTCTATACTCTTTTGCTCTTTTATCTTTCTCAGCCCTACTCATATCGCCGTTAATTAACATTACTTTTAACCCAAACTCAGTTAAAAATTCATATAATGCTTTTTGAACATTTTTAAGATTAGAATAAATTAATCCTTTCTTCTTATAATGTTCCATTTGAATCTCTATTACTTTCTCAAATGAGTTATAAGCACCTTCGCCTTTTGTAATATAAAACATACCTTCTCCATTAACTTCAACCTGAGATTCTAAAGGGTCTATCTCTACTAGGTATCCTCTATGATTATTGAATTCTCTTTGTCTAACAACAAACAAATCATAAAGACTAGGGTCTAATATTCCTTTACCATAATCCTTTAAGTCTTTAGTTAAAGTTTTCCAGTTAGGTACCATGTCTGGATTTATCATGTGAAGTGCTTTAGCTAATTGAGATTCATCTGTAGTCATAGGTGTAGCAGTAAGACCTAATTTGTATTCAAATCTACTTAGAATACTTTGCATCAATAAACCTCTCTTCGATTCATTAAAGTTACTAACTAAATGTAACTCGTCAACAACTACAGCTTTGAATGAATCTAAATAAAGACTTAAAACCTTCATATGCTCCACCATGTTTAAACAACCATGAGTTAGAACTATTACATCATACTGGTCAACATCTATTGGACGTAGAATATTATTAACACTCTCAGTATAGAATACACATCTAAGACCAGTACATTTTTTAATCTCATTACAAAAAGAACTAACATTAGAGTTAGTAGTAAATGCTAGGAACTTATCTCCAATGTTAGCATTCTTTAAAGCTTTGAAAAATCCACCAGCAACATAAGTTTTACCTAGACCAGTATCATACATACAAATGAATGATTTAACTGCTAGTATATGTAATAAATCAATAGCTTGATAATCTCTCAAAGCTGGATAGGTTATTTCTGTTAGGGCTTCATAAGATTCTAATTTACCTATATCATCTAGTAAACCCTTGTATCTAAAATTATTATCTATAAAATCTGACATAACAAACCCTCACATATTATTTTATTTTTATTAACAGAAGTTAACAAGTAAACCTAATCTTTCATTAAGTATTATTAAAACTGTTAATAACTTTATATCAAATGAATACTTCTATTAACTTATAAATAGTTTATTATTATTAAATTTAAACCAATTAATAAACTTAACTATAGAGTTCATACTAGGTATTATAGTTGAATCCCCATATGTCTCTTCAAAGCTAGGAACCATGATACTGCAGAATTTACCCTCATAGGTATACATAATATCTGTATAAAAGTAAGAATTACTATAAACAAAAATATTGTCTCTGTTTAATTCTCCCATTAACTTATAGAAGTCGTTTTGGGTTATTTCTGATATAGTAAAACCAGAACCTTCTTCTGCTTTTATAAATGAACTATTAGATTTGTCATTTAACGATAAATATAAATTATCATTATAAACAAAACCTATACCTCTGCTAAAATTAAAATCTGGACAAGTTAAATAATCCAACAATAATCACCTCTAATTCAGAGACTTACATAAACTTCTATTATAGTAATCACATAAATAATGATATTCATCTTTAGTTATTTTATTTGAATTAAAAGCAGAAGATAATGAATCTAAATCAAATCCTTTTGACTCTATTCTAAATAAATATAAACTTAGTATGTTACCTCTAATAAATAAACCATCTCCACCATTATTAATAATTCTTGTTTCTAAATTATTCATTTTTAACACTCCTCAATCTTATCTTTTGTTAATATTAGTTAAATAGACTAATTATTAAACTAACTAATTATTTAACACTTTCATATAAATTTAAATATTAGGATTGAAGTGAATAATCATATTTGAGATTTTCTATATTAGGGTTTATAAATAATCTATTACTATAAACTCTACTTAAAACTCATCATAATAATCATCAAAATCTTCAGGGTCTAATACACCGAAGTAAAATAATAATTCATAATAATCTATAAATGAAAACCACTCAGATAAATCATAAATCAACTCTTCTAATGCTTTATCTTCCATGTCAGGAACTCTATAAAATAAATCATACAAAGTAATTGATATAGCAAAAGTAAAGAATAAAATAAATTGACTAAAGTCATTGCATAAATTTATAAGAGTCATATAAATAAATATTGCTTTTAAATTAAATACCTTAAACATAATAACCTCCTAAATTTAATAAATAACAGTTCCACTATATGAGTCATTATTATGAAATCCATCTTTAGAATACTTATTAGATAACTCCCTGATATTATCATAAAAATCAAATAAAGCTTCCATCGTAGCATACCTGTTAGGTTCACTAATATGAGACACACATCCACTCCTAGGCATCGAGCCAATCCAATCTTCTATAAGCAACAAATCATCTAATGAAATCCTTAAATCTACAAACTCATCTTTCATTAAATCGAACTCATCTACACTATCAAGTATATAACATTCTTTTTCTACATTAAGCTCCACAATGGGCTCTAACGCTGTAACTGAATCTTCTTTATTAAAATCATATAAATCTTTTCTATCTAAACTATCATTAAACATTTTAAACTCTCTCCTTACTAGGGTTATAAACTAACCGCTATAAATAATCACATTCATTGGATTTATAAACAAAGCTAAAGAAATAGATATCACTAGTCTTTAGAAACTTAATTTCATCATCCACAATAATCTTTAAATACTTACCACTAGAATCTATAAACACCCCTGTACAAACTTTACCATCCTTTAGGACAAATGAATATACGGAGTATTTATCTAACTTAAACTTAATAACATTACTCATCTTTAGTATACCTCCGAAAATTACAAGAAATAGTTAAAACTTATTATTCAACTAAGTAATCTATTTCTCCACTTTTTAAATTAAAGTAAACAGAGATTAATTTATCATTACTGTCAAGAAAACTAATTAAAATCTCATAATCGTTTTCTGCAATAAAATTTGTATAATTTTTTAAAACTATGTTAGATGTAAAATCTAACAACTTGAAAGCTAGGAACCCATTATTTAAATAAGTAAACTCTTCATTATTACTAGATGAATAATTTATAGTATAAAACTCACCTTCTAGCTTTATACTAGGAGTCCCATTTTCTATTGTACAATTAAGATAATATTTATTACCAAAATTTATAATCAAGTAAATCATCTCCAAATTAATAATATAAATCTCTATGAATTTAACCCATAACGATTAGATTAAATTCATACAAATTTCTTTTAAATGAATAACAAGACTAAATAGAACTTCTAAATTACATTGTTCTATAGCCTATCAATAATCCACTTATAACCTACCACTTAGAAGATAGTTGGGAAATAATAAACTAACTAAAAGTAATCACTTACCAACTATCTATTCTAATTAATCTAACACTCTAAAGAAATTGTAATCAATGTCAGATAGTATATAATATCCACTAGGTGAATTACCTAAATAAATTTTCTTCTTAAATAAAGATTTTGTTAGGTCTAATACATCACCAACCTTATACTCTAGGAAAGAATACTCATCACCTGATTTTATTTCAATATGAAAATCTTTTATAACTTCTACTTCCCCACAAGGCTTTAAAGGTTTGTTAGAAAATGTAACATTCTCATAATTCTTAGAGAATAAAATCTTCTTATCATATTTCTTATCAACATCTTCCTCTACTGAGAATGAACTAAAATTTTGTATCATATAATCAACTCCTTAGTTAATAACTAATTTTAATAAATAGTGTTAATCAATATTTAACACCTACCAAGTAAAACTAATAACCAGCTTTTATATAGAAAATAAATCCCATACTGAAATTAATTTTTTTACAGTACTTTATTATCATTTATTATTTTTTTTTATTTATTATTTATTATCTAATAACCTAATTAATAATTTATTCATTTCTTCTAACTTATCATTAAAAGGTTTCATTTTAGAATTAAACCAATTTTCCATTTCTTCATAATTGTTAGGTTCAGTATCTGAAACTAAACTTTTAACAATATTCTCGTCATCTGAATTAACATCAACAAATACTTCTGTATTAGGTTCTATGAATTCTTCTATAGATGAATCTTCTATAGATGAATCTTCTGTATCACAATCTACATGAGTATCTTGTAAGTCAACACCAAAAGATTCATAAACTAGCTTATGATTTAATCTAGCATTTACTAATGCATAATTAGAAATTTTATTAAACTTATTAGTAGTAATAGTGTGAAGAAAAACACTATCAGATTCAAGTATAATTTTTGAATGCATAAGTTCTAATGAATGTTTAGGAACTCCATAACTAAGTAAAGTTATAATTTCAGAAGTATAATAACCAAAATTCTCATCACCTAAAAATTCTATAGATAAATCATCATCTAACCATTTAGAAAAATTATTTAATCTGTTATAGAGAATATTTTTATTTCCTTCTTTTAAATCATTAGATATACATTTAACTAAATTATTATGAATTAAATATAAAAGGTCTTTGACAATAGAATTTTTTAAATCTATATCAACTCTAGGTTTATTGACAAGTTTAAATAGTCTATCTATTATTTGATTCGGTTGAATACCATCTTTCCTATTTATTAATGTTAGGTCGAAGCTAACATCAGATGAAGGTGTGTTAGGTGTGTTACTAAATACATCTGAACTACCTAGGATAGTAGTATTGCCTATAACATTAAATTCATTTACATTATTAGAATCATCTACATCATTAGAATCATCTACATCATTAGAATCATCTACATCATTAGAATTATCTAACTCTTCGTCTAAATCTAATTCATCATCTAACTCTTCATCTAAATCTAATTCATTATCTAACTCTTCGTATTCTTCAATGTTAGTTGGTTCATTTAACTCTTCGTCTAAATCTAATTGATTATCTAACTCTTCGTCTAAATCTAATCCTTCAGTTACATCAGTGTTAGGTAAATCATTTAATTCATTTGATTCAGACCTCTTTAATATAGCTCTAATAATAGAATTCTTATTAGTCCTAACGTTAGTAGTTTCTGGTTTAACACTATCTGAACTATCTGTTGAATCACTATTAACAAAACAATTTATCTTATCTTCAATAACTGCTAATTCTGATTTAGCTTTATCTAACTGCTCTAGGTCTGCTAGGTGTATAATCTTCTCTTTGTAATTATCTAATAACTCTACCTCATGTTTATCAATCTTCTTTTTGTTAAATACATAACTATCACTTATATTAGGGTTAATTTCTTTAGGCTCAATGATTGAAGACCTATTAACCAATTCTCTGAATAATATTACCACTGAAGCACTATATTCATCATCAGAAAACTTATTACAACTAAACTTTATTTCATTACCGTGTAAAGTATCTAATATAATGGTAGTACCATTGTTTAACAAAGATTCATCAATAATTGCACCTATACTGTTAGTAATTTCTTCTTCAGTATTGAACATGAGTTTTAAATCACCAGTACCTCCATGAGAAACAAACGGACTAAATGTGAACAACATAAATCTATAATTACCTCTTGATTTAAATCCGTATGATACAGACCTGTATAGATTCTCAATATAAATTTTATTTACGTCCTGCTTTCTTCTATTTAAATCATTTAATCCCATTAATATCATCCCCTTTCCACTAACTATTCCATCTAACTATACTTTGTACCCTATAAGAAGAATCTTTTAAATAATTTGCTATATAATTTAATTCATCTATATTTAAATCACAATCTTCTGTTAGGTTCATAAGTAATCTATCTAAGTCTTTCTTTATTAATCTAAACTCTTCCCTATTAGAATAATCAGTAGGAAGTTTCTTTAAATCGTTCCCATATCTATAAACTATTCTTTTGAATAAATCTTCATTACAAATACATCCATTGTCCTTATCTATTATGTGTATATAAACTTCTCTAGAGAAGTAATTAGTAACATAGATAGGAGGACATTTAGGGTCTTCTTTAAATTTACTGATTATATGTTTTGGTGTACCTTCCATAAAAAACTTTTCATCACCTTTAAACAGTAATTTATCAGTTACCTTTATTTTGAAATTACCTTTAGTGAATTTCTTTTTTAAATCTCTAACTTCTAAATTAAATATATCCATAGATTCTAGGGAATCCAAGACGAATACTTTAATTGCATTATCTTTAGTGAATTCACTATTCATAGTAAATCTCCTTTCTAATTAATATAAAATATTTATTTTATAATTAAACTCACATTAAAGGGAACTAATTAAAGTTCCCTGTATCTAAGTTCAAATAAAGCTAGGTATGACTTTCATAAACAGTTATAAAAGCTTATACACAGATATAAACTCAATATTATCTATTTAAAATAAAGAGAAAATCACATAAATCTTTATCCAATGATTCAATATTAAAATTATTGGTTTCCACCTTCTCATGAACTTTAGGATTATTTAAATTGATAGGGTCTTTGACCTTTAACTCTTCATCACAATTTATCTTAAAACCATTTTCATCTATGAAATTAACAGTACAGTTATAGTCGAACAATTTATGTAATAAACCTACTGTATTGCAATAAACTGAATCATTTGAGATAACTAATATCTCCACATCACCTCCCCTATAATTCATTATATACCCAGTAAGAGCCATACAAGTATAAATCTCTTTAGGATAAGTATAAAGTTCATTAAATTTCATATAGTCCACTTTAATCCCTTTTTTAGTTAAATACGATAAAGTTTCTACATCGACTCCTTTTGAAGAATCACAACAAACTAGAAACAGTTTGTCTCCTGAATCTAAACCTATCTTCCTTAAAACTGAAAAGCTTTCTATTTTATTAACATCTACAATAACAATCTTTTTCATAATAACTCTCCTATATAAATCTCCACTATAATTTTTTCTTATAACTTTTACTACCTTTTAATCCTTTATTAATTAAATTATGTTAAACAGATTACTTAAAAGATAGTTATATAAAAATGTGATAGCATATCCAATAACAGTTACATAAGAAATAAAAAATAAAATATGTAACCAGTTAATCATGTGTATGTATAAAATTTTTACAAAATACTTCAATCCCTTCTTTTTTAAACTATCACTATTTATCAAATAAACTTTACTTAACATAAAATCACCATTAAATCTTTGTAGCTAAAGAGCAACTAGATATTAGGCTATTCATAAATTTAATCATCTCGAATTTCTTTGACTCTAACTCAAATAACTCATCTTCTAATTCTATCACTCTTTCTTTAACATTATCACTACAACCACTTTCAACTATTAATTCATTTATCTCAATCCTAAGAGATATAATCTCATCGGAAATTATTCTAACAAACTTATCTAATTTCACTATTCTGTCATTTAAATTAAAATTAACTTTCTTAGTATTATAATTTTTCATAATAACATAAATCCCCCTACTATTATTTTACACATTAGTATAATTTTTATCAAAGGGAGATAGGTGAGAAAATTATCATCTCATGGAATAAAATAAATAACTTTTAATTAACTAATATTTAATTATTAACTACATGAAATTAAATTAATCAAGCAATTAACACATAACAGATTAATTAATTGTAAATAATAGTTTACCTATGATTTCATCCTCTTTAATAACACCTATGTTAGGTAGTCTACTATCAACACTATTATTTCTATTATCACCTAACACAAAGTATTCATTCTCTCCGAGTTCTACACTCATGTTAGGAGAAGACATAACCTCTTTAATATAATCCTCTACAATAAGTTCACCGTTAATATAAATTGAATTATCTCTAATACATACATTATCACCAGGACAACCAATAATTCTCTTTATGAGAACCTTATTAGGATTATAAGAACGTTTCTCTATAAGAACTATATCACTTCTTTTAAAAGATAATAAACCGAATCTATCCATTATAGATATACCCTTTTGACCATTATAAAAAGTAGGTTCCATAGAAACTCCTACTATTGTTGTAAACTTAAAAATATAAATTATTAATAAAATAACTAAAAAGATTGTTGATTTTAAAACAACACTAAAATCAACAATCTTAAAAGATTTTTTATGTAATTGGAACATAATCCAACTCCTACTTATTTCCTTTTCTTTTCTTACTATTTTTAGAATCTCTAACTATTGAATTAAAGAATATAACAACAAAAGGAATGCTTAAACCAAAGAAAGTTAGAAGCTCTTTTACTTTTTCTACATTAGTAAGATTTCCAAAATTTAGCATATCTATTCTAATAGGATATACAATAGCATATATTAAAAAGTAAGCAATCATTAAATAATTAAGTAAAGCACCTTTAACTCTATTTCTTCTTCTTACTTTAGTTCTAATCTTTCTTTCTACTGCAGTTTCAGTAGTACTAGTAACATTTGCTCTAGTTTCGAATTTAGTAGTATTAGTTTTCATAAAATCATCTCCCAATCATCATTTATAATTTACACTAATATATAAACTATACTGTTAGGATAAAAGTGAAAAAATTTTATTCTAAACTACTGAACATCGGTTACAAAAAACGTATACTAGCCAGTAATTAACTCTATGCTAGGATTATAACTATTTTAAAAAAGCTAATGTTAAAATAGATATTACCAATAAAACTACAGTATTAAAATAGATTGTAGTAGAATAACATAATCTAAGTATTTTATTGTTGTATCTTGTTAATTTGAATAACTCAAGTATTGGGTAGAAAGGTTTTATTATCTCAAAAGATAATATAGAGAATATTAGGAATGCACCTAAACACAATAAACCCCTACCTGAATATAATCCAGTATGAATTATAACAAACTCAAATATAAGTATAATCAAATTACAAAAGAAAATAATAGAACAAACTAACTCACTATACTTTAGTAAATCGTTAGCGTTATCAAAGCCTTCATCTTCTGCTAGGTGGTTTAAACAATCCTTTAATCTACAATCAAAATCTTTTCCATCATTTGTGCTAGTGGTGATATCTTCTATACATTGATAATCTAAATAATTATTTATAATGTCATAATCAAACCCAAACTTTAATAATATTGATTTTAATTTTCTATTTGAATTAAATCTATAAAAATCTAAAAATGAGAATAACAAAATATACACCTCCTTAAACACATACAATCGTTCTAACTAAAGAAACTAGATTTACCTATTTCACTTAAATTAGACCTACTCTTATCTAAATCTTTATCTTTTGTTTTATCATCATTTTTATTACTAGTATTCACATTATTTACAGTATTAACATTATCTACAGTATTAGATAATTTACTATCTGAACCATAATACTTACTAATAGGTGTGCTATTACTAGGTTCAATACTGATTGACTTATTGCTAGTATATTTGTTAGCAACTCTCCTTATTCTAGCTTTGGTAAAACTCCTTTGCTTACTATCACTATCATTAATAGTATCACTAGAAGTATCTTTATTAGTGTGGGAAACACTAGGACCATCTTTATCTACATTGTGGCTAGGAATGCTAGAATCATTAGTTCTGACATTATTAATTTTGTTATCATCATTATTAGTTTGAACATCCTCTTTATTAGGTTCACTTTCTACTATCTTAGATGACCTTAACTTTTCTACAGAACTAATAGATTTATTTAACTCCTCATTAAACTTATCATTACCTTTATTAACATTATCATTTTTAGCTGATTTATTAAACTTATTTCTAAGGTTATTTAAAGTACTACTATTAGAAGTCTTTCTAGGTTTATTTATAACTTTACTGTTAGTATCCTCATTAACAGAACTACTATTAACATTACTATTAACATCAGATTCTTTACTAACAGATTTATCAATACCAACTTCTTCCTTAGGAGTAATTAATTCTTCTTCACTATCAACCACTTTTTCACTATAATCAATCTTATCCAAATCTAACTTAATTTCATTATGTGAATTGTTAGGGATAACTGATTTTGAGTTATCACTAATAGAATCAGCATTCCTATAATTATCAACAAAAGAATTTACTTTATTATCTACACTATTACTAGAAACACCATTAACCTTTTTACCTTCACCTACTACTAAAGAACTTCCTACATAATCACCTTTAGAATCTACATTAACTAAAGGAACTTTATTTACTGTATCTCTAATACTATCACTTATTTTCTTTTTTAGATTCTTAGAGAACTTACTTCTCTCCTTCTGTATAGCTAGGGATAACTCTGATTTATATAAATCGCTATATTCTATTCTAGGACTCAATCCTTCAGAAATAAAAATCTGACATCTTATAAAAACTGCATAGTAATAAGCAAATCTGTACATACCTAAATGACATAGTGTTAGGAAGTTCCTTACCACTATATAACTACTAGACTGTTTAATATTGTTACCTAAATTAGATTCTATAGCCATTACATAACCAACAGTTTCTATAAAATCATCTTTAAAGAATTCCCTAACATTATTAACAGAAGAGAACTTCAGAACTTTATCTAATAAAAAGTCAATACGCTCGTAAGCAGAAAAATCCACAAGACCTATATTATAAAAAGAACAATCCTCAGACAGAACCATTACATCAGAACATAGTTCCATTAACGTAGAAATAGTCTTCTTTTTATTCTCAGAACTTTTACAAATTTTCTGATAAGAGATTAAACTTTTCTCCAAAAACTCTTGAATGCTAGGATTACCAATAGATGACAATCCTAGCACAATATTAAATAACTTTAAGTTATTTATCAGCTGATTCTTGTATAGACTTTGAAGCTTCATTTAATTTCCTCTTTAAACTTTCTGGGTCAATTCTATCTTCTATAACTCCTATAACATCATCATAAGTTAGGTAGTATAAATCATAGAACTCTTCACCAACTTTATTAAAGAACTTATCCTCTAATTCTGGGTACTCGTCAAATATCTCAATTCTAGGTTTGTAAAGTTTAACCTTATCCATCAAAGCATCTTTTAAAAGAATGATATTAAATGGAGGAACTATTCCTAAATCTTTACAAGCGTTCTCTAAAGAAAATTCTACAGTATCGTTATAGTTATCAAGTGTTAAAGAATCCATCTCATACTGTCTAACTAGGAATAAAGCTAAATGACCGTAAGAGTTCTTTATTAGCCTAACTAACTCAACTAGATTATCTAATTCTATTGGTAAGAAAGCTTCATAATCATCTATAACTAAATCTCTAATCTTATAGTAGTATTCAAAACAATCACATAATCTTCTCTTTAAATCTTGGTAACCTGAAATAGAATCAATATAGAAGGCATCTAAATTACTTATATCTAAGTCTAACAACTCACCAACTATATCAAGGAATATTATACCCTCATCAGTATTATAAGTAGAAGGGTTTTCAATGTACTCAGTAGCTGAATCTAATACAGACTCATACTTTCTTAATAAATTAAATCCTTCCTTAAAAACATTTATTAAGAATGTTGAATCAACATTACCAACATAAGAACTATTTAATTTCATATAAACCTCCAATTTTAAACAACAAATTAATCTTTATTTTTATCTTTATAAACATGATTATATAAATTTAATAAATTAAATAATAGTGAGATTTTTCTCTACTCTAAATAAAATTTTAATAGACTATAGTTAAATATTAATCCTGTTAATCCTACTAATACCATCAATAGTAGTCGAAGCTAGGGTCATTATATTCTTCAGTTTCACCATAATAACCACCAGCTATACCGTAATAATCATTAGCTATATTGTAATCATCTCCAAAATCATTTACAGAACTATCACTATAATTACTAGCATCATTAGTTTTATCACTATCACTACTTTCGCTCATATGAGAATTGAAAACATCTGCTATACTAGCATCTATGTTGCCATAACTAACATTATTAAATGATTCATCACTATTGCTAGGAGAACTGTTTTCATCAATATCTGTTATATCTTCTATTATAACACCTGCATTCTGATTTTTAATAAATGAGTTTAAACCCATAGATTTCTTTTTTGACCTATCAATAATATTTTTATCATAATCATTTATAGTAGTTTCTATTATTAAACTTTCATCATTTACTACAGGGTCAACATTAGTAGGATGTCTAAGATTAGAGTTACCTCTTAACATATCAATACAATTTCCTACGCTATTAGTGAACTCTTCACTATCATCATCAGAGTTAGAATTCTCTTTTATTTCATTTATCTTGACAGACTCTTGTTCTTTAACATCACAGAAATTCTGTTTAATAGAAGTAGAAGGCTCATGTAAACAAGTTTCAGAAGAATTAAGCTTTAGCTTATTTATCCTTTCTGCTATTTCACTTCTACTATTAGATTTACATTTCTCCAACACTTCTTCAGACACTTTATCAAAATGTTTATTTAAATCTTCCTCAGTATCAATAGGTAGTTCTAATTCCTCCATATCCATTATATCTAAGTTAGGAGAATACTTAGAGTCACTACAATTATCCTTATTTAAATCTAAGGTGTTTGATGGCTCATTAGGTGTACCATAAATCTCGCTTAAATTGTCTAATACATCATCTAAATTATCTTCTCCATTAAAGTCTACTTTTAAAGGCTTATTTTTTTCAAAATGATAAAACCCTATAATCAATGATAAAGAAATTATTAAAGAAGGTAATGGAAGAAGATTACCGTAAAGATAAAATCTTTTAGTAATAAAAATAGAAGACAGCAAAGACATAGCAATCATTATAGAATTAATGTAAATACAATTCATTATAAATTTTTTAAAATACTCACCAGTAAACATTATTTTCTTTGAAACTTCAACAATCAACCTAATAGGTGATAGGAATATGCATGTTAGGATAAATCTTAATAAATCAACTGGACTAGATAGTTTATTGGAACTATAATCAGTATCAGACTCAAAGTACTTCAACTAATCACCATGTAAACATACTATAACTTTAGTAAACCTAATAAAACAAAAATACTAAAAAAGATATAATCTAGTTTAATACCAGTTTTAGGCTTACCAAAAGTTAATACATATCCAGAAACTATCACATAAATAAAAATTAATAAAGACTTTAAAATAGTAGAAATAATCACTATAAACCTAATTAATATTTATTTACTATTCCAGTCATCTAATAAGCTATCTATATCGTACATATCACCATTTGTACTATAGTTATTTTGTGTATAAAAATCTATAGCTTCAAACTCTCTAACATAATCTATCTTACCGAATAAATTTAATTCATATGTAAAGATAAATAACCTATTAGGGCTAATATTTTCATTAGTAAGTTTATAAAGAACATAACCAGGTTTAGAATCTAGTATAGTAACCTCTGTTCTCTTTTGTTTAAGTTTCAAATAAGTATTTAAAGATTTACTAGCGTTTAATACTGTAGTATTATAATAACACTCTTCAGTCATTATAGACTTTAAATCATCTAAGTTATCAGCTAGTTCACTAACTGTATTAAAATTGTATAAACTCATAACAGCCTTTTTACCTTTTGATTCATTATTAGAATCAGAAATTTTATTGAACAAATAGCTAACTATTACAACTTGAATTATAATAATTAAGACTACAAGAATAATAAGAATTGGTGATTTATTGTTGGTGTTAGGTCTTGAAAAATTCTTTCTATCATCATAAGCATAATCTTCATCATATTCTTTATTATCATCATATTCATCATGTTTATCATATTCATCACAATAATTCTCTCTGTCTGTAAATACACAATCATCCCTTTTACTCTTTTTATTAAACCTCATAAACACCCCTCATTACATGCTAGGATTGTTATCTACATTTCCATCTTCTTTATTTGTTGACTTACTAAATAACCTATCTAATACTTCATCACTAGATGGATACTCTTCTATGAATGATTCTATATCAGGATTCATAACTTTCTTAACATAGAAATTGTGGTTATTAACTTTAAAGTTACCTTCAGTATTACCAAAGACAGCTTTACCTAATGGACTTGAAGTATGTAATACCCCATCCAATACTAGGTTACCTACATCAGATAATAGCAACACCTTTTTCATAGTACCATTGGACACCTCAATGATACTTCCTTCAACAATAAGAGAAGAAGTATCATAATTAATAATCTCAGCATTGTTTAGTATTTCTATAATTTCACCTTGCTCAAGTTTATTTCTAGATAACTCTTCTTTAGCAGCATCCAATTCTGAGTTCTCAGAAGTATCACCAAACTTAGCAGCTACTTCAACTGCCTTGTTTAATTCTGGCTCTAAAGATTGTAAATGTTCTAATCTATTTTTATACCTTACTTCTTGTAATTTAGTTATTTTCATAATTACCTCCTATTTAAATCTTTACTAGGTCTGAAGCCAATTACTGAAGGATATTTTAATTTATTTAGTCCTACAGAACTAACATCAGTCCAAACACTACCTATATAAGAATCTACATATTTCGTAACTTCATTTAAAGTTAATTCAGAAATTATGTATGTAGGTTTATTCAACCTAGAACGCCTAGAAACTAATTCTAATAAAACAGAATAAGAATCTTTTACATAAGTTGTCTGAGTTAGTTTGACAAAAACAACATCAGACATCATGTAGTCGTCATAATTAATTTTACCATAAAGTTTATACTCAGGTTTCATACCTCCTAATATTAATAATCTTTTTAATTCTATAGTATCTAAGTACGGAGCAACACTTAATCCATGATTTGAAGCTAACTGCATACAACTATAAACTAAATGCTCTTTACCAAATCTAGGTGGTGCAAATAAGAATACAGAAGTTGCTAAAGGATTTCCATTAACAAAAGATTCGTGAAGTTTATCACAACTTGCTAGGAATCTATTGAAGTTAGGATTGTTTGAATACATCTCATGGTCAACTTCTATAATTGATTTTTGCCAAAGTATTCCTATAAACTTATGAGGAATATTAGTGTCCTCGCATACATTAACAAACTCTTCTACATTTTTCATAGACTCTAAATCAATAGTATTATTAGAATCTTTTCCACACTTAGGGCAACCATTTGGCATCCCATAATCTCCACATTTAAAACAAACTGACATTTATTTTACCTCCCAAAATTAGAAATTTAATTTTAATTTAAATTCTAATTGAAAGCAGTCATGTTGGTTAAATTAGTTATTAAAATAACTATGACTACCTTTATTAAAATTTAATTGTTAAGTAAATAATTTAATAGATATTTAAAATCTAAATTCTCTAAATCTCTTCTTGAAATCTCTAATAAGCTATAATTATCAGATGTTAGGTTCTCATCATCTATTAAATCCAAACTACCTATAGGAGCCTTTATATTTACTAATCTTCTATCACAATAAACAACATCATAATTAGAATAGTAAGAAATACTATCGACATAATTAAAAACAGGTTTAGATAATTTATTTGATAAAAATCCTATTAGGTATAAATCGTTAAATTTATTTAAGTTAGGATTATTAAAATTCAAATCTATTTTGTAAAATCCAATTCCATCTAAAACAATTACATAATATCTATTTTTACTTAATTTAAAGAAAGGACGTCTTAAACAAAATATTAAAATTGTACTGATTAGAACTATTGAAATTCCTGCGTAAGAAAGTTTAACCAATAAGCTTAACACAGTATTAATACTGAGGTTGAAATAATTACTATCTAAATAACTATCATTAAGAATTGAATAATCAACTTCATTTAACATTAAACTAATTACCATAATAAATGATAGTAATAATAAACAATAAAAATTTAATTTTAATAATCCCTTAAATCTATTTTTAGATTTTATAATTTTAAATCTATTAGGATTTGACTCAAACTCTCTAGAGAAATTTAAATCTAAATCTTGTAAATCTAAATTCCTAGTATCTTTTACATTTATTATATTTAAATCTATCCTGTCATAATTTATATAAACAACATTGTCTTCCTCAATTGAAGATAAGCTAGGACTCCTATTACTTTTAGAAATCAACCTTCTCTCCTCCTACTATTTGAAACTAAAAACTCTGATAACTTTTCTGTCCTGTAAACATCTTTATTTGTAACAGAATCTATTTTAACAATATTTATAAAATCAGTAAGGTTATAAACAGCTTTATAATCTACATGGATGTTACAGTTGTCTGGAACAACTATCAGATTTTCTATCTTAGGAGGGTTATAATTATTCTCATAAAATTTACCTCTTATAACTCTTATTCTTCTTTTATTTAGTAAATAAGGATTCTGAACTTTTCCTTTTCTACCACTAGAAGAAAATCTCCATTTTTCATCAAACATATTACCTGCAATGTAACCACTATAATTCTTACATTCTATACAATAAATTTTGAAAGATGTAACTAGAACCAAATCACATTCCATACCTTTACCTATTCTCCTATCTAGGAATTGTCTATTCAACAAAATAGGATAATTAAAAATGGAACTTAATTGAGAAGCTACTATTATTTCAAACTTCTTACCTGAATAAACCATCTTCTCTCGTTTAGTTAAAGATAAGTCTCTCAATAATAAAACCTCCTTCATCTTAAGCCAAAAATTCTAATCTGAATACTAAATAACATTCTATTTAAATAAATGCATATCCTTTAATTTACTAGGACTTTCATTAACTGATAAACATCCATTATACTGTCGTATAGACAAATCATGCAACCAAGGATGTTTGAAATCCTTATCTTGTTTTATAGTAGAAACAAAATACCTATCAATATTACAAACACCGTGATTCCATATTAAATACTCCCATCTATCATAATAATCCAAATTAGCTTCATTTAAGAGAGCCTGCAAATCTGGTCTTTTGTCATTAGGAGTCCTTTCCAATATAAACCAAGGATATCTATTAATAAATCTGAACAATAATCTTTTTTCATAAGGACAACCACTTATTCTATCAAAGTAAGGAAAAGTAGAACTTAGGTAATCTACACAATCTTTATAATACTCTATTTCATATATTACTTTATTAGGTTCTATAAATTCTCTTAGTTCCCCTACTAAGTGATTATTAGCATTCAAATCAACCCAATGTAAATAGAGAGTTCTTAATTGCATTCAACCACATCCTTTATTAATAATTTGAATCTAGAAAATAACATTGCCTTTAGAAAATCCAATCTAGGCTTCTCTATTATCTCCAATAAATCTGAATCATCAAATATAGACTCTATAGCTTTCTTATTACTCTCAAACTTAAACACAAATTCCTCAAACTCTTTGTAAAACCCTAAACACAATAATTTTTCCATTAAATCTTTATAAAGGAACTTTTTCTTCTTTGTTATTCTTATTTGGCTTTTAGGGAACTCATAAATAGCTTTGTAAAATTCCCTTTTATCAGAAACAATATTAGATATTTCATCTAACGTCAATTTAGGATACAAACTAGAACCATTATCAAATAAAGGACAAATACTGTAGTGCTTATGTTTCCCTATAAATCCCCAATTACCCCAATGTCTATCGTAATTACCTATTAGGCAATCAAATAAACACATAGTAACAAAATTACTTATTATATCTTTACTGTCGATATCAATACTTTTATAATCACTTAATACTTGTAAAATTAAGTCTAATGTGTAAGGCAATTCTCTAACATCCACATCTAAAGAACTTAGGCTACTATCATTTACATCATAATAGTGATGGATTAAATCAGAACCATTATTGAATAGTTCTATACCACAAGAAAGTAATCCATCCCTAAACCCAATAGAAACTTTTTGACAATCTATCTCTAAAACTTCAGCAATCTTACTAGAAAGATACTCTGATAAACATTTATACTCTCCGACATTATCAGATTTAATTATAAAAAGTTTATTATCTTTTTTACAGCAAACTTTAGGAACAACTCCTGAAAAAGATAGATTGAATAATTCGTATTTACCATAGTCTTCCAAAACGAATACCTCCCTAAATATCTTATTTAAAAAAGCTACTATTCTCCATTTTACTTAGAACATTTCCTAAACCACCTCTAGGGTCGAATATAGCAACAAGTCTATCACCATAAGCTGCAACTCTCTTTCCATCCTTAGGAAATCCTTTTATTTTACTTAACTCATCTATAGTCTTAGGTCTCTTATCTAAAAGAGTTTCTAACTCTTCATCATTGTATACTAGGTAAGTAGACTGTCCATTCTCTTTAGCTATCTCACTCCTAAGTGTTATTAATTTCTGTTTTTCTTTTTCTCTATTCAATTTAAATCTCTCCTTTAAACATTATTAATTATTAATTAATCTAATCAAACCTAATTTAATATTTATATAATATACTGTTTCTTAGTTAGGTACTTTTAAGTAAATTATGAAAAACAACTTATAACTACCTAATACTTTAATTATCTACTGATAATTCATAACATTTAACATTCTTTTAATTAAATGTTAAGGGTAGGGTAATTGCTATAAACTATACAGGAGGCAGTTTAAAGCATAATTACCCTAAGTTAACATTTTACCAATAAAATAAATAAATGAGAAACTAAAGTAACTAAGTATAAATTTTTAACAAAATCTATACCAATCATTTACACTATTATATAAGGTTTTTCACTATATTTTTAGTGAAAAACAATACAAGTCAAATCACAATTTTTAAATCCATTATAAAAGATAATTTAACTATAATACATCATATTAGTTAATAAAATTTTTATAAATCTAGTATATAAAAATAAACACAAAATAAATACAATCATATTAACTACTTTTTACTTTATTTAATTTTCTTTTCACCCTTTTTATTGGTTTGTATAAGCTAAATCTTTTATTATTAGGTATGCATATTAGATGAAGTAAACTAGAATAAACTAAACAACTCACTATGTTAGATTCTATATTTGTTAATAGCTTGCTAGGACTTGTAAACAAAGAAATAACAAATAACAACAAATAAATAACTTCTAGATTAAACTCAAAAAATAATCTACATATAAAAACAAAAAATACTAAAATCCATATAAGAAAGAATAATAGGGTATTTAATTTAGTTTCTATTATTAATAATCCAAATGGAAATGTAACTGAATACACTATGCAGTAAATCCAAAGCAATATATTATTAGGGCTTTTAAAAACAATAAAAGAAGTACATATAAAACAAAATAAAAAGAAACCAAAAGGCATCATCTCATTATTAGTTAAAGTATAAAATATTAATATACAATATATAGGTACTAGGAATAATACATAATTAAGCTTAAACATTATAACACAACCTTGTTTATATTAATTACTCATCTAGAGCCTTTACTCTGTGATATGTAAACCCACCTGAATAATAGGAAGCATAGTTCATAACTCTTATCTCTAAACGTTTACCTGTTCTAGGAGCATGCATCATTAAATCATAACCCTCTGAAGTCTTACCTAAGAAAATATAAACGTGTTCTGGGCTACTTCCTTGATAACAATAAACTAAATCACCTGGCTTCATTTCTTCTTTAGTTATTTTAACTATAGTTGGAGATTCTAGTTGAGAATAAGTAGACCTAGAAATATCTATACCTAAGGCTTGTTGAATACAATACTGTATGTATCTAGAGCAGTCAAATCCATAATCATAATATATTCCACTTGTGTGAACTGGAGACATCCACTCACCATTAGCATCTTTCCTAGGAGGATTCCATCCACCAAAAGCATACCAAGAACCTAACCACTTATAAGCTTCGTTTAAAAAAGCCGCTCTTTTAGGATTAAGTTTTGATTGGTCAATCTCTGGATAGTTGTTCATCCAAACTGAATCACCACTAGGCTTCCATTCTCCTTCAGGCAGAGTATTCATATAAGTGTTAGGGTCTGTAATATCAACATTAACACCAGCATACTTTAACATTCTAGCATAATAAATGGGACCCATGAAAGAAGATGATAATATATGACCTGCAGTTTCAGTCAACATAAACATCCTACCATCATTACCAAAATCTTTCCATACAGTACCTTGTGTTGTAGCATTCAAACATTTACCATAGTCGGTAGGATTCTTATGATGAGCTGACAAATAAGACTGCATCTCTTCCATAGTATTACCTAAACCTAATTGTTTAAAAACAGTAAAGCATACTGACCTATTAACTTTAGACATAGCATCATAAGAAGTATTACCTCCACCTTTCTTATCACTATCTCTAGTAGTTAAGTACCATCCATTTTCCATTAATAAAAAGTTAGCAAACCATTTATAATAAGAAGGGTCAAATATCTGAGAAGCTATCTGTGTTTGATATTTATTAAACATACTAGAAAATTCTTTCTCAAGTTGTATAAGACCTTCAGTATAATCTCCATTCTTATACACACCTAAAAACTGTCTTTTCCAACCAGGACCTACATTGTGATTTTCACTAGCATTCATTGCCCTAGCAGTGGTACTAAGTCTACTAGCATCCAAACCTTGGACGTTTGTAACCTCTGCATCTAAACCAGTTAATTGGTCTGGAAAGTAAGTCCAATCTCCTCGTGTTCTACCAGCAGTCATTCCATATCCCAACATATTACTAGGCATATAACTTCCATTCAAAAAGTAAGACTCAGTTTGTTGATAAGGACTTACATAACCTCCAACTCTACCAGTAGCAGGGTTCATTCCTATTCTATCAAATACACTAGCAGTAGCTAATGATAGAGTAGCATTAATAGATTTATCCCATTTAGGTGATTTAGTAGAAGAATCCCAAGGTAAACAAGTGTTAGGTAACATATAACCACTTTGAGGATAACCTCCTTGTTCACCCATAGCCAATCCAATTATACTGCCAATAGTAACATGGTCACTATAACTATTTAATTCTCCATTCTGGCTCTTTCTTGCCAGGGTTAAATATTCTTTAACAAATCCCTCAGTCTTTATACTGTCTATTAATTGAAGATTTAAACCATTGACTGTACCATTAGGATTATTAACTAACAAGTCATCATCTATTTCATCTAACTCTATCTCAACAGGAGTAATACTCGTACCGTTACTTCTCCAAGAACCTATCATATAATCATCTTCATTTAGAGCAGCCAATATCACAGATATACCAAATATAGATGTTAAAGTTATTAACGCTATCTTTAATGGCTTTAGAAGAAAGTGAGTTTTCTTTTTCTTTCCTGTAAGTAAACTATAAATAGTTTTTACTGGTGATATAAACAACTTAAATATAAAAAATATTACATTCAATATAGTTTAACCTCCATTCTATGATTCCTGTCTATCTCTTGTATCTAGGTATTCAACTACATGAGGAGGAACCATGGATTTGAAAATAACTGTATTAGAGTCATAACCTGTATCATACTTACAGACAAAACAATGTCTAAACTTCTTAGGGTTATTTACTATTTGCTCTAAGTAAGGTAGAGTGTCAGTTAAACCTAATTTTCTTAAAACTGTTTCATCATCTTCATTAGATAGCTTTCCAATTATAAAAGTACTTATATTAGACATAACACCACTAACGTCATCATCTAATAAAACCTTAGGAGTATTACATAAAAGAAAAACTGTTACGTTCGAACTTCTAGCACCTGTAACTATTGCATTTATGAAATTTAATAATCTACTAAATTCTTTCTTTCTCTGTAACTCTTCATAAAAACATACTGTAGCTAGACCTTTAGATTTCCTTATATAAATCTTTTTCATATCTAGATATGTAATCATAAAAGTTCTTAAGGCTTCTAAAGTTGGGTCTACTACACCTTCTCTATTTCTATTAAGAGAATAAACTACTAATTCAGAATCAAGAATCTCTTTAACAGTAATCTCTTCAGCATCCAATAAATTAGAAGTATTTAAGAATGCTAGGCATCTAGATTGTATAGTATCAATTAAATCTCCTTTACTTCTATATAAATCTACTGTCTTTAAAGTACCTATAAAATTTATTAATGAAAGGTAATTCATATCCTTTGTATTAGCAAATGTTAGGTAGTTGTTAGCATTAATACTATTTATTTTATAATACCTATCTACTGCATACTTTATTATAGAAGATGAATCATGAAAGTCATCAGACTCTTCTGTATAACCAGACATAATCCTTAACACTTCTACAGTAGATGAAATAGCTGAAGTATAAAACATTTTAGCATCTTCTCTACTTCCATTTATTAAATCAACTACATCATCTAATCTAAGTGTATTAACAAAACAACCATCTGAAGTAGAAATATCAACTTCTTTAACATTAACCCACTTCTTTAACTTATTCCATTCTTGACCTTTAACATCTATTACCGAAGAATGATAACCTTGATGAATCATAAATAAACAAATCATTTGCGATGACATAGTCTTACCTTCTCCGGATGGAACTAGGTAGCAAATAATCTGCCTATCACTTGTTTTATAAAAGTTTAATATAAAAGGTGAACGTGAACCCATATCTAATCCCATTAAAGTACCATTACCATCACCTATAAATCCACTAGACTTATAAGGCATTAGGAAAGCTAGGTTTCCGTCAGAAAGTAAGTTAGGTGAATAAATTTTATTGTTGTCAGATTGATAGTAGTAACCTGTAGGAGACATAGAACTTAAATAATGATTATTTGATTTTCTAATTTCCTTATAAGAACATTTCAACTTAATCATCAATACTTCGAATGTCTCTAATAGCTTAGTCATAGTTTTATTGTTAGGAGCTATCAATTCTACAAACACATAACTATTCATCATTACACCATCATTAGATATAGTATCATAACTATACTTATATGAATTGTACATATCACTTAAGGTTTGTAGTCTATCTTTAGTTACATCTATCTTACCTCCAGGTGTATAAATCTTTTTACCAACTGTCCTATCAGAATCAGATAGTTGTTCAAATAAATCTTTATACCTTGTATAGCTATCATAAGCTACACCCATACTTCTTGTAAAATCTTTTGTTCTTATACTGTTGTGTAAATCTGATTTAAAATTACTAAAACTAAATATAACTGAACAATCTTCATGTCTATCTGAAATATATCTAGTAACAGCAGATATAAAATTCTTATCAAGTTCCATATCGAACTTATCTATAGATAGGACTTTCTTAACATGAGATTTAGTTATTATTCTATCATACAAAGGTCTTATACCTAATGCAGATAGTCCACTCTTGTTAACAAAAGCACCATTAGAAAAATAGTTAGCTATACTATTTACATAAGTAGTTAAAATCTTATAAGCCATAAATCCTCCCACTATTATTTATCTTCTGTATCTTAATGCTAGGTATTCTAATAAACTAATATAAATCATCTAACATTGAATTAAGTCTTTTCATAACAGGTCTAGATGATAAATAAGTAAATAAATCATTATCATTAATAAACTCACTATACCTATCATAAGTATCCCACGATAGAACTCTATTAGAATTATTAACTATTGTAGAATACTCTAACAAGTTTAAAATACCTATAGCTGACTCATTTCTACATAAATTTAATTTTAAATAATTACCAAGTAATACTACATTATCTAGCTTTTTGCAATCTATAACTATTAGGTAATCTAATGGACTATTTAAAACTAAATCAAATAATTTAACGTAATTACCATAGCTAAGAATATAATCGTTATCAATAACCTCGCTTGATAGGAACTTACCATCCACTTCTAAATAGTCATAAGATTTAGCTACATTTATCCTATGGACATCACAAGAGTCATGTAATCTTATAACCTTGAAGGAACTCTTTCTTTGAATCTTTATTATGTTACTTATAGTACTTATAAAAGATTCTAAATGAAGAAAATCTTGATATTCTTTAAAATAAATTATTTTAGGTTTATTCTTATATTTAGATAAATCAACAATGTCATAATAATCACCACTAAATATAATCTTAAAATCCTTAAGCTTATTATGGTGTTTAACATATTGAGATATTAATCTATCTATCTCGTTCGATAAAGATTCATTAGTACTATACATACCTATAAGTTGAGAATTTAATCTACTAACTTCATCTATAAGTTCTTTCTCAGTCTTAATCTTCTCTTCCATAGAATGTCTTAATAATTTATATTCTTTAGCTATAGCTGATATATTATCATTATCTGAGTCTATATATTTATTTGCTAGGTTATCCACTGTAAGCTTTTCAGAATAACTATTTAACGCATACTTCTTTAAAACTAAAGCATCATTATAGAATATTGATAAAAGTAGATTATGGTCTAATCTTGTATAATCCAAAATAAATATTTTTGATATAGAAGACATAAGACTAGCAACTAAAGAATCGTTAGTTAGGTAATAAATATCTAAATTAAGTATATCCTTATAAACTCTTAAATCCGATATTACATCTAAACTAATTTTACCTAATACTACTACTTTATTAGACTTCTTTAAATCTGATTTCTTTAACTCCCTTATAGAGTTATAAACAGAGATATTATAAATAGATAAATCTGCTATGGTGTTAATCATATCTTGTTTTGTTTCATTTGATAAAATAATAGTACAACTTATACTATTCATAAAATCACCAACCTCCCACTATTAAATAAGTATTAGCTTAACTATAAACTAATTAATATTAATTAATTATAAAAATACATTTAAATCTATATCATCTAATAAAACATTTTCCCCACTAACTATATTAAGCCTAGGGTTTGAATTTATTATAATTTCTGGAGATAGTGGAGTATAACCTTCATTTAGATGTAAATGATTGTTCAAGAACAAATAACAATTAAATCTGCTAAAATGATTTATCTTACCCTCTAAAAGTTTATATTCCTCCAAACTACTCTCAGTAGTAAAGATTAATTTCTTTAACCTTTGGTCTACTAGGTTTATTATATAATCCAAGTCCTCTAAATCACAGTCTATAAACATAGTATCGTATTTAATCCTATTAGGAATACTTAATACATATTTTAAATAATCTAATATTTTATCTTTCTTATTGTATCCTAATAATTTTAACTTATCTGAATTAAAGTCATCAAATAGCAAATCTGAATTGTTAATAAATTCAATGCTAGGAGTTTCTATTACTCTACTATCATTCATATAATTTAACATATTAATAGAACCTAATCCTTTTGTTAAATCAACCATTATACTATTTCTATAACTTTTAATAAATGTTTTACATGCTAGGACTGTAGTTCCTGATTTATTGTTACCTGTAAAAATAACTATATTCCTTATAGAGTCTATCTTAGATTCATAACTCTCTAATTCAATGTCTATGTTAGGTATTTCTTTAGATTTATTCTCTACTATAACTCTACCAGTCTCAGTCTTCTTCATATTCTCTTTATAATCATTATATCTAGAATAATTATCTGGAACAGATTTTACTATTGAACCTTTAGACCTTCTAGGAGAATATCCTACTCTGCTTTCGCTACCAACTTCTCTTCTATAAACTTTAGTGTAAGAAGTAGTAGTAAAGTCATCGGGAACTATACCCATAACATCTCTATACACCTGAGCTGTGCTTATACCATCTTCATAAACTTTTACTGAATAGTTACTATATTCAATACTATCCATAGCAGCCTTAAAGAAGTTTATACCATCTAGACAATATTGATTATTCTCACTAAACAATAGAATTTCATTTATTCTAAAAAAGTAATTAGACTCTATAAGTCTTCCTAGACATCCAATCTCCCTTTTAATATTAAAGTTAGAATCTTCTTTAAATATAATTATCAGTTTATCTGCTCTAATATTATTATTCATTAAAGAATCCATATTCATCTCTAATGATTCAAATTGACCTTCTACCTCTAAAGTACCTCCAAAACTTTTATTAAAGTATTCAACTAATGAATCTACTTCAGAAGATAGAAACATAAAATTTGTCATATGTCTTTCACCCCATTATTATACTCATATTTAGTATCAACACCTTCTATTATAAATATCTTATTTTTATACTTTCTATAAACATCACTAGATATAGAAGTAGATTTATAATTAGATAAATCTAATGCTTCTACTAAATTATAACTTCTTATAAATTCTCTATATCTTGCTCTGTCAACAAATTCTATTGACCTTATAGACGAATTAGAATTAGATACAATCTCATTAAAACTATTCCTAAGTCCTTTTAACTGTGTACCACTTATGCTAGGGAATCTTATTATTATAAATGTTGAATATAGATAAGACCTTTCAGCAGTGAACCCTAACAACAAATCTGACATCTCAGATATTAAAGGTTTCAAGTTAGGGTTACTGTTATTTCTATTAACAGTATTTAAAAAGTTCTTACACTCTTTAGACCTTAGAAAATTCTCTTTACTTACATATACTCTAAAGTCAACACTAAACTGAGAAATCAATTTAAATATCGTACCTAGATATGATAAAGTGAAGTTAGATTTCTCTACACTATTTGGACCATATAAAATCTCTACGCAAGCACACAGTACTCCATCAGTATTCTCAAACACCTCTATACCATCTATATAGTGAGGTAATTCACTTTCTCTTATTTTGTAATATTTTCCTAAAGAATCATTTTTAGAATCCTCTTCTGACTCTAATAGAAATTTCTCATTAAATACAAAAAACCTCAAAATAACAAATCCTACACTTAAAGAAATAACTATTGTGAGTATAATGGCTAACCACCTAGGTAATCCGAATTTTGTAAATAATACATCCCTTAAAATAAAGTATAAAGCTATGGTACCTATACCAAATAAACTTAAGAAAAAACTAAAAATAGTTTTTCTGTCAGCTTTCTTACTTGACTTAACCTGACTGTCAACATTATAAGGGAAAAACATAATATCACACTCCCTCTTTAGTAAAATACACTATTAAGTAATTATATAAATAGTTATATAAACAACCACTTAATAAATACACTTATTTAATTAAATAAAATAATGTAAGACACTAAACAATTATTTAATTAAATAAACATATTTATATAAAACAATAAATTAGGTTAAAGGTGAGGTTTAAGTTAACCCAAGACCACACCTATTAACCACTATGCTAGGAAGTCACCATCATCTTCTATATCAATCTCAACTCTTTGTTTCATTCTAGAAGCACGACTGAACTTTCTAGGTTTATTATAAAAATCTTCTGAATCATTAACATCCTTATAAGAATCATATCTACGTCTAATATAATCATCTACCCTAGACGAATCTTCATATTTATATTGAGACATTTCAAAAGCAGATACATTTCTATCTAAGCTACTTCTATCATTACCAACTCTCATAGAAGAAACATTCACATTCTTAAACTTACTAGAAATTGTATTAAATAAATTACTAGACATTCCTAGGGTTAATTTGTCTAAAGCTTTTAAATAACCTTTTGCTATATTACCATTAGAGAAATCTAATGTAGCAAATCCTGTTATAGTATAAAGAACAACACTTGAAGACATACCACATACTACAGTCGATAATAATAAACAGAAGAATAAAGTTAAACCTGAACTGTCGAAGTTATTAAGAACTTGAAGTCCTAGGACATTAATATAATAAACTCCAACTAGTATTAAATATAACTTTAAGAAACCAAATATTGAATCTCTTATTTCTAATTTCCTTATTACAAATCTTATCAAAACAAAAAGTATAAGAAGCAAGTACATTATAAAAATAGCATAAGTTAAAATTAGGCTAGTTATACCTTGAAGCAACACAATAATAGATAAAGCCATATTACCAAAGAATCCATACTCATAATATATGTAATCTACTAGGTCTCTGCTTTGGTTAGAAAACTTATTGTATTCCTTTGTTATTATAGGTCTTAAAGTATCTACTACACTTAACTCTTCATAATTAAGTCTCTCTGGATAAAGCTTATTATAAAATTGACTTACTTGAGTATTAAATAACATGGTAGCATATAGAGAAGTAATTTCTATTAAAGTTTCATCGCTTATGTAATCTAATTTATCTAAATTCTTTGCTAGGAACTCTTTTGTGTTTTCATTAACATACTTTATTAAATTAGCCCATAAAGTATTTTTAACTTCTTCATCAAAATAATGATTCTGTTCCATAGTTTGATACCATAAAGTTTTATAAGCTAAACCTGAGTCTATGTAACTACTAATAGAATTCATTAAACCTAACCAGTCAGTATTTCCAAGTTCCTCATCTTTAAAATAAGCTTCAAGTAACGCTAAAGTATTAGAATCCATTTCAGCATCAGCTTGTTTAAAATCTAAAGGACTAACAAATACAGGAGACTTAATATAAGAACGCATAAAGAAAGAATCTTTAACAGTATTGTTAGAATATCTTATTTGGTCTCTATTAAGTAAATAAACCTTACTTAAATTGTTAAGCTTTTTTATAAGACCATCTGCTATTACATTAAATGGAATATAGTAGTTTATAACTGACTTAACATTCTCTACTTTATCTAGGGTATAGTATATTACAGTTGAATCTTTATTACTCTTAGTATTAATAGATATTGTATTAAGAATCTTATCTAAACTTATTTTTAATTTAGAACCTTGTACAAATAGTCCAGAATCTTCATCTATTACAAAAGAACTACCTGACATAATAAGTTCTAAATTCTGTTCATAAGTTTTACATACTTCTTCTAACTGTTTATCAGTAAAAGCATAAAGAGTAACTGAAGACTCTGCTAATCCAAATTTACCAAAATCAGAATAAGAAGCTTCTACTGTAGTCTTCTCCCTTAAAACTTCTTGTCTGAGTATTAAGGAATCAAATGCTAACTGATTAGAACCATTATTAGGTAAGTAGTTAGTTATATCTGCTAGGTATTTAGGTGCTAGGTAAATTAATACAAAGAGCCCTAGAACTCCTAGAGCAGAACCAAATACAGAATAAGCAAAGTTCAATCTATTCTTAGCATAATATGATAACATAACTATAATCAATATTATAGACAAGTAAGGTAAAGCCTTCATAGAGTAGAACAAGAACTTACCCATCAATACATCTTGAGTAGCTGACCTTAATCCTAACATACCTGGAGCTGAACCAAATAAATCTATTATATTATTAGCTATCCATTTAAAGAATGAAATTATCTTAGCTAGGAACCAATTTCCATTACCACTTATATCTAGTTCATTTTGAACACTCTTTTCAAATCCTATAACAGACTTTTTACCCGAAATTTGTTCAGTTAAAAGTTCTAATAAAAACTTAGAATCAAATCTACCATTATCTTCATACTCATCTTCTGAACCATCACCTTTAACTACTAGACTAGCATAGAAACATTGTGCTATAAATTTATTACGTAAATCTAACTCTTCTCCACTAGCATTAGTATAAGGATATAAAGCTACTGAAATATTCTCAGTAGTTATGGTGTTGGTGTCAATACTATAAATATAAGAATCACCCGAAGCCATACCACTTTTTAAGAACCCAAACTTCTTTTTTACTGGAGAAAATATATTATACTTCTCACCTGTTGCAGGGTCGTATATACCTGTATCTATCGGATTAATGTCACCTCCAAATAGAAATGCATTACCAGCTTTATCTTCTCCTTTAATTCTCATAGCAGTCAAGCTAGGTATTTTGTCTGAAGTTACTTGATATCTTTCTTCTATATTTTTTATAAATTGAACTTCTAGTTCGTTAACATAAACAGCGAACTTACCGACGTCTTTAGAAGATACTTGGAAATCACTCATGCTTGATATGCTAGGATAGTTAGACATAAAAGCATCTGTAAAAGGATTATATAGAACACTATCATCTAAGTTATAATAAGTAGCATTAGAAGAAGCAGGTATTATAACTGTACCATCAGAAGTAACTATATCTCCAAATGGATTAACATAAAGTATTTGATTGTAAAAAGAATTATCTTTAATCTTATCTCCAACATTCTCATCAGACAGGATATTTGTTAGGAGAATCATGTTATCACCATATAATCCTTCTTTACTGAATACCATGTAAGGAGATGTAAATAAACTAGTATTAGATACAGTAGCTGTTAGGGCTTCTTCACTTAACACCCCTTCTTTATCTATAGAACTAGACTTATCTGATTTATCTGATTTATCTTTACTATCATCTTTCTTTTCATCTTTCTTTTCATCTTTCTTTTCATCTTCTTTTTCTTCCTCATTACCATCCTTGACAGTTACTTTATCTAAATCTACTAACTGACCAGCATTACCAGTATTGGTAGCTAATCCAACTTGATTTTTCTTAGAAGCAACATAAGTATCACTATCTTCACTTAATTCAAAAGAACCAACAACCGAAACTAATGCACCGTTAGACTTACCTTGAACTCTATCTATCAATAAACCTAAAGTTGCCCTCTCACCTGTACCTAAATCTTTAGGAGATATTCTATTACTAAACCAACTAAATCTGCTTTTATATTCAGTAAGGTATAATGGCTTTCTTAAAGAAGATAATTCTTTATAAGCTTTGATTATATCTTCATTATCACCAACTATATGAGATAAAGCTTTTATAAAATCCTCATCTCCAACTTTACTTTGAAATGGTTTATAAACAGAAGAAGCAGCTAATATTGCTAGGTATGATTTATTAACTTGATTCATAGATGTTCCATTTTCGTCTAGGGCTGTGAATTTACCAATCCAACTCTCAGAATCAGTTAACTCAATTTCTCCTCCAATATTAACTCCTCTTTCTATTTGTTCTATAGCAATATCATATATAAATTTATAATCTCCATTATTAAGTAAACCTGAAATAATAGCTAATTCAGTATCCAGGTTTATAGGACTGTTTTGAGAGATTGTTAGGGTCTTCATATAATTATAATCTTGCGATAGTCTTAATAGTATTTCATATGAAGAACTAATAGTTAATTTTAAATCGTCTAAATATTTAACTTTAGAATTCTCATCTGGTAGTTTGTCATACTCAGTTTTCAATCCACTATAATACTTATTTAGATACTCACTTATTGATTTTATTAACGTATTAAAATAATTACTATTATAGTTGCTAGGAGGTTCAGGTAACTTTAACTTTAAATAATCTCCACTATTATTTTCTTCTGAATTAAAAGAATTTATCTTTTTCACCGATGTACTGTAATAATAATTTAACTCTTCTTCAGTAAAAGTAATACCAGCAGTGTTATCGTGTAAAAACTTAACCCATAAGAAAGATAATGAAATATTTTTTAAATTGTTAAATACACCTCTTTGGTTAACATAAGAAGTAACGCTTGTTGTAATCTTTTTAGAGTTAGAATAAACAACTTGTTTAATTTCTGATATGCTTACATAATTATAAGCACTAACGCTTTTTGGGAAAGAATTTACTACAATAAACATTATTAGGGAGAAGGAAATAAATCTCCCTAATCTTGCTTTAATATTACTTAACATGCTTATTGCTTAGAAGCCCCAGGAACTGAGAAATACTTAGTAGTATCTACAGCTCTACCTGCTTGCAAGTAAACATGTAAATATCTCTTTTGAGATGAGCTAGTTGCATCATTTAACCCTATAGCAGAAGCAGATATATCAAATCCATTTGTGCTTGTAGGAGAACCATTTAATACAACTTTAACAGAAACTCTTTCCCAATCAGTATCTGTCATTTTATAATCTGGTGCAACACCAATTAACTTATCCCTCATAGATTTCTCTGTAAAGTTACTCTTTACATATTTTTCAATTTGACTACCTATAGTATATTTAGAATCTGTATCAACACTACTAGAAGTCTTTATTATCTCTCTATAAATCTTAGTAGCTAACTCACCTTGAACATAGTCAATACCTTTACCAGTTGCACCTAAGGTAAACTCATAATTTGAACCAGTGTTCAATAATTTATTAACCATAGCTTTACTATCAACTTCAACATATCTCTCTGCAACTACACCAAGACCATCAACAACAACTGTATACAGTTTCATGAAGCTTCCATTTAACATCATTGAAATTGTTAATAATAAGATAACGTGCTTAAAGAATGTACTCATAAACCAAGTACCTGCACTCTCATATTCATCATTAGCATTAGCAGAATACTTCTTAATGTTAGGAGCACATAGTATTAGGTAATCTATAATAATATCTGAACCATTAGAAATATTACCTACTAGTTTATCTCTACTTGTTGGAAATATACTTGCAGTATAACTAATTAAACCTTTCTTACTTTGTTTAATTTCATAAACATTATCCCATAAGTTAGGACTACTAAAATAAATTACAGTTATAAGTAATTGACCAGCAACTACCACTGCTGCTACGAAACCACCTATAGATATACCACCTTGTATAATCTGTCCTACAAAATTCCACTTCTCAAACCATTTAGTATTACCTATAAATGCTTCCATATTGAATATATCACTTACACCATTTATACTGTCAGCATAAGAATGCAAACTAGAGAATGAAAATACTAATACACAAAGTGTTAGGATTAGTAAATTATTCAATACATATAAATCACCTATAGATAAGATTTTTCCCGTCTTAGGATTTAATAAAGGTTTATTAAAAGAAATACCTTTATTAAAAGTATCCTTCTTGTTTAAATACTTTTTAAAGTATTTACTAATTTTATATCTCTTTTCATTTAAACTTAGTTCCAAAAAACCACCCCCGAAAATTATCCAAAATAGCCAATTGATAATAACGAAGCTATAACAAATAATACACCAGAAATGACTAGTCCCTTGATTAAAGAAGGTTTAGAATCTACGCTCTGAAGACCAAAAGTAAAGAATGAATAAATATCGAAACTAAATCTACTAGAGAATCTATTAGATGTTAAATTACCATATTTATTATTGCTAGGATACTTTATGTCGTAAACAATAGAATCTATTACATCATTTCTAAGTACTAAAAGAAGAGTGTTAGTACCAATTAACCAAGTACACATTAATCTAATTAAATAAGAAAGCAAGCCAAGAAAATCATCAACTCTCTTAATATCATAAGAAGCTAGGATTGCCTCTGCAAACTCAGATAATCTACTAGCAGGTCTATACTCAGTAGGGAATAAACCAGCTACTACAGATTCCTGTTCAGAGTAACTTAAACTTTCTACAAAATAAGAAGCCCCAGTTAAATCACCATCAACTCTGTAGTTAGAAATAGGAACTAGTGTATATCTTCCTGAGTTACCTATTTCTTTAAATACAACACCATCTTTTAATTTAAAAGAATAACAGAATGAATTAAAAGGAGTATCTTTAGAGTAAGAATTAGAAAGTATAGTTTCAGTAACAACTAAACTTCCTTTACTATTCAATTTTAAAGTTCTATCGTATTTAGAATCAGATTGTCCTTTACCGAACTTTAAATCTTTTACATAATCTATAAACTGAGAATTTATATCACCAAATCCACTACTTGTAATAGGAATGTTACCTATGTGCCTACTAACTATTGATTTGAAACTATCTGGAAAACTATTACTACTTAAAGCACTTCCATTTAGGCTAACAACATCATTTCCAGACACTACAGATGATTGTAAATAACCACCACTCTTTTCAAATACATTATATCCTATTATTACTTTAGCGTTGTTAGGGATTTTAGAAAAGTTAACATAACTAGAATTATTGAATACAATAGACTCTATAATGTTATTTACTATCCCAACATTAGTAACATTTCGTAAATCATATCTTACGTCATTATTAACTCTTCTAACATACATTGTATTCTCATCAAACGCATATAAGTTAGAAGGAAGAGCTACAGTAAGATAAACATTTACTTTCTCACCGTCAAGTTCAGACATATCTGAATTCTTTAATTCTTGTAATTTACCACCATCCTTTTTTACTTTATAATATTTATCACCAATCCTATAATAACCTTTCTTATAATCACTAACATTAGGTTTACCATAAATCTGACTACCTTTAGGAATTGAATAATTACCTTTACCAAAGTTTTCATCAGCAAATGAAGTTAGCCAACTACTTACACTAGAACTCTTTGAAGTTGTAGTATATAAATCTCCATCCTTATAATAGAAAGATATAGGATTATTCATAGCGAACATAATAACTCCGTTAGAATTACTTAAACACGTATAAGCATCCCAACCTTCTGGATTTAAATTAGAATTTATGTAATAAGTTTGATTATAAGAAAATACTTTATTATAAACATACTTTAGTCCAACAACTTCTTTAAGATTGATAGATGACTTATCATAACTATAATTGCCTTCAAAGTACTTAGAATCTTTTACTTTATGATAAACATTACCATTAGACTCTAACACTGCGTATTCATAAAAATCAGTATAGTTAGATTTCTCATAAATACCAGGAGATTTTTCATACTTACCATCAGAGCCAACTATGTAATTAAATGTCCTCTCTGAGATTAATCCATCTAAAGCTTTATTGCCTGTATCTATAAGGAAGTTACTTTCATAATGAAAATAAGAATGAATAAAATCTAGATTCCTTTTAGTATTACTTTTAGTAGAATTAATAAAAGATTCATTTAACCCTAGAGATGTCTCAAATAAAGAATTTAACACATCTAGATAAGTCTTCTCATCAGAATTCTTAGATGATAAATCACCCAATATTGTTATGCTAGGCATTAAGAAACCACTCTTGACATACTTAATAGATTCAGTACCCATAACATAATTTATGAGTGCATTACTAAATGTTAGGTTACTATCCCACCAATCCTGTAATACTTTAGTGTTAGGTCTTTTATACATGTAATTATAAACATCAGAAGTTGTTAGAGTTTTATTTTTATATTTAGCTAAGAACTCAGTATCTATACCAACATCAGAACTCTCAGGAAATACATAGCTTAACTCTAAAATCATCTTTATTGGTTTATCAGATTTTAAATCTTTAGATAAATCATATATTAGGAAATTAGATAAAGAGTTGGATTGTGATAAATTATAAAACACATCCTCTTTAAAACTATCTTTACCTGTAGTTATATTAAAAGTTGACCTAGTAGTTAACTTCTTAACATACAGATTACCTAAATCACTATTAGAGTTATTCTTTATCTTAATTAGCTTTTCATTCTTAGGATAACCTTTAGTAAAGAACAAATCACCATTGTCCAAAGAAGATAACATAGACTCACTTAATAAATACTTTATTAATTGTAAGTTATAATAAACTTCACCATTAAGACCATAAACCATAGTATCTTTTAAATTAAATACTTGATTACCTATTAAAGCCTTTTTACTGTCCTCTAAAATTAAAGCACTAGCACCAGACTCTTTATTTATTAGGTATTTATCTTCTGATACAAATATGGGAAATCCTGTTAAGCTGTTTAAAGCGGATTTAGGTATAAATACATCTGACACTTTATTACTTCCAGTTCCACTAGATTCAGAATAAGCCACAGCAGGAACAGAACCTATAGACACTACACCATTCTTATTTTTAACTTTCATGTTAGCATCAAGTATTGCAACAGCTGCTACAGAAGAATTGGATTTAATCTTAAATTTAACTTTTAACAGATTGTCACTCTTATCTTCCTTCACTTCTATTATAGTACTATCAGTCTTTGTACTACCTTTTAATTCTATATCTTTATAATAGTAGGTATTACTTGAAGTGTTAAAAACTCTAGTTACTATAAATTCTTTATTCTTAGTAGAAGCTATAACTTTAGACCTGCTACCTAGGAAACTTAAATGGCTGTTTGCTAGGATACCATTATCTTCTGTATTAGTATCTACATTACTAGCTATAGGATTTACTTCCTCAACTTCCGTATCATACTTAGGAGCTGAACCTTCGTATAAATTTATACTTGTTTCATTAAATCCTCTAGAAAGCCAATAATTATCAGAATCAGTTAATTGTATATTAGAAAAGTTTACTCTAGCATCTTTATTGTGAACTCTGTAAATTAATTTCCTAAATAAACTAGAACTTAAAGGTTTAAATAAACTTTTAAACTCAGTTTCATCTTCAAAGTCTATTACACCTTTGGCTATTAGGTACTTAACTGTTTCCACATAATCGCTAGGTACTCTTTCTAAGTATTTAACACCATATTTATAATTGATTATATCTGACTCCAATTTACTCATATCTTTTTCAGTTTTACGTAAAGCTTTTTCTACATACCTTAAAGCATCTATATAAAGTAAATCTTCCTCAAAGAACCAAGATGAATCTACATTAGTTATTTTAACATTAAATCCATCTTTCTCTAATTTAAAACCGGAACCTAACACAGATGTTCCTGATTGAATAGAATAGTTATTAGGATTTGAAGTAGATAGTACATCAAACAATCCTAGGGACTCTGACCATAAAGGAAGAACCCTTCTTTCATCTTTAACTGTACCATACTTATTATAACTTTCTATAAACAATGTATCAGAGAACTCATCTAAACCAACTATACCTGAACTTAATAAATCTTTAAAATACATCTCATAGACATTAGGGGATACAAACACACTATAGTCGCCATTACTATAATCAAATTCAGTATCACTTCCTTTATAGCCATCTGGAACATAATCAGTCAAATAAAGAATCTGCTGACTACCATCAACCCATCTTATAGATTTAGTATTAAACACTATAGGTCTTGATTCTTTTACACCATATAATGCTTTCCCCAAGGTTGCTAGGAAATCAGACTTTCTTATATTAGTATCATTATCTCTGAAATAAAATTTATCTACTACTTCAGATTTAATTTTCACACCATCATACTCTAGATTTAAGTCTGAACTTAATAAATTGTTTTGAATCAAATAATTCAAAATACTATCAGAACTTAATCTCTGATTTTCATCATAATTTATAATCTCTTTATAATCACTAGAATTTTTTATTTCACCCGAAATATCGAATAATAAATTCTTCTTTGTTTTGTAATCAGTCTCAGTAGAATTATTTATAGACACATAACCATTGACTGTAGTTAAAGCACTAACAGGAAATGAGATTGCTAGGATTTCAAATAAACAAATAAATGCTGATAATTTCCTTTTAAACTTTTTCCTTAGCACTATAAACCTTCAAAAACTAAAATTATAGGTAAGTCTGGAAAAGATAATAAATAGTCTGGATTCTCTTTAACCCTATTGACTTTAAAAGGTAAAAACTCTGATGAATTTAAAACATCATCTAGATAGTCTTCTACATCTCTAGATACTCTTACTCTTTTAATTTTGTCATTGGACTTATCTTTAGATAAGCTAGAAAGAATAGCTAATTTTATTTCTTCTACTAAAGCCATTCTCTCCCTTAACTCTTTATCCTTTATATTATTGTGTATACTAGTATAAATACTAGAACGCCTTCCCCATAACCTTAAACTAGTTGTTATTCTTGTCTTTAAATCAAGTTCTGATAATTCTACTGGTCTTTCTTCTAAATTACTTACATCTACTTGACTAAATAATTTAACCTGCATAAATAACTAAGACCTATCCTTAAGCTTATTTATATTTATTGGAGTCAATGAAGATTGATTATATTTCATTAAATCTTCTGACCTTCTTTGTGATTCTATAGATGTCTCATATGGTGATTTATAAATAGATGAATCCCTTAAAGAGTCTGATGAATTTCTAGTAGGGCTAATATTTTGATTAGTAACACTACTATGACTAATACTACTATCATTATTGATAGGACTACCTATGCTAGGATTATGATTTACTCTATTGTCTTGACCTTGTCTATGACTTCTTTCAGTAAGAATTAAACCTCTAACTTTTAATAGACAAAACACAAAATCACAGTCCTCTTTAATGTTAGAAGAGTAAACTAAATTTTGTATCTTATATAAAGTAGCTTTACCTAAATCAGTAGCAAGTTCTTTATCTGACTTAGTAGTATTAGAATAGAACGTACTAACACCTACAGATAAGAAATGTAGATTAGTTAAGTACTTCTTAAAATTATGAACTAAATCATCAACCGAATAATCCATTAACAATTCATTTAGGTAATTACTGTAAGAAACTATATCATTGATACTCCTTAACATAAGATTAAACACTTTAGGGTCTATAAGTCCTAGGAGTTGTATAATTGTAGAATGACTACAATCATTCTTAACTATTAAATCAGTTAAATTAACTATTACTCTAGGAACTCCTCTAGAACTCTTTACAATCTCATCTCTTATATTGCTAGGTAGTGCTATCTTGTTTCTACTAAGTATTCTCTCTAGTAAAACCTTACTTTCAGAACTCTTTAATCTAGAGAATCTAAAAGTAATAGACCTATTACGTAACTCCTCCAATAACCTGTTAGGTTTAGTTGTACATAATATTACATAAACATTTTCACTAAGTTTATCTATCTCCTCTAGCAAGGCTGTTTGATGAATCTCTATTAATGAATGTACTTCTTCTAGTATAAATACTACTTTCTCATTCTTAGTTTCTAACTTAAATATTTGATTTACTATATTAGAGAAATCTTTCTTAAAATTAGAATCAGCTACATTTACTTTTTTAACTCTAACAGAATTACCTCTATTCTGTAAAGAAGCTAAATTGACTTTACATGAATTACATTGTAAACATGGGTTCGCATTGTTAGGGTTCTCACAAGTCAACGATAGCGATACTATCTCTGCACATGTACTCTTACCTGTACCAGAATCTCCTGACATTATTGTGAAGTTAGGGAAGCTTCCATTTTTGACTGACGACCTAATAACAGCCACAGTACTGAAGTTACCTATAACATCATCAAAGTTATAAATTCTACTATTAATCAACTTAAACACCTCCATAATAAATATTTCTATCTATGTATCTAGGGATAATATTAATTTACCTATCCCATACTTATCTATTACACATTTAACTATTCTATACTTTATTATAAGTTATTAGTGAACCATTAACCTATTAGGCTAATGACTCACTTAAATAGGGTAATGATAAAATAGGGTAGTTACCAGTAAATCAGGATTTAGTAACTACCATATGCTATCATTTAAAAAGGGAGGAATAATTTATCCCTCCCACAAACAATAAATCTCTAATTATTCAGCATAGTAAGCACTGAAAGATTTTAATGCATCTTCACTGTACTCTTTTAACTCATCATGAGAGAATGCTTGAGAGAATTGAATGTTCTTTAATAATGAATAGTTTCCATCCTCATCAATAACAGCAGCATTTAAGATAGCATTTGTAGCTTCTTCTGCACTTAATACTATTCCAGATGTAGAAGTTCTCTTCTTAGTCTTCTTAGACTTAGAGTATAACTCAGCAATAACTTCTCTTGTTAACTTACCACCACAAGCATCTAATATTCTTGAGAATCTTTCATCGTTGAATGGGTTTATGTTGTATGGGTCTTCAACAGATTTAGTTACATCGAAAGAAACTGGAACTAATCTAGTACCTTTTCCATCTTTAGTTGGAACTTCTTCTTTTAGTGGAATAGCTGGATTAGCTATTGAAGCACCAGTGAATACTGATTTAACATCTAAAGATAAAGACTCAGATGGGTCAAAGAACTTAGAAACAACCTTTCCATTTTCTTGGTGTAACTTAGCCTTCTCAGAAGCATCTAATCTGCTGTATGGAGTTGGCTTTCCAGCTACTGATTTGAATAAGTGTCCAAATAAAGATAGGTCAGCTTGTTCAATCTTTTCTTGAGTATTGATTTCATCTAATCTTAATGAAGCGAATGTTGTCTTAGGGAAATAGTTAGTCGCAGTGATTAACTTTCTCTTAGAAGCTACAGTGATGTATGGATTTAATCTGTTTTCAGTTCTTCCTGTTTCTTTATCTGTAACTGGCTTCGCTCTTAAGAACGCAGTAACAACGCTAGGTTCTGTATGAGTTCTTTCATCTTCTCTGATTGAACCACCTAATAATGAAATTGTTGTAGCAACGAATTCTTTCTTATTGTAGAACTTAATAACTTTGTCTGAGTGAGACTTAAAGTCTACAGTTAATTCGAAATTAGTATCTCTTAATTTATTTATTGGAATTATACCATCTACAGGCATTTCAAGTATAGCATATTTAGCTGCTCCTGGAGCTACTTGATTAACCTTAATCTTAACTGATTCTTCTAAATACTCTCTTGCAGGTCTCTTTCCTTCTGCTAATAAATCCTTAATGTCTTGAGGAGCATTGTCCTTAACTTTAGGCTTTCCAGTTACTGGGTCTGGTATAGTCTTAGCTTCAGCTTTTGCATGAAGTCTAATATCTCTATCTGTAATCCATCCAATTAAAGTAGACCTTGGTTGGTTATAAGCGTATAAATCTGAAGTATCTTTTAAATTTTCTCCTGATGATAAATTTCTGATTGCAGTATCTAAAGCTTTAAACTTAGCATCTTTTTCTAAATCTTTTAATTTATCTTCTTCTGTTTTTCCAGTAGAAGTAGGAGCACCACCAAAAGCGTTACTGTTATCTAAAACAGGACTTCCTTGTGTTCCCTTCTCTCCTTGCATCTTTTTTAAGTTAGCGATTCTTTCTTTGACATCGTTTGATTTTCCTGACATCTTGTCATTCCTCCTATTTACTTTAATTCTATTAATCGGAATAAGCTTACCCTTCGGGAGATACTTTATAAATTCTCCTATCTCACTAGATAAATGACGATAACTATAAATAAATTCATTATCCGAAGAATAAATAATTCCAGTTGACTTTGAATAAGCAACCCAACTATAATTTTCTACTACAGCATAATAATCATCTTCTATGTAATCACTAAACTTGCTAGGGATTTCAAGATTTAATCTTATGAAGCAATAGTTACTATCATTAGGTCCAGTAACAACAGTTGAATTAAACAAACTATTATCAATTCTTAAGCAATCTAAGGGAATTAATCCACTAGATAACAAAGTTTCAAAATTTAATTCATTTATCAAACAAACTACCTCCTTTTAACTTATTCATTTTTATATAAATTTTTACACTAGAAAAATAGTGCAATTTTAGTTAAGCGTTTCTTCAAGAATTTCACTGAAAAGATGAATAATTGACTTCAATGACTGTTCTAATACATGCCTTGAGTCTGGGGTTTTAGCATCAACAGTAACTATGTCTGCTGAAATCCCTGGCACTACATTTATTCCAAAATCAAAATTAGAACCTCTTGAATGAATAATGTTACATCTGTCTAGGAACTCTGGTGGGAGTTTAGACTCTAATAAACTTCTATTATCTGCGGCAGATGTATTAGACTTTAAAGAATTAATTATTAGCTTTATAGTCTTACTAGATGAATCTGGAACTGATAATAAAATGTCTTCATCATCACCTATTGCACCTATTCCTGCCTTTCTTAAATGACCTATAGTTAAAACGTCATTAAAAGGAACATCTATCACTATAGGAAATTCTTCATAACCTTCAACCTTTATTTCTATGTTTGAAAGATTAGACGAAACTTGACATAAATCAAATTTACCTGACCTTAACAAATTTGAATCTCCTAGGGAGAATCCAACTATCCTAGGGAACTCAACTTCTGTTAAAGCAAACTGTCTTATACAATTAGCTACTTGATATCCTAGGGTCTTAGGAACATAAAATTTATTTCCCAAGTAAATCACCTCCATAAAATTAAATCATTATCTACTGCCGATTTATTTACTTTTAAAATCTTCTCATTAAAAGAACCAGTAAGTTCTTCAAACTCAATACCACAATCTTCTAAACATTCTAGGTCTAATTCAAAATCCCCTTCAACTCCAATATTGATTAAAGAATTAGATATGTCTCTGTAAAAGTATCTCACAATCTTTTCCATACACCTAGGTTTACTAATATCTAAATTTGATGTTAGGAATAAATACACTTCTTTATAATCATTAGGATTCCTGTTGTTAAGATAAACAACTAAAGGAAAGTGCATTTGAGATTTAACATACTCGTAAAAAGAAAATTTAATTCTAAAATCTTTATTCAGATTAAATACGTGGGATTTCGCATTTACAAGAATGTGATTATAAAAATTATAAGGAATTAATTCCATAACACTTCTCCATAAATTATTTTAAATTAATTTAGTTTACTTACTATTTCCCAATCAGTAAACTATTCTATAAATCTCTTATAAAAATTGATGAATCATCTAAACCAAACATCTCATTATCAAATGAAAGATTTTTGTCTACATGATATTCTCCATTTTTAAATCTTCTTCCAAACTCCCTCAATGCTTCATCAGTATTAGGGTTTGAATTAACAGAGTGTCTTAAATTTAAAGACCTCAATCCTTCAATACAATTCATAGACTTTAGAACAGACGCTAAGTGTAATTCACTAATTGAATCTAAATTAACAGGTTCAACTAATTCACTACAATCCATCTCTTTAGGGAAGAAGATTTTCATTCTCTTACGTAACTCTTCATTATCAGACTCTTCTAACTCTAAAGAATCAATCATAATATCAGCAAACTCTTCTGTCCTATTTATCATAGGGTCATAGACATTATACTCTTTAACAGACTCTAAAACTCTCTTAAATAGTTTAACACCACTAACACCATTATAAGAACTAAACGGACTAATGTTATCACTAGAATCACCTAAAAACACTTTCTTCAATGTAACCATATTCTTAGGAGTCCTAAAATCATGTTCTGCAAACACTTCAACAAAGTTACCAAAGTTAATATTTAAACTATTAGAATTAACTGATAGTATTTCTACTCTAGTATTCACTATATTATGTGCTAGGTCTTTATCACTACTGTGAATATAAATTCTAGGAACCTTCATGTGATACTTATTACAAATATTATAGATTAAATCATCTGCTTCAAATCCATTCACTTTAACACAACTAATATTTAAGTCTGTAAGTAACTTATATGCTAAATCTGATTGAAGAATTACCTCTGGAAATTTAACTCTATTAGCTTTGTATTCTGGCATTATAATCTTTCTATCAGTCTTAGAATCGAAAGCACAAATAACATGATGTCCAGCACTTAACAAATAAGCTATCCTTCTAAATAAAACTTTTAAAGCACCTGTAGGACACCCGTAAGACCTTTCCTTATTTAACGATTCTACATTTTGAGCAGAATGTAAAATAGAATTAACATCAAGAATATCTAAATGAATCATAATCTATCCTCCTTGTTAGTTTCATCTATCTCATTGCTAGGAGATAAATCTGAGAACAACTCTAAATTAGAATCTAAACCTCTTTTGCACATCTGATAGAATCTAAATAAATCACTATCTTTATTTATAAATGTTTTACTTTCATAGCTAGGACTATAAGTGTTGTAGAACTCCTTAAACAATTCATTAATAAAAGGAGTAAACCCTATTAATCCTATTTTGTGTAACTCTAAAGAACTTTTATGATACTCTTCTTCACTATGCTCTCCGAATAATAAGTTTAAGGCTTCATAATTCAAACCATCTAAATAATACTTAACATCATCTACAGCACCTTCTGATAAATCAATATTGACATCTTCAGAATTCTCATTAGAAATATATTTATATAACCCATTAATTAACTCTTCAAGTTTTAACCAAAACTCTTGTGAATTATTATTACTATTTCTTAGAATATAACTAGAGAAATTTCTTATAAAGATATTACATAGAGTTCTCTCATTATAAGAACGTAATCTGTATAAAGGAACTCCAAAATAAAATTCTTCTACTTCATTGGTAACATTCTCTTCTAATGAAATACGAGAATGATAAGATTTTATAATATTTAATCTATTCTTCATCTCTAATATAATAGATTTAGAAAGGTCTGAAATTTCAATCCTTTCTCCATTAACTATATGAAATGAAGATACACTATATTCAGCACTAGCTAAAGATTCCTTTAATTCAGAAACTATAGGATTGTTAGGGTCTTCTTTCTCTAACCTCTTTAATTTAGAATAATTCCTTTTATCAGATATATTCACATACTCTATAGGCACCGACTCTAAAAAATTCTCTAACTCTATAAATTGTTTATTTAACATATATAGAGTTTTATAATCCTTAGCAGAACTATCTATAAGCTTTTTATACAATCTAGGAGACATACTAAACAGAATTAAATTCGTAGCAGTGAATCCATAAAACTTATATAACAATTAAATAACCTCCTATTTTGACATAGATTTCATTTTTGATAAAAGCGAATTTTTATCCATCTTTCCTAAACCTAAACCTTTCTTTTTCTTCTTAGGTTTCGGGATGTCATTAACTTCTTTTTCCTTTATCTCAGTAGCAGCTACTGGTTCAACTTTTATAGACAAATCTTTATTTTCTACTTGTTGATTATGTTGTACATTAAATTGATTATTATCAGCTGGAGTAATAAAATTGCTAGGAGTGTTGACCATCATATTATTGTTATTAACATAATCATTCATATTAGGGTTACTAACTCTAACACCACCTGCCATTAAAGCAGCCATCATAATATCCATTTTCTTCATAAGTGCATCCATCTGTTCAGTTTGCTGAACTGGTACTAAGCCATTAGGTTCTGCTTCAACTATATCAGATTTATCATAAACTCTCTTACCCAACTTTAGGGAAATATCTTTCTCAACTAACTCACTAATGTAATGGAAGAACTCAAAGTCGTCCTTATCAAACATCCTATTAACCTCATCTCTTACATCAGGGTCTTCAAACATAAAAACTATATTCCTAGAATAATAATACACAAATACACCTCCATAATCCACTTGTTTATGGAAAAGGAGTTTTAAATCCTTTTACCATAAACAATTATAATCAATGCCTTCTATTTAGTTTCTAGGATAATATTTCCATATTCATCACAAGGAACTTCTTCTAATTCATCAGCATCTACAATTTCTTCACCTTCTATGTTTGGGAAACCATTGTTTGAATAATCATCCTCATAATCTTCTTCATCTTCTTCTAAAGCATTTACTAATTTCTCATTTCCTTCTAGAACTTGACCGTACTCTAAGTAAGCTATTATAGCATTACCTATTGGGATTAAGTAAGAATCTTCAATAGAAATAACTTCTACTTCTGGGTTCTTGCTCTTGAATAATTTTAAGAATTCATCTTTAATTGAATATTCATAATCACCTGAATTGAATAATCTTCCTGAGAATACTATTGTTTCAATGTCCTCTAAAGCAACATTTCTTTGACTATCAAATACTAATGTAATTATGTCTGCAAATAACATTCTAGCAAATCTATCTTTACATTTAGAGATTAAATCTGATATGTCTAGTGAGCTTCTTCCCTTTCTTAGAAGACCTGTTCTTAAAGCTTCTTTTAAAGATTCTTCACTAGGAGAAGTACCACCAAATTCTGAAATACATTCTTGTGCTAGGTCTTGAATTAACTGAGTACCACCATATCTATAAGCCATACTTGTTTTATCAAATACTTTTCCATCTATTAGTATTTCACTACCAATACTTCTACCTCCACCATCAACTACAAATGACTTACCTGGAATCTCTTCTCCCGATAAAGTAAATGCACATCTTCCAGAAGCTTCAGGTTCAGTTGTGATATAACAATTAACAATGTTAATGTTTATCTCTTTACCTTTATAATTCCAAACGAAAAGGTTCTTAATGTAATTTAAGAATGTAGTTTTGTTCTTTAATGATTTAACATCATCTGGTGGTAATGAGCATGCTAGGCTAACATCATAAGTACCTGCTATTTCCATTCCTCTCTTAGCACAATCCATAACTAATCCATAACCAATTGAATCTATTATATTTATATAGAATGCTGGTGTATCAACCTTTTGAACAGATGAATTAATTCTTGAAACAGTTTGACCATGGTCTATAAGTTTTGTTCCTCTGATTACTCTAACTTTATCAAATACATTATAAGGACTTAAAGCCTTATCTATAATTGTACTCTCTAAGTTATCATAAAGATTAGGACTCTTTTCTTTTAAACTAGTTCCATCATATAATATACTTAATGCTGAAGGAATTACATACACTTCCTCTAAAGAACTAATTTCATCTGCTAGTCTCATGAAAGAAACTCTAGTTTGAGTTGAACCTCCATCTACACCAACTATTAATGACTCTTTCTTATTTTCGTTAACTACTAATGGATACTCTTGGTGAAGTAATTCTTCCCCTTGCTCTATTGTAACTTTAGCAGTTGCTTGTAAATTTCTAATTTTCATATTTTTTAATCCTCCCAAATTTAATTTATTAAAATCACTATTATATAACTTTTTACACTAGAAAAATAGTGAAATATTTGTTAAGCAGAAACCAAAACTATGTTATACTTTCTAGATGTTCCATCACTTGATTTCTCTGTTATCCCACTAAGAACTAAACCTTCTGGCAGGTAAGATGAAAAAGAATCAACGTTATCCTCTAAAGAAGTTCTTAGTATTGCATTATAATTTACACCGTCATAAACTATTTCTTCAAGTTTGTAAGTGTTAGGTAATGCCATGTTCTTTATTTGAGACACCTTTACCGTAGGCGAGTTAGAAGGGTCTTCTAAAACCTTTACACTTGTTTTCATTTGATTTTTAATCTTCATAGCACTTGAATAACTATTAGACAATGTACCAACTTTTTCTTTATAAATAAATTGCAGTCCTCCAAATATAACAGCTAGGGATATGAATAAAATAAAACTAACATAGAAAGCATAATCTGCTCCTGTCATATTTCTCTCCCTAACATAGCCGTTAGCACTTCTTGAGGACTTATGTTCACCAACGGCTAATTGCGAAAAACTGTTCTCTCCATGACTTGAGTCTTCGTCTTCGTAATCATAATCAGAAAATCTACTGTTTGTTCTTCTCTTTGACCTCATTTTAAAAGACTTAGAATCTTTACTTTTTGGAGCATCTTCATCATCTACAGTAAATGATTTATTGGCAGTCTTTTTACTTGACTTCTTCTTTCCAAATAATCTAGAAAAGAACCCTAATGGCTTTTCAAACTCATCTTCAACTACATCAGTACGAAAATCATTTAAGTCTTCCAAGTCATCTTCTAAATCTTCTTCAGAGTATCTAGGTTTATTATTTGATTCATAATCATCTCTAGTTAATTCATCTTCACTTAAATCAGATTCAACTTCAAAATCTTCTTCGTTGATTTTATTAAAGTAATAACTATCTGATGTTTCATAGTTATCATTAGATGACCATTCTAGGTAATTATCCTCTTGCTCTAATACAGATATACCACTATTTTCTAGACAGAAAGCTAGGTGTTTAATAACACTTAATCTTTCTTTAGGAACTCTATCTATGTTGCTAATATTCATCTTCAACGACATAATGTCATAGAAATCATTAGCATTAACAACACCAAAGTATCCATACTTATCTGACATCTTATGAACAACACTAGGTAACTTATTATACTTAACTCTTTTAAAGTCTACAATATTACCATACTCAAGATATAAAACTGATGCTAGGGATTTACTCCATGAATCCACAACTAAAACTTTATCATTATTACTAAATAGGTTTTTACAAACATCTAAATAATTGTAAACTTCTATAGAATCAACCTTAGAACAGAATGAAGATAAGTTATTAAAATCTTCATAAGAAATAACACAATCTTTATTAATATTATTAACCTTTACACTACCTAACTTATAACCATTCTCTGGAACAAAGTTACATAGGGTAGGTTTGAATATAACCTTTAAGCAATCTACCTTTTCATTTATAAAATGACTTATAGGTAAATCACCAATATAATTGGCTAGCAATCTATTATCTCTAATAATTGAAACATTCAATCTATCAGATGACTCAATCAAGACAACACAAGTAACCAATAGTAACACCTCCTAATTACAATAAATCTTTAAAAATACTTCTTCTCCTAAAACAGATATGTTTGAATATGAAATATCATAATTACTTAAATAAGATAATAAGTAATTCACATCATCATTTTTTATTTCTAATATGTACTCAAGGACTCTAGGTTTTAAATCTCCTAAATCCTCTCCATTATAAGACCTTAAACTATTATTATTAACAGTTTCCATAACACTACAAAGTTTAACTTCGTAACCTGAGTTCTTTATAATATAATCTACGTCTGAAGCAGACATAAGAGAACCTGCTAGGGCTTGAATTTCCAAGTCCAACGAATGCACTCTACTCTTTAAACTTAAATACTTATATACTATAGAAAAATGACTAGGTAAAATAAATAATGTATATAGAACCATAATAATCCCAATAAATATCTTCTTCTTAGATTTAATACCCATTTACTAAATTCACCTCTTTCTAGAGAATGAATTTGACTTACTGTCTAAATCTATATTATCTTGAGGAACAAACTCCTCTTTAGATTTTTCTATATATTCATCCAACATATTAGAAATTAACATGTTAGGTTCTCCTAGCATAAAAGGCTCAAAATCCTTCTTTTGAGAGTGATTAATCATATGTATGAATAACTTCTCTTCACAAGATTTAACATCTGTTATGTATCTAGGTAGTTCAATCTCTTCTGCTAATTTCTCAAGTTCATTATCACTTACACCATCATCATTCTCTTCGACTCGTCTTAGGGAAGATGTCTCTCTATTATTTACATTAAATCTTTTCTTACCATTTAAATTAGTATTTAAATTACTTTTTGATTTACTATCAGAGTTATTAACAGAATTATCTCTATTAACTGATTTAGCAAATTTACTTTTGCTATCTATCTCTGAATTAGGATTATTACTAACAGTCTCCTTTTTATTTTTAAATCCAACTTTTTGTTTACTAGTTCTCTTAGAATTAAAACCAGCCATTAACATCCCTCCATCATCTTTAGTTTGTTTTTATTATAGTAAAGCTAATAACTCATTAGGATGGATACTACCATCTAATAAAGCTTTTCTCATAAAATATTCTAGACCTGAATTATTTCTCTTAACATGATTTCTAAGAACCTCCTCCATCTCATAAGTCCTACTACATTTAGATAAATCAGATTTCAATTTATCATCAAACTTTATATACTCAGCAAATGGTTGTATACCAGTCCTTATTCCTGTATCATTACATACAGCACATCCAGTAGATTTCATATAATACTCTATTCCAAACTCTTCACATATATCTTTGACCTCTGGATAAATCTCATCTGCATCTTTAAGTACTAGGGATTCCAAACAATGAGGACATTGAAGAGTAATAGATTTCTGATTTATAACATATCTCAAATAAGTTATAACGTTTATCAACTTATCACCAAAATACTCTTCTAGCTTGTATGGTAAATGCCAAATTCTATCAATATGAAAAGTTGAGAATACACCTATAGAAGAGTTAACTAAATCATAAACTCCTTCAGCTACAGAAGCTTTTGGAATCTCATTTAATAAAGCAACATCTAGGTCTAGCTTCTTAGCAGCAGCTGTTAATTGTAATAGCTCTACTTCATTGTTATACTCAAAGGCATCTAATAGAAGTGGAGATTCTACTGGGTTAGAAAACTCTGCTACGCTTATAGGTTTCTTAACTATCTCATTAAATACAGAAAGTAATGTTGTAGACTTACCAGACCTTTGAGGACCAGTAACTAAACATAAACCATTAGTAACTCTAGTCATAGCATATATGACTTGATTTATCTCATCGTCGAATCCTAGGGACTCTATATTATTAGTTAAAGATTTAACTCCAACAATTCTTATGTTACCTGAGTACCCAGCTATTGACCTATTAAACTCTAATCTTAAGGTTAGGTCTCCAATCTTAAAAGGGTCTATTATAGAAACCTGGACACCCGATGGGCTATCTATTTGAGCAGGTGGAAACATGGTCTTCTCAGAAATTAATTGAGAAATCATTTGGTCATTTAATTCCCTATCAATCTCAAATAAATTTAAAGGGAACAACTCATTACCAATTCTTATTCTAGTGCCATGATATGTTTCAGAGTTAGGACCTTTGTAAGAATAAAATCTTATATCAGTTCCACGCCTTAAGTAACACTCTGCCACAAGTCTTAAAGCAACTATATAAGGTTTAAGTAATTTGTTTAAACTCTCTTTATTACTTAATTCAAAGTAGTTATGAGGAGTTAGGGCAACTCTTTCTACTTTTAAATCTGGAAATATAATATCCAATCTAGGGTTTGTTATATTACCCATAGTTGTTGCTAATGTAATTGTTGAGTTAGGTTTATCATAATGATAAACATAAAATCCCACATCTCTTATTTTCTTTTTGTAAACTGTTAGGTCTTTATGCTCATACTCATTATTCATAGATACAACTTTAAATCCACTATCAACATCTTTATTAAGATAAGTTATAAGTAAACTCCTATCTATAATTTTATACATCTCACATAAAACTAATAAATACTCCTCATCTGTGAATTCAGAATAAGCAAAGTTTAAAGTATTCTCCATTATCTTAAATACCCTATCTTTCCTTATATTGTCTAGGGCATAATCTAAATTAAATAAATCTATATCTGAACCAAACATAACATTAACCTCCTTTCTTAAATGCTATCACTCGAAGTCAAATACTATTCTTCATAATTATACATAAGTTCATAATCAAATAAATCATCTATATGTTTCACTCGATTATCCTCTAATTGACTATCTTCAATCGCATCTTTAAATTCCATCTCATTAACTACATTACTATCTAAATCACTATTTAGGTTTTCATCTTGAGTGCTGTCTGCTAACATGCTAGGGTAATCGTCTATAACTTTATTACGACTATTAGAGATATATAATTTATTTATAATACTTATAATAGAACCATAAACAGTAGTATTAATACCATCAATAGCTTTAACTCTCTTATACATACCATCTACATCCAAACTATCACCAAAATGAGCTCTAATATAATTTATTCTCATATACTTCATCAGACCATTATCATCAGAAGAGTTCATAACTAAATCGTGCTTTATAGTTGTATCAGAATCAGTCAACTCTACCACAGGAGATAGTATTTGAAGTATATCAGTAGGTAGTATAGAACTCAAAGGTTCATTCCTATTAAATGTAGATACCTCTTTAATAGGAGTAACACTTTCAATATATGGTTCAAAGTTGTGCAACACTACAGAACCAAAAATGCTCTTCTTTATAAAACTGTCTGTAACAATTTCAAAATCAGTAATATACTTAAAAGTAATATTATCTACTTTTATTTTTCTAAATAAATAATCTTTTACCCCTTCTGGATTATTAACTGCTAGGACCACCAGTAAATCTTTATCACCTATTGTATTTAAAAAGTTTATAAATTTTACTAGGTATGTAAGGTTCTCTGGTAACTCTTCATAAAAGAACACAAACCCTAAAATAGAAGAGAAGTTAGTATTAACTAAATTATTGTATCCCACTTTAGCACTAGGATAAGCCTTAATAAAAAAGCTATACAACTTACTTTCTTCTATAACAGGAAGCATATAATCCGGAGTAACTAAATAAACAAATTTGTCTTTCATTAATCACACCTATATCCTAAACAATTATACAACACATAATATGTAAATATCTACTTAACTCTATTAACAGTAACTAATCTTAACTTACTAGAAATAATAGGTTTTATATAAACATCTTTTCCTAAAACTAACTTATGGTTGGAATCAACTTTTAATTCTCCCCAAGAATAAGAATAATAAGTTTTACTGTATGAAGCTAACTCTTTCATAAAATGTCTCTTTTTTATAACTACTGGAGACAGAGATATTCCAGCAAACTCATTGTATAAAGCCATCTTCTCTAATGTTCTTACACTAGGGTATTTATCATCCATTTCAACTATTAGGTTTTCTTTTATCTCATACATATAAAATCTTTTATCTATTGTATATTTTATTGTATCTAAAAAATCAGAAACTTCTCCGTATTTTAAGTGTATACCGAATGCAGGAGGATGTCCTCCACACTTACAGAACTGAGTAAATAATGACAGGTAATCTCTTCCAAATAAATCTCTGAAACTACCTTTAATTCCATCTCCAGTATCACATAATACTACACAAGGCTTACCATAAGTATCAGCTAAGTTATTAGCTATTATACCAGTATAATTATAAAGCTTGTTAGTGTTGATTGCTAGGTCTGATTTTGATAGATTGCAAAGCACAAAGTTATCCAATTCTTCTCTAGGAACTGTATCAGAAACTCTAGCTATAAGTTTTCTACTATTTACATATATCTCATCTATCTTATTAATTAATGTTCTTCTTTGAATGCTTGTAACACTGTCATCAAAAAAGTATTTATTAATTATGTCGAATCTCTCTGACCTGAATAATGAATTTATTCTAGGACTAAATATAAATTCTATAAACCTTCTTCTGAATGAATATTTATCTAAAAAGTCTTTTACAAAATAAGGTAGCGAAGAAACACCTAACTTAATTGCTAGTGAGTAAATAGACTTAGCCAAACTAGTATCCATGTCTACTGAATCAGAATATAATGTAATTAAACCACATACAGATAAATGAACCAAGTCTTTTGATTTAATTGCTCCATATTTATAAAGTAATGTAAATGTTAAAGCACCTGCACTCAAAACATAATTATATTTAGTATCAACTAAATTATTCATCTTAGTATTTATTATGACACAACTGCTAGGGTAATCATCATAAGAAAAATTAGATACATGGTGGTCTATTATAATTGTCTTAACACCAAACACATGAAGCTTTTCTAACTTTCCCATTTCATTTGAACCTACATCTAAAATTATTAAATAATCAAATTTATCTACAATACACCTTCTGATACAATCTTCATCTATACTGTGATTCTTATTATTTATATTCCAAACTTCATAATTAGAAAAACTAAAAGACTTAAACATCTCTTTTACTTGATAAGCTGAAAGAATACCATCAAGGTCACAATCACCAAAAATCATGACCTTTCTGTTATTTAACAAAATATCATTAAAGCAATCAAATAATCTTTCTTCATTAAAATAAATAGGAGAATTGTAGTAAAACTTGTCTGGGTCAACTTCTATAGAATTATCTAATAAATACTTGTCAAAGTCATTCATTCTTTTATCTCCCTTCATAAATGTAAATCTAAGAAATATAATAACCTTTATTTCTTTTTGTTAAATAGTGAATTAAATACATTACTCCTGTAATCAGAATTTACAGACTTAGCAGTAACAGAAACTCCTCCTAGATTGTGAGACTTAGTTATAGAAACATCACCAGCCTCTATGAATTGAGAATCAACTGAATCCTTCATTTCAACATAATTGTTAGAATCAGATTCATTAGTTACTGATGATTCAGATAAATCAGATTCTAAATCAACCTCCTCACAATCACTAGGATTATTAATATTCTTATTAGGATTGCTGCCAATCTCCGTATTAGGATTATCAGCATTCATATTAATCTCCGAACCACTATTATTTGTAGATTTAACAAAGTTGCTAGGATTATCGAATAAACTTGAATTAGATAATCCACCTAACTCTTCAGATAGTCCTTTACCGTAATCACTATAAGATTTATCATTGTAAACACTAGAACTAGATTCAGCATTATTTCTAGAAGAATTCATCAGATAACTAATATAATAGCTAGGGTCATTTTTACTATAGAATAACCACAGATTCTTTTTAGACCTAGTTAAAGCAACATAACAAAGTCTAGTTTCTTCTTCCTTTAATTCCACCTTAGTGTTCATATCATATGGTCTGAAATCTATACCACTGAAGTTAGGGAATATACTTTCAGCTAAATCACATAGTATAATATTGTCAGCTTCTAAACCTTTCATTGAGTGAAAAGCTGATAACATAACACCAGTCCTATTAGAAAGATTTTTAGAAATTCTATCTTTAGTTTTAATAATCTCAGCCAATCTTTCTTTATAAGTTTTTGAAGTATCAAACAACCTATAATAGAACTCTTCACAGAACTCACTTATCTCAATTGGAACTCTACTATTCTGAGAAATGAAATTCCAATAGTATTTCTTAATCATAGAAATAAATCCATTCATGTACTTTTTACATTCTAGGGTTTCTACATTCTTTGATAAGAATATAATATTCTTGTAAAGATTTACAAACTTAGGATTATCAAATTTATATTTACTAAATTCTATTTTATCAATATCTACAGTTGACTTACCGTCTAGGAACTCATCTTTAACAGGGTCATAATGTAATGCTTCACACATTTCCTTTTTAGTTATAGGAAGTATCCTATAAAGATTTACCAAACTTCTTTTAGAACCTTTACTTGTTATAGCACTCATAACTTTTGTTATAGATGTGAACAAACCATAATCAAATGGTCCATAGCCTTTTGAAGTATAGAAATCTAAGTTAGCTTCATACATAAGAATAGATAATGGTAAAGAGAATAAGTTCTCTCTAGAACCAACTATAGTATTTGATAACTCCTTATAAGATAAACTTTTTAATAATGATACTATAGACATATACTGACCTATTCTATCACTATAACCATTAAAGCTAATATTACCAGGACCTTTAATACCAGTCATTGATTTATCATATCTATTTTGATTTAACTTTATTATGGAGTTAGCCATACTAAGAACATTGCTAGGACATCTTCTATTTGTAGTTAAAGATAATATTTTAGAGTCTGGAAATATACTTTTGAAGTTTAAAGCGTTCTTATAATCAGCACCTCTGAATCCATAAATAGCTTGGTCATCATCACCTATACAAGATAGTCTAGCATGTTCTCCAACTATAGACCTTAAAATCTCTTTCAGTATAGGAGTAAAATCTTGGAACTCATCAGCAATTATATAATCATAATATTCTTGAATTCTTCTTCTAGCTTCTTCATTAGTTCTAACCAATCTTAAAAAGTTTGTTAATAAATCAGTCTGGTCTAACTTCATAATTAACTTCTTTCTACTTTCGTATCTAATGATTAATTCTTTTATTATTTCTAATGGAAGTCCTAAATCTAATACTAGGTTAGAATCTTTTAACTCATCTAAATTTTGGAATGTCTCTTCCATGTAATTATAAAGACCTAGGAAAGAACTACCTTTAAACTGTTTAGGCATTTCAACTTTTCTCTTTTCACAAATCTTATCAGCTAGTGATTCTATTGTAGATATCTGAGAAGATTCATCAAACATTTTAAATCCAGATATTCCTAGGAATGAGCTGTAATTAGGTTCCTTAACTACCCACTTATAACAGAATGAGTGAGTTGTAGAACAGTTAAGATTATAGTCTAAAGTTAGTGCTGGTATCTCTAAAGCATTTAACTTAGACACAACTTCAGTATGTCTATCTATAACATCTTTAACATTATCTTTAGTATAAACAAGAGATAAAATTCTATCACCAGGAACCTTACCACTATTAGTAAACTTACTATAACCGTAAGCTTTTACTAGGGCTGCTATAACAGACATAGTAGAAGTCTTACCTCCACCTGCTGGAGCTAACACTAAAGTCTCTTTTGTAGAATCAACTAACACATAAAATAAATCTTTAGATAAATCATATCTCAAAACATCTTTATAAAGTAATTTAACTACTTTCGCTCTCGTATTAGGAGACTTCTTAGTACCAAAAGAATTACACATAGATATAATCTCTTCTTCAGACATTGTAGCTATATTTTTAGGCGTATCTAAACTAAAACTATTCATTAACAAATGACCTCCTTATTATCACTATATAAATTCTTACAAGTTGAAATAAATCTAAATAGACAACCATTATTATCAATAATCATATAAGATTCATTACTATCTAAAAACGGTTCCATACATTTATAAACTATATCAGCATAATCATTATACGTGTTAGGATTGATTTCTACTATCCCTTCACTATCAGAATAAGCATTAGATAACTCACAATAATACTTATTCTTATAATTAATTATACTATAAGTCTTGCCTTCAACTTCTAAATTTAATAAAGGCGAATCATAAGGATTTAACATAACATCTGTAAAATTTTTTACAATAATAAACTTCATAATAAACCTCCCAAATAATTATATAAATCAAATAAACTTCATATGTTGAACATAAATTAAACATGAGTTTATAGATTACCATTACAATAAATATTATTTAAATTGAACTAAGAATAGAAATAGCTAGGTTGTAAACTTGATATACTATCATCTACTTAAGCTAGGAATAACTCAAGTTTACTGAGCATTAAGTTAATAAGTAATAACAACATAAACAAATAACATTAATCTACACCTACACTATCTCTACCTTAATTTCAACTTCATATAAAATTTATTAGGTAAATTTTGGTGTTAAATAAGATAACATTAACTACAATTAAATCTCTAAAGTATTGTTAGTTATTTTATTAAAACAACCAAATGAATCAACCTTACTCCTAACGTTATTTAAATCTGTTATATCAATTAATCCTTTTCTAATAGTGTTTCTAAAAACTATGTTTGACTTATTAGACATTCCTATAGTAAATAGAATGTTAGGTACATCTAAAAATTCTTTACTATACATAACATCAACATGTTTTAACAAACTAGCATTTCTTCTAACACTATTATAAACTTTACCATAACTTAAGTTAAAGTTAAAATTCAACTTATTAGATAAATTCTTTATATAAACAGAACCATTAGCAAATACAGGTAAATACATAAATTTATTTAAACTGTCAAAATCATTTAAAGTTCTATTAATAACTGGAAGACCAGGACAATGAGTCTTTGCATAAACACTCACTTCATATCCTTCTAGGTATCCAACATTTATTACACCACCTAATTCAAAGAACACTAAATTAGTTAAATCTATAACACCTGAATTAAGTTCTAATACATTGTATAAATCCATTATTAATGATTTCAACTTTCTCTCTTGTTCAATATTACTTTCTAAATCATTACTCTCTATATTGAATAAAGAACTAACTTTTATAATTCTTATTTGATTAGACTTTATCTTATTAATCTTAACTAGATTTTTATCTAATACATTTAAAGGTAAATATCTTAGCTTTAGAGTTAACTCACATTTATCTATAAAATTAGTTAGGACACTACCTCCTCTCAACTCTACACAAATCTTAGGGAAGTTCTCCATAAAGGCTACAACATCCTCAACTAACTGGTTTCTATAATCTAATAAACACGAAGAAACTCTTAAAGCTATATCATATGACTTCTCAGGCTCTATGTAGAATTTAAAGTTGTTATCTCTTAGGAAACACTCTACTACTAATAAACTATAAATAGTCTCTTGATTAGTCATATACTCTCCACCGAAGTAACAAATCTTACCATGAGAGTTAGCAAGAATCTCATCCACTATTTCATCAAATCTTTTAAAGAAAGAATAATCATTTAAACTATGGAAATTGCTACTCAACTCTTTACAATAATCAGCCAAACAAACTTTCGAGAAATTAGAAAGCTTCTTTAAAACTTTATTAGTAAGTTCATTACTTATATTAAACTCATTAGTTATATTAACTAATCTCAGGTTAGGGTTTATAGATTTTAATTTCCTAAAGCATTCATCTATAACAAAATTATCTTCAGATAAAATACAAACATGTGTAGGCTCTTTAGAACTAGGTATATTTAATTCCACCTCAGTACTATAAGAGTCTTCGGGGTCTTCCGGATTTATAAAAACTATAAATCTATTAACTTCTCTAAAAGACTCAGAAGGATAAACATTAAACCCATTAAAAGAACTAACTAAGTCATCATCTACAAAGGAATTCTTTGTATTAATAAAATAACTATTTTGTTGATTTCTTCTTTTTATAAAGAAATTAACTATGTACCTAAATTGAGCATAAACATTTAATTTAAATGTACTAGGTAAATCTTGTCTTATCCCACTTACCTTTAATATGCTAGGTCTATTGAAATCGTCTTTACATAACTTTTCAAATTCCTTATAATCCATGTTGTTTAAATCTTTAGCAAACCCATTATTATCGTTAATCATTAACACACCTCCTATTTAAGCATTTCATATTAATCCAAATCTTCTAAATTAATAAGTGAATCTAAACTGTCATTATAATTTAAATTATACATATCAGAATTTAAATTATCATGATTTAAATCTCTTTCATCATTATTAGGACTTTCCATGAATCCTAAATCTGTATTAGGAATGAATTCACTTTCATAGTCTTCTACTGATTCTAAATAAGCTTCACCATTCTTATATGCTAGGGTGAACTCTCTTCTAGGTAATTGATAATAACATTCCGGTGATTGACTTATTAATATAGTTTGTATATTATCATTAACTGTATATCCATGAATTATGTTTTGCATAATCTCTTTATTCTCAGATGAGGCTTGAGAGAAAGCTTCATCTATATAAAATGTTTTTGAGTTCAACAACCTTAATATACTTATAGCACTAGTATAACCTATAAGTTGCTGTAAAAACCCACCTTCTGTAATCTTAGGAGTTCTTGTATTTCCTCTACTATCTAAAAGCACTAAAGATGATTTTACATTATTTCTAGAGAACTCATAATCTATCCTAGGGACAAACCCTCTGTCTGGAAAAAGAACATCTATATTCTCTTTTAAAGAATTCTCAGCGAAGTTAACTCTAAGCTTTTGATACTTAGAGTACTTATCTTTAGTAGTTATTAAAATATTGTGTAGACTATTAACATAGAATTCAGATAAAGAAAGAATATCATTAACTTCGTCTAATCTCTCTTTAATAGATTCAGCCCTTTCCTTATTCTTCTTTATTATTTGTATGTTTAAGTTTTGAGAATTTGAAATATTTCTTATTCTATTAAGTCTACTTCTCATTAATAAAACCTCCTGGGAAAATTACAATACTATTACCAAACCTAATTAAGCAACTACTTTTCTTAATATAAAATGTTAGGTTGCTATAATCAGATATGACGCTGAAAACCCATTTAGGTATATTTATAATTTTGCTACTAGATTTACTTGAACTATTCACAGACGAATTAGGAGATTTCATCAAAGCAATTTTCTCCTCTATACTTAATTGAATCTTCTCTCTATCTGATTTAACTTTAGCTTCAAATATACCCTTATAACTGTTTACTATTAGTTTACCTGCATTGAAATCTAATTTAGCTATATAATTCTCAGAACCTAAACTATTAACTAAATAATTAGCCCTCTTAAAATCAACTGAAAATTTACAAATAGCTTTACTATTCATTATATACTTTAAATCAGAATCTAAAGGCATTCTATTCTTTCTTAAAGTTATTAGGGTATCACCTTCTAGGAATACTAAGTAATTATCTATCAACTTAAATCTATTAAATATAGAAGTTATATTTTTAAAGTATTTACCATCTACACAAAAATGACCTAAATCACTCTTAGCAAATAAATAACTGTTATTACAGAAGACGTAACAATACTCTCCTTCAGATACAAATACTTGATTTAATTTTGAAGATAACTTTATAACTGTATTTTCCTCAACAACATATTTATAATCATACTCTTTAAATTCAGATACTATATATTGAACTTCTTTAAAATCAATAAAGCTATTCATCATTGGAGTATAGCTGGTATATATGACTTCTTCACTATCACCATACATACTTAACTCTATGTTAGGTGAAGATTCCCTTATACCAACTTTACCGTCAAGAAGCAATCTTTTTAAAATCGAAGTCTCAACTCTAAATCCAAATCTCTCCTGGTTAACATCTTCAGCATAAGCCTCGCATATTAAATGGCAATAACATATACCATCTTCAGATGCTAGGATGACTCTACCATTTAGATAAACTATATCTACATATTCACCAAACAACGTCGAAACTTTATCAAACTTCTTTTTATCTAATTTAAAGTAAATCATTATAGTAACTCCTTTTCCATAGATGTTAGGAGTTTGTCTAAAACATAATTTAAATTATTTTTTACTTTTTCAATATTTTGTATATTAGAATAATCTGATATATTATCAAAATTTAATAACTCCATTAAACCAGGTTGATAAGAATTTATTATAGATAAAGTTTCTTTTGATAAAGAATTCTTTAACACCTTTATAGAGTCTAAAACATCTTTCATAATCCTTTCATTATTTTCTATTTCTATTTTTCTTCTATTATAATTGTTATATATTTCTTGTAATCTACTTGACATAATCTGCACCGTCCTTTAATGTTGCAAAATAAACATCTTCTTCTCTTTTAATCATAGAATCAATAATCTCTGTGTACATTGCATCGTTAAATGTATCTTTTATAGAATCAACTAATGACTCGTTAAATAACTCGTGTTCTAATAATAATTTACGTTCTTTAGTTTTCTTTCTCTTTTCCTGCTGTTCTTTAACCTTGACATCTATCACAGATAATAACCTGCTAGGGAGATTAAATAAATTATCTTCTATACCTACAAACTTACCATCTTCAACTAATACTGTAGGAATATTCCTCTCTAAGTAATTATCAGAAACTTCTTCGTGGTTAGGTCTGACTAAAGAACCTAAGTAATAAATTCTTCTTCCACCGTCTATCTCCCAAGTTCCATAGTATTTGTGAAAGTGACCAAAGAAACTATAATCGTAACCTACTAGTACATCCTTGTCGTCCAACATAATTGAACTATGTTGATATGGATTTAATCCTTTATTAATAGCACTACTAATAGCAGGAGAACAAACAATATCTTGATGGAATAAACCTATATTTATTTTACCGTTAATTGGATTAAGCACATCAGAGGAATAATGATTAAAGTTGAAAACTACATCACCATCATTTATTCTATCCACTACTTCTAATACACCAACATCACCTAATGGCTTAAATCTAGCAGTTGGTAAATTATTAACACTTATACTGTCATTACTTACTAAAGTCCAAAATGGATTGTTCTTAGGGAAATGTAAATCATGATTACCTAATACTGAGAATATCCTAGGGAATATGTTTTGTTTTCTCTTATACATTTCATCTTGTTCAATTAATGCTTTAGTTACATCCTTATAACTATTATCATAAACATCACCAAGAAATATAAGAATAGGAGTATATCCTCTTTTTAAATAACTAATACCTATTTCATCAATCTTAGACTTAACATAATCTATCTCCATTAGGTAGTCATGTCTGTTAGGTTTATTCCTATATGTAAAATGAGTATCAGTTACTATAACGTATGCATTCTTCATTTACGAACTTGATTGTTCCATGTATAGGACAATCATATACCTCCCCTCCGTAAGAATCAATTTCAGCTTTCAACTTATCCAACTTAAGTTTATCTTTATTTAACTCTAAACACTTATAGTAATAGTCATTAAAAAGATTAACTAAAGAATCTAAATCAGTACAAGCTTTTAACTTATTATGGTTTGGAATATCTTTCAGAACAACTTTATTTAAATTAGACTTTATTATCTCTAACCTAGAAACTGTTCCCATAAAATCATCAGATAAATTACATTTCTTAACTTCAGTAATAAATTTACATCTCTTAGTAATACTATTTAACTTATCAATTATAGATTCTAGTTCTGAAGCTGTTGCTAAGTCTTTATCTAAATTATTAATCACTTTACTATCAGATATATAATTAAATTTATAGTTCACCTTTTCTAGGTCAGAACAAAAATCTAACAATCCATCTAACTTATTCTTAAGACCTTTGTTAGGATTTAACTCTTCGGATTTTTCATAAATACCAACTAATTCTTCTGTAAATTCAGTTAACCCAAAAACTCTCTTTAAACATTCCTCCCTATAAGTTGTATCTTCAACTTCTATAGATGATAATTCCTTTTCTAGAAAGTTTCTTTTACTTCTTAGAGTTCTTAAATTAGAATTAATTACAGACATTCTATTCTCACATTCCTCTATAATATTCTCTGCATTATCATCTCTAGCTATAAGAGAAAGTATTTGATTATTTATACTAGCAGAAGAATCTACTAACAATTTACTGTGATTAGAAGTTATTAAATTACCAACAAAATTATCTTCACAGATTAGTAATCCTAGAGCGTTTATCAAACCCCTAGGAAGTTCATTACCAATAAATATAAAACTATCATTCTCTAGTTTGTAATAATTAATTTTCTTAGGATAGATTTCTATCCAATAAGTATTAACTTCATCAGAAACAAATATGTCAGACTTAGGTTTACCAAAAGTTATATACTGTTGCATCTCATATGACTTTATAGATTTAGAATTTACTAGGACATCTATAATTTTATTTATAATACTTTTACCTGTATTATTAGGAGCAACTATAACATTCAATCCTTCAGAAAAATTATAAGTAACATCTACTATAGACTGAAAGTTTTTTATACGCATCTGTCTTAACACTATTTTAACCTCCCAAATATTTATAATTAACTATATCAACTACATACAGCATTTTATTGAATCAGGGACTGAACCCTAATCCAATAAAATATCTGCATGTAGCTATATTAAAAAATTATAAGATGATTTTTAAGGCTTATTCAGCCATTTAAAATGACAGTATTATTATCATTTTAAATCAATGAACAAGCATTGATTCTAGTTATCTATCATTCAGTAATCAAACAACTTAATCGATAATTAAATAGTTAACTAAAGTAATTGAACCCCAACTATATACAAATAAATAAACAAACACTTATAACTATTAATCTATACAATAAATCAAAAGTATATAAAATTAAAATAGTAACATTACTAGGAACAAATTAAGGATAGAAAACTTTAATGACTTTAAAAATTATTAAAAATATAAAAAAGGATTATGAATACAGAAGGTCATTAAAGTAATGCACATAGTTGGGGAATCACAGGCTATACATTAGCCTTATAAAGTAGCTGGGTTTAGAAAATGATGACAAGTTTTTTAACGTAGAGATAATATGTTTAACCGATTCACCAGCTACCTTATAAGACTAAGCATTGACTATGAGCATACTAGGGTTAGCATTGATTTTAATTAATAAAGACAGATAGTTTGGAGGAATAAATTAAAAATAATAATAAACCAAACTATCTCTATTTATTAATAAGGTGGCTAACTACTAATTAACCACCTTTGATTAATTTTATTCTTCTTCTAAATCTAATTCATCTATATCATCTTCTTCATCATTAAATGAATCAGCTAGGCTTTGTCTAACTTCTTTAAGTGTTTCAGAATTAGCAAGTTCTGCAGATTTTAAATCACCAAACTCTGCATCAGATAAAACATCAGCAGCCTTTGAACCAAATACGTCTGTTAATAGACTAGCGTATCTCATTGCTATTTCATTTGTAACACCTAATTTATTTAAATCAGTTGTTTCACAAATTCTATCAACTAGAGCTTTATAAATATTCTCTGTGTATGATTGAACATAGCTTGAACCTAAGAATATTTTATCAATGTCTTTCTTCTCATCAATGTGAGTTGACATAGCAAAATCTAATTTAGCTAATAACTCTTTATCTTCAAACTCAACTAACTTTTCTTCTGCTGGATTCCAAGTAGTCTTTTGTCCTCTTTCCTTAGCGTCTTCTATGTCTGGAACAATTACGTCTAATTCATAGTAGCTAGGATAAACATCTCTCTTCTTGTAAGTAGTTTTGAAAGTAGAGATTTGGTCTTTTAACTTATTTGATAAACTAACAAGTTTTAAATTCTTACCAATGTTCTTCTCATCTAAATCTGATATAGTCTTAGGGTCTATGTCTAAGCTATTTTCCATTCCGTAAACATAGCATAATAAATAGTTTCTAGGAATTTCTTCTGAGATAGGAGAATCACTTAAGAATGCTAATCTTTGTTTAGACTTGTCATCATCAGTTTTATTAGCACCTTCTCCTATAACCCATTCATTGTACTTAGCTAATGCTATTTGTTTATAGAAAGAAGCTAACTCCATACTTCTCTTTATGAATTGAGGAGTAACGTGTTCTTCTCCTTGTTTGTCTGTCCAAGAATCAACTATGTTACCAACTTCATCTCTAACTATTGTTACTCTATAATCTTTACCATTAGCATCACCAGTAATAACTTTATCGTTAATGTGAATTAATTGTAATGTAAATATGAATGGGTGAGTGAACTTACCAAATACAGAAATGTCCTCTGCAGTAACATTATTTATATCTGAAGTGTCCCAAGAAGTAACACCAGCTTTCTTCATAAATAATTCTTTTAATTCAGGGTCTTGAGAATAAACTCTTTTAAATGATAAAATCATTGTGTAAGCTGATTTCTCAGTTCTAAATTTATTATCTTCATTAAACTCTGATACTTGCATTGTAAATGGGTCAAAAGGAAAAGCTACAGTCTTTAATGGTAATACCTTATAATTAGTTGCTTTTTCTTTCTTGAAAAATCCAAGTCTTCTAGCGTTATCTTTCTTTTGTAAATTTTCATTTCTGATGTCATCAAATGATGATACAGAAACCTCTCTATTTCTCATTTGAGAAATGAAATCATCAATGTTTTCAATTTTCATAATTAAATCCTCCCAAAAAATAAATTTATTTTATTTTTAAATTTCACTATTATATAATTTTTTATGGTTAAAAAATAGTGAACTTTTATTCAACCTTCAGATGGAAAGACATAGGCACTTTACTAGAAAGTTTAGACATTTCTCTCTTAAAATCATCTGGATATTGCTTAATAAAGTCGTCTATGTCTTTACATTTACTTTGAGTTATAGAATAAACATTACTATGAATTCTTTTTAAAGATTCATACAGTCTTCTACCTGCACCATCATTATCATAAGCAACATATACATTCTTTACTAGTGATAAAATAAATCTATTATATTCACTAATAGTAGAACCCAATATAGATATAGAATTGTAACCTTCTTGTGCTAGGGATATACTATCGAATACTCCATCAACAAGTATTATGTATCCGTCATCAATAGACTTTTTTAATCCTAAAGGACATATAAAGAACTTAGATTTATCCATTAATACTATAGAAGATTCTTTATACTTAGGTAAAGTCTTCAACACATTACTATTATCAGAAGAATCATGTAAGTCATCTTTAGATGAATCATCTACTGAATTAGTATTTAATGATTCGCTATTATATATGTTACTATGAGATAATTCTGAATTAGAAACAGTCTCCAGTTCATCATACCCAACACTATTATTCCCATTACTTGAATCATTTATTGAATTCTTAGCTATAGAGACATAAGGATTATAACCACTAAATCCTACAGTGTTACCATAAACATCCCTAATAGGAATTACTAGGTGATACTTCCATTTACATGAACCATAATAATCATAGCAATCATAATTAGAAGATGTTATAGCAGGTCCAAAATACTCAATCATAAACTCATCATTAGGTACATAGAAAGCTTTCATGTCAAATAAAATATCTAAATACCTTCCTCTTATATTTTTACAAATAGTGTTTATAAAGTGAGTTTGTTCCTCTAAGCACTCATCATAAATCTTATTTATACCTTGTTCTAGTAAAGACAAAATATACTCATCTCCTTATGCTTAAACTCAAGTAGAGAAGCCTTTATACTATTATCTTGATGTTCACCAACATACATTATCTCTCTTTTTCCAAATAACATATTATCCTTTAAATTCTTATATGAACTTACACAAAACATGTTAGGTAGATTTTCTGTTTTAGCTAATAAAGCTATTATAGTTGCACAATCTAGGTTAAACTTATCTTCCATATAATCTCTCTTACTGTAACACTCTTTTAAGAAAGGATAAGCATCAAATTTAGTAAAGTACTTAAACTCATCTTTAGGGTTTTCTACACCTACATAAGTTTTTAATTTGCCTGATTTATCACACTCTATGTGTTCAACTAAACAATCAAACTCTTCTAGCATAACTTTATAATAAAAATAATTTACATTATTAGATTCATTATAATTGAATTCATTTAAAAAATCCCCAACTGTTATGGAATTTCCTTTACTAGACATAAAACAATCTTTTAGGTATAAATCCAGATTATCTATGTTATTAGGTATAGAATTGTTATCTAAATAGTTCCCTAACACTTTAAATAAATCTGTAAGCTTAGTATATTTATCTAACACATCATCATCATCATTACCATTATTAGTAGTATTGAAATCCTTATTAAGCTTATTAAGTAAAGATGGTAAATTATGTTTGCCATCAGAAAATCCAACTAACCCTTTAAAAAAGTCAGACCTACTTATACCTTTAGGTTCAGCCATCTTACTGTAGGCATTCTCTAAATTATCCCAAATATTAAAAACATTATTTATTAAATTATACATTTAAAAAATCCTCCTTAAATTTAATTTATATTTATACAAGCAGATTGTCGTGTAAGTATTAATTATAAACCCAACTAATCATCAATATTCATTTAACACTACTTCTAAATTAGCTATATCTATTGTATACTTTTTATCATCCAAATTAACTACATTATAAGCATGGTTAGGAGTCAATACAATCTGAGAGTTAATTCCATTCTTCTCTAATAAACATTTCATCACTATAGACATAGCTTGACAATTACCATTCCCTTCTTTTAACATAATGCTAGGCGAATTCTGATTATAATCATAATCAAACTGTTTCATATAATCTATTGATAATTTAATTGTCTCTTCCTTATAACTGGAGTTGAAGTTAGGTAAATCTAAATCCTCATCAAACAAATCAATTTTAAGTATGTAATAATTAAAAATCTTTAACGATTTAAAACCTAGAACTTTATAATAATCATATCCATATAACTTCTCTAAGTAATCCTCCACATTATTATAAACCTTATTATCTACAATCTTTAAACCATCTTTATAATTAATAATTCCTATTGTGATTAAGACTAGTAACATAATCGAGATGCTTCTTAGTATTAACTTCCGAGTTACGTTCAATTATATCCACCACCTTATTTACAATAGACATATTCCAATAGTTAGGTCTAAGGTTGTAATCATTAAATAAAGGTATTAAATTACTTTCATTTATTATAGGAAACATAGATTTAAACTTAACATCTCTTCTATCTTCAGTTCTCTCTAGACTAAAGTCAAAGTATAGAAGTTTAAAAGATTTAAATTTATTATCACTAATAGATTTATCTAAACCAACTTTAACATTATCTAAAAGAACTTTAAAATGTTTTAAATGCTGGTCAAATACATCTAAAGACTTAGTAAAGTTTTCACCTCTCTTAACATACAATGTACCTTTATCAGATAAATACTTCTCACCTTTATAACATTTACATTCAAATGAGTAAATACATTTAGGAGTGAATAAAGTTAAATCAACTTCTGTAAAATAATTATGGTCAGCTTCCTTAGTAACATCCTTTAGTATAAGACCTTTAACTATCCTCCAATCTTTTAAATTATTTTCTTCTATATAATTATTTAATAGGATATATAAAACGACTTCACACACCTCTCCCCTCATCTCTGGAGTAGAAGATTTGTTTTTTAGAATTTCTCTACACACTAAAATGAATCTATCTATATCCTTGTTTTTATTATAATACTTAATCAAAGAATTAAAAGTTCTATCTTTTATAGAAATAATAACACCTCCATTATTTTAATTTATCTTGGAAAAGGGTTTTTGTGCTAGGCACTAGATTACCCTTCTAAACTAATTATTCTTAGCTTTATCAAATCTTAATTTGGCTTCCTTTATTGCTGTCCTATAGATAGCATCAGAGAAGTTAGATTTTAATACTATTGGTAAACCTTTAGAAACTGATACGTCGTCTGTAACCATTGTAGTATACACACAAACTGAAGTACAGTTCTGTTGTAATAACTCTAAATGTTTTTCACCTATTATGTTAACTATTGAACCTAGTAAAACATCTTTATTATCAGAATTAACTAACTTAGCCATTTCTACATCTTTATTTTCATTTAGGAATACTACACAACTACTACCACCATCAGAATAAATACCAATATAATAAACTTTTGTATCCTCACAAGGTATAAAGTATTCTGACTTAAGGGCTGACTCTATTAGGTTATCTATATTAATAGGTTCTAATGTTTTATAATAAGTTTTAGCTAATCTATCAATCTCTAGATTATCTATTAGGTAATTGTCTGTAAAGCTAAACTCTATTCTTAAAGGCATCCAACCCTCTATTAGTATGTCTTCGTTCTCTTGGAAAATCCAAGAATACTCTAAGTACTCATTGTTAAGTAAAAATACTAACTCATCATGTCTATTTAGGTATAAATAAACTCCACCATTTTCTGGAGTTATTCCATACTCTTCGAACTTATCTAATATAGAATTAGCACACATTATAACTACTTCACTAGTACCAGCTTGAGCAGGAGTATTAAGAGCTTTATCCATAATCTTTTTACTATTCCTATCAAAGTCTACAATCTCTATACTATTACCAAAATAAGTATTTAAAACTACTGGAAGATTACAATCAATCTTCTTTTTTATTCTCTTTTTATAATCCTGATATACAGGTAAATTTTCTAGGTATCTATTAACATTATCTATTATCTTCTGAGCCTGAGATGTAGAAGCACTGGTACCACCATAGATAGGAGATAGTGTGTTTTGTTTGTACAAATCTCTATCCTCTTTAAATGTCTCTAAAGAGAAATTACTACCTTCTGTTAATCTAGCCATACCTTCATACGAATCTGGAAATCTAAACATAGTATCAATATTAGATTTATCTTTTAATAACATATTATAAACTATTTTTAAATCTGATTGACCAAAGTCACCTTTAATCATAGTATAACCTGCAGGAGCATCTAATGAACTTAGGAACTGCTTAGGAACTTGCTGGTGTGCAAAATTCTTATAATAAGTTCTAAAAGAATCTGAATAATTTATACTGTAAGAAACTCCGTATAATGTTTGTCCTATGGAATTCTTTTTAGTTACTGAATCAGTCATTAAATTAATAAGACCTTCTATCAATCCTATTTGAGATGTTAGGCTAGTATATTCTAACCACATATCAATGAACTCACAAGCGAACCCTCTGTCCTTAGCAGAAGTCAAATGTTCTGCATCTATACTTATAGTAGTGTAATTGTTTCCATCTTTCCTATTAACAACTGTAAGAAGTGATTCTGGAACTTTAGCTATATTTAGCAGATAATTCTTAACAGAAGACCTTTGAATACCAACTACTGACCCACCCGAAGCTTCAAGTAAAAATCTATAGATGTAATCTGATAAACTAGATTTCAGTAACTTTAATCTAGAAATAGGATACTCTATTTTCTCTAAGTTATAATAAATATATCCTAGGTATGAAAGACGTTCTAGGTACTTATCAAAGTCAACTTTACTATTTTTAGATAATCTTAACAATAAAAACCCTCCTATCTATTAACTATAACAATAATGATTATTGACAAGAATAACCAAACTTTTTAACTGATAATGTTAGGTTATTGTTCTTAGCATAATCCTCAGCCAAAGTGAAGAAAGAACTATAACTATACTTTCTACCTAATCTTTCAAAATTGATAACTGTAGAATTATTTAATAATCTCCTTAAGTCAGCTTGATTTAATTCTAAAACACCATCATTAACATTGAAAGTAAAAGACCTACCATTTACAAAGAATGCTTTCTCTAACTTACCATTATTAGGTTTATATAAGAAAACTACTTGGTCACCTAATACTCTGAATATAGGTAAAAATATCTGTGAGTTATCTAAACAGTTAAAGAATATAGAACTATATAATTCTTTTCTAACAGTATAGATATCTTCAGTTATTGATTTAACTTTATATGTTGTATCTGCTAGGATATCTTCTAAATCACAATCCACTAGGTGAAGTTCATTTATGTTAGTCTTTCTATCGAATACACTAACAGATATAGAATTGGAATCAATCTTAAATTTATAATTTTTATCTCTGCTTTGAACCTCTAAAGTAAATACAGCTTTCTTAGTTTCATTTAATGAATTAATAATCTTTATAATCAATGACTTATGCATAATGACCTCCTAATATAATTTCACTTAAATCAGTATAGATATTAGGTAAATAAAGAATAACTAAATCCCTACTTTGGTCTTTAACTCCACCACTAATAGCTATATAAGAATTTAAACCTTCAGAATATTCTGCTAGGCTATGAATTAAATCTTCTCTCTTTTCAAACATTCTTAAAGTATATTTGTTAGCATTCTTAGGAATTGAATCCAAACAACTAACATCAAATATTGAATTAACCTTCGCTATAAATTGTGGATAATTATCCACCTCTATTGTTTCATAATTTTTCATAAAAATCCTCCCACTCTTAATTGATAAAATAACAATTTATATAGTCATATACATAATACTATAATACACATAAATATAACAAATTTAATAAGATTTTATGTGAAATAATTAATACAAATTTACTTAAACAAAAATAAATAAACTGTGAAGTAGATAGTAAATAATATGTATAGACAAACAGGATATACACTATATAGTGTATATTTTATTCTTCTTCTTTTTCTTCTTCTATATTTAAATCTTCATTATTTTTAAACTCTTCTTCTAAACTTAATCTTTTAAATCTAAACATCTCACTTGTAGATGGATTAACTGCATATACTAGTTTAGGAGAAACACTTGCAGGCAATTCTATTCCCAACTTAGTTTCCTGGTTCTTAGCATTAGAAGTAAATATAAATTTAAAATTAGTCTTATACTGATTAACTCCTGTTAGGTTCGCTGCGTAACATAAAAAGCAAACATTACCTTCAGCCGAATCCATTAATATTTCACTAAACACACTACCAAATGTCATTGTGCTTCCTCTAGATACTCCTGAGATTTTATCAATACCAACTATGTTAATATAATCTACAGGTAAGTTACTAGGAGTTACTTTTGAAGACTTAAATGATGGAGAATACCTTAATAAATCACTTAATGTCATTAAAGCATGAGCAGATATATCCTTTTTATTTAACCCATATAACTTAGTATAAATAGCATTAGATGATAATTTCTTAGCATATAAAGAAGCCCTCTTTATATTTAAATCACTCAACATACTAGGGTAATGAGATTCCATAAATTTCTTTACCTCTGCATCAATATATACACTACCACTAAATATTTCTTCATCAGCTTCTAACATAGCCATCTTCCTATAAACCATCCCACAAAGATAAACAAACGCAGGGTCTGTATTCTTTTTAATACTTAGTATCTGTTCTGCTTTATTTGCCTTTAATGTTCTACCTAGAGACTTATCAGCTATTAGGTAATAAACTTTATTTTTCTCAGAATCCATTATATCAAAGTTCATTGACATTAATCTTAAAAATTCAACTACATCATTAAATAACGGAGAGAATAATAAAATGTTCTCAAAATCATCAAATGTTAGGTTTTGATAATACACATCATTTTCACTATTCTTCAAGAAAGCTGGTGTACCTAAAACTAGTCTTCTATTAGAACCATACTTACCAAATAACTCTGAAATGTCATCTGGCTCTAAAACAGTAGACTCATCAAAGAAGTTTAAATTAGGTTTTATACCATAAGGTAAACCTGCTTCTGCTAGGAACTTTTTATGTATAGGGAAATCAACTTCAGGGTCTTGTAAAGGAACTTTAAACATCCTTGTAGACTCAACCGATTGGTCTGAAGCAGTATTAAAATATAACTCACCTATGAACTTACAATTAGAAGCAACCTTATTACCAAGTACACCTTCTGATGTAGCTGGTTCACATGTTAGGCATGCCCTTAACTCAATGTTCTTAAATAACGATTTCTTAAGTTCTGGTAAGAACGACTGTGTACATAACATTAAGTGAGTACCACTAGAACGACCAGCTGTACAAAACTGGTCATACATGTTAGTTAACTTAGAAGCCTCTTTCTGTGTAGCTTTTTGATACTGGAATTGATACTCGTCGACAATTAAAATATCTCTAGGAATTGTTAAGCCTGTTTTAGACCTAAAAGCCTTTAAATTATTTACTCCAGCTTTAGAGAATAACGCATTTAACTTACTAGCCCTTTCTGCTATCATGTCTAGGATACTTATAACATAACCAGTATCCTCTGTCGCTCCTATAGTTTTTATATGAGGAATGAGTTCATCTAAATTTTGAGCATATCTAGCAGCCTCCGAAATCTTAGCATCAACTAGATGAACATTAACTTCAAATGGAGAATAAGCAAAAAGAATGTTATAAACTATATTTGCTAGGGCCACTGATTTACCACCACCTGATTTACCTGCTAGGTGGAAATGAGGTCCACTCTTTAAACTAACATTACCTAATGAAATATCAGACAATTTATTTCTATCAGAGTTCTCATAACCAAATCCCAAAGACACACCATTTAAAGATGACCTAGTCCAAATAGGCTTACCATTGTAAAGAATAGGTTCTTTAATTGTTATAACTTCTTGTGGACTAAAATCTCCAGTCTTCAACATGTAATCAATCGGTTTAGGAACATTTATAGTATAAGGATAAGTTATCTCTTTCTGCGAAGAACAATAAGGTAAATAATTATCTAAATAGTCGTCCATTCTAATGACAGGTACTTTACCATCCTTCAACATTGCATTAACGTTATCTATTAAATTCATAATATAATTATTATCTAGGACTATCATTACGCTCACCATCTCTTATTCTTTTTCTATAAATTAATTCAGAAACCTTTTTCGAATAATCAGATAAACATAAAGATATTCCTTTTAGGGTACTTTCATCCAAGTTAGGATTTTCTAAAGTCTTTAAATAATCATCCATAATTGATTTTAAATTAACTAACTCTTTAGGTTCTTCTGTAGAACTAAAAATAGAAGAATCCTTAATATACCTATTTAAATAATTCTTATTGTCCACTGGCTTTAGAATCGAATCAAATGAATAACTAGCTTCATGATAGAAACCATTCTTAACTTCTTCTTTAAAAGAATAAATATCTACTATCCACTCTTTTTTGATTACGGGGAATATTGCCTGTAAATCTCTATCACTAGATAATTTACTATTAAATACAAATTTATGTAAATCTTCTCTTGTACACAATCCTTCTTCTTCATCAGCTTTAAAACAAGCAAAGTCATAGAAATCATGTAAACAAATTATACAGTCTGGAATATCCATTTCTAATAAATAATAATCATTGCAATCAAAACCAACTTTACTTAAACTAGACTTTAGGAATTGCTCATTAACTTTTAAAGGATTTATATCTGTCAACTTAGCCCATCCAAAGATAGGGTTAGAAAATAAACCAAGCTTTTTGTTTAACAACATCCTAAGTTCCCCGTATAATAAAGGGGACTGTCTACTGAACTCCGAAGCATAGTTACAAAAATAAAATCCATCATTTTCTATTGTATCTATAACACATTTGTGTTGATATGACAAAATACGCATATAATAACATCCTCTCAATTTTAATTTACTTAATGCTAGGGATTGAATTGCATGTTGTATATTAATCCCCAGTTTAAATAAACTAATTAATTAAAGATGTCATTTAGTTAATTAAATAATACTTAGTGTGTTAGGTGATATTCAATTTACTAAATGACATCATCTTTACCTATATTAATTTTAAAATATCACAATAATATTTTATAGCTTCTTTGTTTTCAAATCTCAACCTAGGTGCTTCTCCAAAAGCAACATTTGTTAGGATTGTTAGGATTTGAGGTTTAAGCTTAGGTAACATAAATCTCTTATTTGTCTTGTACTCACAGTCTCTAGGATTGATTAACACATACCCTCCATCAACATGAGATAAGAATCCTACTACAGAATAAGTGTTGTTAGAAACTATTACTTTTACAGGACAAGGTTTACCATCAGCCTTATAACTTAACTCAACTTTATTTAACAGTTCATTATCTAACACAACTGGAACTAAAACATCTAAGTTAATATTTTTATAAAGTAGATTAGTATCATATCCATTTACAATGCTACTAGAATTATTAGCAGAACTGTCAACTGTATTATTAGCAGTAGTAACAGTATTAGGTGCATTGTTAGACGCAGTACCTGGTTGACTAACTGACTGGCGAGTAACTGGTTGTTGAGTAACTTGTTGTTCAACTGGCTTGCTATCTACTTGAGAGTTAGCACTACCAAAAACATTTGAATTAGATAATGTTGAGTTAGATGAAGAACTAGCTACATTCTTAGAAGTACCATATTCACCACTATAAACCCCTAAAGGATAATCTAATTCTCTTAATATTTCTGAATATACAGATAATATTTTAGGAAGACCAAAGTCGAAGTCTGTTAGGGAAATTTCATATAGAACCTTCTCACACTTTAGAGTAATATCCAACATATAACAAGATAGAGTAGAATCTAAGAAGAATTTAGTTGGTAATCTATAAGACTTAACTTTATCTTGTAAATCATCTTTATTAACCACTATAAACATATTTAATTGTTTTAAGTTGTGGTTGTCTCTTAAAGTAGACTGTAATAAAGATAGAGTAGACATTGTTTTATTAAAACATCCACATTCTAGGTAATCACCTTTAACATAAGGATTAACATAAGAAACAAAGCTAGGATAGTTAAGCTTCTCTAGAACATCACTTAGTAACATAGAATTATCCATTATTGAAGAATCTATAACATTAGTATCCACTTTAATTTCATTATTAACTACGCTAATACCGTCTATAGTTAGGCTTTCATCTAATCCAACAAAACTAACTAAATCTATTAGGCTTATTAATACTAATTGACTATCGTTAGAGTTCTTAAAGTTCTTTTGTAAAACTAATCCTATTACTCCTTCTAACTTAGGTTTTAAATACCCTACAGATTGACAATAGCTTGTATCTAAAATCTTGTTGTTAGCAACTACTGTACCTAGTACTTTGTAATTATTTCCTAATCTAGTTTTCTCTACTTCATAGTTAGCAAAAGACCCACTAGAATTAGAATAAGAGAAAGATTTTAAATCAAAGAATCTTCCATCTGATAACTTCAACTTAGAAGGTAACTTAGAACCAAAACGTAATGCTTGAATTAATAATCTAATAGGAGCATATACATCTTTCTTTATCTCATCTCTTACTAGGGAGTTAATTACTTCCTCACCATCAAAGTTACCTTTCTTATTATTAGCATAGAATAAATTAACTGAAAGAGAATCAGCATTAGAATCTTTATCATCTCCATCATCAAGTTCAGATTCATCTTCATCACTATAAGAGTTTAAAGAAATAAACCCTGAATGATTTCTATGATATCTTAAAACCTCAGTTAACATATAACTTATATAAGTTTCAAATAAAGAAGAGAACTGACTATACTCTACACAATCCTCTAAAGTATTATTAGGATGTGCTCTCATCATTAACACATCATGTAATTCCTTTAAAGCATCATAATATCTTTGCTCTTCGGGATAAATATCATTGTTATTATTGTTAGGGTCTCCTAACACCTGTTCTTCAGTTAAACCTGCTAAATTTAAATGACTCTTATAATCATATCTATATAACTCTTTATCCTTAAATGGCACAAATACATTTTTCATGCTAGGGATAAAAGATGTTATAGTTTCAGTCATTGCAAGAGAGTCTGGACTAGGAACCATTATGAACAATTCCGAATTCTCATTCTCTCTAAATATTGTTTTATTCCCATTAATTCTTAACGTCTTAGAATTAGCTTTAACCTTATCTACTAGGTTTTTAGTTTGCACGAAATTCTCAAAATGTTTTGAAGGGAAATTTATATCAACTTTACTTTCAGTAAAATATTTTTCTAACTCCATTAGACCTTTATAAAAGTTCTTATAGTCATCTATACTATAAACAACAACTTGGTCAATAAACTCTTTTACAGCTTTATAATCTTCTTCACTTGGTTCTTCTTCTACATCTAATAATTCAAATATACGTGAAATGTTTTTTGCATCTCCACATATTAAATAAGGCATATTTAGATTAGAAGAAGTCAGTTGCAAGTTAGGGTATCTATTTACTATTGATTCATCTTTTAATAAATCATATATAGTTAATAATTTACCATCCTCTATACAACAAACAACCATTTCTTTTCCTTTAACGATACCGCTAAATAACATAAACATATACCTCCCAAATTAATTCAGAAAAGGGGTTAGAAACATCTAACCTCCCCTTCTTAAGTTAAAACAATAAATATAATGCTAGGATGTTAATGACATATTAGAGTACGAATAACACATCACAGCACCTATTTTAATAAATAATATATACAGTAAAATTTTATATTTTAATTTGAATTATAAATAATACATATTCTAGGTTTAGAGATAAAATCTCTATCTTTCAATACTTTTAAATTGAGTACATAATTATACTTTAATTTCTAAATCCACTATCAAGATTTTCTTTTTAATTGATTTTGAATGACAATACATTCTTAATAAAATAAAATAAAACAAATAAATAATAATTCCTTAAAACAACTATGTAATTAAAATTAATAGTCTACTATTTTTTTATGACACTTAGAAAGGTCTTAAAGCAGCAACTGGGTCAGCAACTTCTACTGAATTATCTGACTCTCTAGCCTTTGTAGTTTCTAAATCTCTTTTAGCTAAATGTTCAGCAACTTCCTTAACGTTGTTTACTGATTCTCTTAATGCTCTAACAGATGCTAACATTGAATTATAATTAGCTTCATTAGTAGCTTCACATCTTAATAACTCTTCTTTGTAAGTTGAATCTGGCATAGCCATAATCATTGAGGCTCTAGCCTCTAAACCTTCTTTTGCTTTCTTATCGAAACAATTTTCTATTACAGTAATAGCTTCTGCTAATCTCTGTGGATTAAGTTTTAAATCTGACATTTCCCATTCCTCCTATTTCTATTATTAATTTAAAGCACTGAATAATCTTGTTAATTCTTCAGACGCTGCTTGGTAATTTTCTGCAGTCTCTTTATTAGATGGTATTACAGCTTCCATAGCATTGTTGTAAACCACTTGAGCACCGTTTATTAATTTTTGAGAACCACTATTCTTACACTCTTCAAGAATAATTTCTACAGCTTCTTGAACGTCCTTAACGTATTGCTCTAAGTTCTCACTACATTCCATAAATTGTTTTGGAAGGTCTAAATTTAATTGTTGTTCCATATATGAAACCTCCTTTAATTTAATTTGTCATAATCTATATTCTCTCTATTTTGAATACACATCTATATAATTTTTTATACTAGAAAAATGGTGAACTTTTTTATCTACTATCACCGAGAAGTGATTGCATAAACTTAGAAGATTTCTTAGAAACACCTGAATCTGTTATGTAATAATACTCAGAATAGTTATTTAATAAATACTCTACACATCTTTTATCTTCTTCAATATCTTTAACATTTAAGAAAAGATTATACATAACTCCATAGTTAAAACCTGTTAGGATTGATTGTCTTCTTAATGTGTCAGACTCTTCAGGCTTTCTAAATAAATCAAGTATAATATAATAAGATAAAGGAGAACCATTATCTTCTATAGCACTTAAGTTATAATCGTCTATATGTTTAGAACCTATAACATTCGTTCTCTTTAAAATCTCTTGACGCATAATTACGTCATCTTCCTTAATTTCCTCTGGTGTTAGGAAAGATGTAAAAGAGTCTATAGAATTAAATTCTAGTAACTTAGTTCCTGCGTATTTTAAATCTATCATCTTAACATAAAAAGAACTAGGCTTCATTCTAGAATAAATAGAACAAAGATATAGATTTAAATATTGCATTAAACTAGATTCATCCTTATAAAGAAATACAGCAGAGCCCCTAGGCAATGTAAATATGTTAGGTTCACTATTCTGTATATCTAAAAGAATGTCTTCTAAATAAATACTACTTCTATCTTCAAAGCTTAAATCATTAGGATAATATTGAGAGAATATAGTTTTACCTACTTCTAAAATCTCTTCATCTATCTCCTTAATCTTCATGTCTATAGATTCTATCTCTGATTTATAAGACTCTATCTGAGCATTGTTTTTCGAGATTTGTTCTGAAATAGAATCCTTCTTAGACTTATAATTCTCCATTATAACAGAGTCATTAAAGTTAAAATCAGATTCTATTTCAGCAGTAGTATTAGAGATTAAATCTTCCACAGTTTCAATCTTTCTATCCACTTTATCTAACATAGACTTAAATTTATTCTCTACTTTATTTCTCTTAAACTTAACTTTATTCTTAATGCCTTCTTCTAAAGAAGAATTAATCTTATTAACATTTGATATTAAAATCTTAGATATAGACATAGCATCATAATAAATAATACTTCTATGAATGTTATAAATAAATAAAGCTACCAATAATAAAACTAGTAGTGGCATAAAGAAAAGCAAAGATACAAATATTATTAGGATTACTAAAATAAAGTATATTGTAGAGTTACCTTCAATACTAGAAGTATCAAATGAAAATGCTATCTTTTCTAATCTATCTACAATATCCAAATCCTTACCTAGCTTGTCTATAGAGTACTCTAATTCATCAAACGCTTGTTTAATTTTAGATATAGTATTAAATGAGCCTTTGCTAGGGATTATTCTTGATAACTCAGAACTTAATCTCTTCCCCATCTTCTCATCTAATTTAGATTTAATCTCTTCTACTTTCTCTATACTGTATTCAACAGATAACTCTGATTTAGTCTTTTTAGCAATATTCTCATAAGTAATATTTTCTAGTTTCTTATCTCTATTAGATAATATCTCTTCTCTCTTACTCTGCAACTTACCTAGTATCTCTGTATGTTTAAACGTATGTTTATTAATCTCTTCTGCTAGGGCTGCATTCTTTGCTTTATCAACAGACTTCTCAAAATCATCATCTAAACTAGATAAGTTAAGATTAAATACTTTATTACTTTGTTCAACTCTAGTAATACTATCTTGTATAGTCATCTTACTCTCTACTAGTTTTCTTCTTTCACATTTTAACTCACTATGTCTAGACATAAATTAATCACCACTCTAATAATTAATTCTAAACATTTAAAGCAAGTAATAAAAGATAAGTGAAGAATACATCATAAGAAGCATCATGGTATCCTTGATTTAAAGTCTCAATTTTGAACTTCTTTTTATAATCTTCATAAACTGCTTCAAAATCCACATCAGGAATTCTAAATTTAGTTATTCTTTCAGTAGCGTCTGATAATTTAATAAATCTACCAGACCTAGTTTGCTTTTTAACACATTGCATCAAATCTAATGAATAATTAAATGACTCATTATTACAATCAATTGAATCAGTATCAAACATACTTGCTAGGGAACTACCTGTAGGTAATAATGTTTGATTAACTCTCTCAATATCGAACTTAACATTATACCCTACAAATACACAACCAGTACCGTCAATAAATATTGACCTCATGTTAGGGTCTTTAAGAAGATAATCTTCTAAATATTTACCCTTAGATAAAACCTCTAATAAAGAATTAGATATACCATGAACTTTAAAAGCACCTTGACTTATTTTTTCATTTGTATCACAATAAAAAGATTTGAAATCCACCACATCTAACTTATCATCTAATAACATATAAGATAGCTGAATTACTTCACCTTTTAAGTCTGTTGTTTCAGTATCAAATATAACATATCTCATCTCCCACATTACCTCCTAATTAACCGAAAATTCTAGAATCTTTGATATCAGATTTAGACATGGATTTGCTGGTATTATTAGTATTGCTATCACCGCTATAACTCCTATCATTAGTGACACCTCCATCATCTGAATCATCTTGCATCTCATCTAATACTAAATTTCTATCTATGTTAAAGTTAAATAATTTCCCATGATTGTAAGCATCCACAAAATCTTTTATACTAAACTTATAAAATGATTCTGAACTAGGATTACTGAAATAAATCATATTCTCAGAAAATGAGAAGAAACCTCCAAATCTTCTATACATGTCTTCAGGCTCTATAAAATTAAATCTAAAAGAATTTAATAAATCTTTTACTGAACATTTACTCATATTAGAAATATCTATAAGATTGTGAATAGCATATAAATCATTTAAAGATATAGTTCCTGGTAAACTTTCTACAAATATCTTTCTTAAATATAATGGAACTTTAGGTAGACCTAGGAGATAACATCTAAATAAAATCTCCCTAACCTCTTCTTCACTATAACCATCCACTTTAGACATATAAAGAACATTATCATCCATCCTAGAAACATTATCATCATAGAATCTAACTTTAAATAAATAGTCTAAATCTATCCTATAAGAAGATATAACATTATTAACTTCTGCAGGAGGTGTTAGGAGTAAATCTCTTCTATAATCAACTAACTTATTTCCATTATAAGTGGAGTAATTCAATTTAGCTTCTAATAAATCTAGAGCATGAGAAATCTTTTGATTAATAAATTTAGAAGGTATACCACAGTTCTTGAATTCCCCTAAAACTGAAATATGTCTTCTTTCTAATCCCAGTATATTCTTAGATAATAGTATGTCAACTAGTTCTGAATTACTATTAGCTTTATACTTAGTCATTAAGTTCTTTCTATAATTAGGGTTATAAGAATTTACTACAAACTCCTTTCTTAAGTCATAAACATCTTTTGGTGAATGTTCACCAAGACCTGCATTAAATCCTAGTACCTCGTATAAATAATCTAAATCTACTTCAGGACCAGTCATAAATGAGCACGAATTTATACCATCGAAACTACCATTGTATAGAAAGTATAACCTTATTAAATTATCCCTCATTAACATTACATTTCACCAACTTCCAAATTTTATTATAAATCAAATCGTAAATAAATCCGTATATTATTTGAGTAGAATAAATAGATAATCTAAACGATTTAAGAGAAAATAAATCATCATTATATTCTTGGAACTCTTCTACTATTTTCTTTACACAATAACTAATACCATACGAACTAACATGGTTAGCTAAGTACTCTACAGAGTCATCATAATTGTTAGGTAAATCAAAAGGAAAATCTAAATTAAAACTTCCTATTAATCTTCTTGATGTTATACCAAATGCTGTAGGATTAGAAATGTTAGGGTCTAATATTTCTACATAAGAAATATAAAATTTAAAATCATCTAAGTCTAACTCTTTAAAATCTTTAAATGATTTTGTATTGTGTACAGGTTTATGTTTCTTTAATTCTTCAATAAAATCTAAAACACTGCCTCTATTATCATTTAACAACTTAAGTAGAGAATCTAAATAAACACCGTCCATATCAGCTTCTAGGAAACTATCTATCAATCTAGAATTATTAATAATATCTAATAACTCCAACTCAACATCATAATTTTTACTAAAAGCCTCTAAATAATTTCTAAAAGCTGTAGGTCCTAGGAACACAAGCTGACTAATCAATCTTACTAGGTTAGTGTGATAACCAACAACTACACCTGAAGTGAAACCGTTCTTTATTACTGCAGAACAAGGACTTTTAATTTTAGCTATCACATTAAAATCCAATCTTGCCAAGAAAGCAGCATTTAAATCATCGCCTATTAAACTAAACTTTTCATTAGGTAAAACTTTCATTAATAACATCTCCTTTTATAATTTTAATAATTTTTATAATCTTTGTAATAATCTAATAATTTAATAATTAAGATAACCTAGCTGTAGATAATATATCAACGTACTCATCAATCATGCTAGGAGGACATAAGTGGCTTACGTATTTTAAACACATAAGCTGTAAAGAAGAAATCTGCCTAAGTTCTCCTCCTTTGTTAGGGTCAGCTAATCTACCATTCTCATCTATAAATAATAAGTTTTCAGACGATGGAAAATCTTTACTATTAAATAAACCTAATAAAAAGAATGTAAATTGTGGTGGATAGAATCTTAAATATTTTTCTAAACTTAAACACTCACAAATTTCTTTATTAGTTAATAAGTAAACAACCTCACCATCAGAAATAGTAAATGAGGAAGAAATAGCTTTCTTATATAAACTTGTACCTCTAAAGTTTTTGCCTATCTTACAAGAGTCTAATAAAGGATTAACAATACATTTACCTTTATAAAGTATAGGTATAAAATTCTTAAAAGACATGTAAGACTTTAAAACATCATTTGACTGTCTTTTTAGGTAACTTAGAATCTTACCACTAAGTAAATCCATATATCCACTTACATAAACCTTTTCTAGATAGTCGTAAATCCTATTAACATCAATAAGCGATAATTCCATTGAACCTGCTTCTAATGAACCTTTAGTTTCATTGAAATAAATCGACTTAGATAAATTAACAAATAAAGACCTAGAATAGTTTATTATCCTTAAAGTAGAATTTGACTCAACAACTACATCTTTGAACATGCTAGCAACAGATGAGAAATCTATTCCTGCTAGGATTTTATTATTCATCTTTGAATCTATAATATCTGAAATCTCATCTGTTGGTATGAATGTTAAATCTGAACCATTTTTATTAAAGTAACCAAATTCAACACTAGGTTTATCTTTTATAACTACTATCTTAACAAATACATTCTGATTATTGTATTTTAAAATTCTATTCTCAACTAGAACTTGATAAGGTTTACTACCAAGTGATACAAGTTCTCGCTCAGTAATCTCTTTTATTCTAGACATAAACACACCTCTTTATTTAACTCATTTGTTTCTACTTTCTCCAAATCTCCATCTTAACAGAATTATTATAACTACTTAATTTAACTTGACTACTGTTAGGGTAAAGTTCTTTAGAGTTGATAAAAATGTTTAATCTCATGTTGTACAGATATAAATCAATATCAAGTAGGATTAATTTAATACTATTAAAATTACTCATAAGAGAATTAACAACATCTAAATTATTTGAACTGAATCTATAGATACTTAGAACTAGCATAATTATCTTAGAATAACGTAATGGTAATCCTTTTGAATTTAAAATCTCCAGTATAGCAGAATTAATCCTACTAGGGTCTGTGTTTCTCTTTCCTATTAAACTAGGTCCTACACTTAAAATTATTTTAACTAGTTCGTCTAAATCTGATTGATTTAATCTATGAGAACTTCTTAGGAATACTCCACTATAATTATTAAATAAATCCGAGAAAGACAACTTAGTATTAACACTACGGTATATCTGACTAATATTTAAAACTTCCAATAGACTTGATATTAATGAACTAGCATCTGAATAAAAATCATGAGCAGAAACATATCTCACTATTATAGGCTCAGGAACGTCTATAAAATCTATTAATCTGAATATAGTAAGTTCCTTTAAATATTCCATTATAATAAACTGATTATTATTTAAAGTAATCTCACCAATCTCGACTAAATTGTATCTATAGAAGTTATGAACATTCTTCTTAGGTATTGCTACTTTGAATTTATTATTATAAATAACATTTCCTTCTTGACTTATTAGTTTTAGTTCAGAAACACATTTATCACCGTAAACAACAGGTAAACTAACTTCCATATTTTTATTAGAGATTGTTAGGTTTGTGAATTCAGATAATAATCCAACATAACCATCTTCATAAGGAAACTCTTCAGAAAATAATACTGCACCTTGTTTGGCTAGCATACTATAAAGACTGTAAACAGTATCTATAAATCTTTCTTCTCTTGTTCCTACTTCTACAACGCTGTTATCATCTATTCTAATCTTATCTACATTAATATCTATCTCAAATCTATCAGTATTTAAAGGGTAAACATTATAACCTTTATTCTTTAAATCTCTACATTTATTCACCACAGCTTCATAAGTGTCAGTATAATAAATATTTTTTAAATTAATCTCATCATGAATTATTATCTGCAAGTAAGAAATTAAACTTTCTTTTAAATAAACTTTATTTATATAAACTAACATAATATACCTCTCCTTTATTAAATTCTTCTCACTTAATTCCCATAATATTCTAATATAACATCCAACAATATAAGTTTTATATTTTAGTATACATAACCCAAATAGTAATCTAAAATTACTTTAATAATTTAAATGTTAATTAATACCCAAATATAATTATAACAGTAACTAGCTAGGATTAGATGTAAACATTATTTTTGTTTAATCATCTAGCCCATCTAATTGCTCTGGCTCAGTTATATATGTATTTTTATTCTTATCAAAATCTAGAACGGCACAGCTAGTTAGCAAAAAGCTAACTAGAACTATAATTAATATTTTAGTAAATTTACATCCCCACACTTCGCTGTACCTCCTGACATAGTCATATCCCAAACATTTTTTAAATTATCAACGAATAATAAATCTTTAAAGAACTTATCTATTAATACTGAAATTAAATGATTAGGCTTTGATAGACCTATTAGTGCAGATGTTGTCTCTCTAATTAATCTACCAGTAAAATCATTGTTAGGGATTTTTGCTACGAACTCAATTTTAAAACTATCTGTGACTATATTTAATTCCGAAGTTTTATTAAGATAAGTACTATAATTAAGTAATGAAGTAAACATAACTTCTAAGTAATTATCATAACCAATGTCAGCTAACATAGTTTGACATTGAATCATCATATCCCATGTCATCTTGATAAATCCACCAACGTTACCATTATACAGATTAGGGTAAGATTTGTTTTTTAATATTAAAGGAAATCTAGAATTAAAAATCTCACTATAAACAGAATCTACTTGATTATAATATTCGTCAATACCTTCTATTGACTTCTGAAACTTCATTATTAAATCTGGAGTAACTTCTTCTACTACATTCATGGTTATGAATCTAAGAGAGAATCTATCCTCATAAGATTGAACTAAAGCTTCTAATCTTACATACTTATTAACAACTGAAGTTAATCTGAAACCTAGTACATCGAAATCGGCTGTATCCAATATAGTACAAATCATTTGTTTGTTATCAACAGTTTTAACTACTATTCTATAAAAGTTAGAACCTATACGACTAACAGCTTTATTAACAGATACAACATAACAAATAGAGTTTATTACTTGCCCTTCTTGTAAATCACTATATACTAGGTAATCACTTTGGTTAACATTTTTAAAATTCATTATTTTTCCTCCAATTCTTTTACACACTCATATCTACTAGAATCTAATAGATAATAAAATGCTATACTTAATTCTATAAAAACTAAAAATACCCATACTACAAAATTTAATGAAACTTTCTTTAGAAAGAATATATCAGCTAGGAAATTCATTCCCCTAACTAATGCTAGGATAAACATAGTATTAAAATTTACAAATCTACCACATCTACTTAAATATCCTAGTATAAGTACTATAAGACTAGCTAATGAGAAAAAGCTATCTATAAACAGACCATGACCTTTGTAAATAGGTAAAAGTAATACTAGACCACTATATCCAACTAAAGACCATTTCATTATCTTTAGAGGGAGAAGAATAGAATCTTCCCACTCCTTGACACCTAAATCTACATTTTTCATAAAGCACCTCTCATAAATTATTTACTTGAATTTATCTCATCTACTATCCTGGAAGCATCATCCTTAGCATTAAATCCCCCAGACTCCACCTCACTAGACAAATCTAGAAACTCTTCCATATCTTCAGTTAACTCAACCTTAGATTTAGAATGTCTATTCTTACCAGTAGACTTAGAAGATTTACTGCTCTTAGAATCAGAAACTACTTCGCTATTTTCTTCCTTAAACTCACTATTATATAAAATTTTATCCAAGAAATTAGGTGAATTATTTTTCTCACATAACCCTAAAATAATTATAGATAACACAAATAAAATAATAAAATCCGTAAAAACAAACATACAAAAGTACCAACTATAAACTAATTAACTACCTTGAGGTGTAGTTCCAGTTTTAGAGTTTCCATTATTTTTATTGCCACCATTATTACCTTTCATTCCGAATATAACAGCTGCTATAATAAAAATCCAGAACAAAGCACCACCGACATTATCTATAGAACCTAGGATAGTATCTATAACAGAACTTATCATTTTAAACCTCCTATTCTAACAAAATTTAAAAGCATTTCAATAGAAGTTTCAGAAATGTTAGGGGTTAATATTTCTAGTCTCTTATCATTATGTACTAGGGTTAATGTGTATTTATTCAAACCTATAAATTTTAAATTAAGTAATAAATCTATAGTCAAATCTACATCACAAATCTTTACACGGTCTAAACCGAAAACTATATACAACGGAACTATATTAGAACCATCATTACTTGATTTAGATTTTATAAACTCCACTTCTTCCTCTGTAGTAACTCCTATCAATTCTAATCTGATAGATGGGAGAGAAGAACTCTCCTCATCATCCAGTAATGATATCTCATCCATATCGTCAATATCTTCTAATCCATCTAAATCATCGAAACTATCATTATAGTTCCTTCTCACCGAAACCAACTCCTTCTAAATCTACACCAACTATTATGTGTGGGAAATCATTAGCTACATCTATAATATTACAATTATAAGAAGATAATCTAGCACATATAAATTCTATCTCACTATTACATAAAGAAGGTATTTCTATTTCTCTTCCATTAATGGTAACAACTCTAGAAAGTCTAGACTCCTCTTTCTTCCAAATGTATCCACCCATTCCTTCTAGGTCTTCTTCTATACCGTAAGGCATAGCTGAAGTTATTCTATCAACTATCTTTTCTACTAATTTATTTAAATAGAAAGTAGGGTAATCAGAACCACAATAAGAAGCATATTTCTTACCTTTAATATCTACTATCTTAAATCCTTCAACATAAGTAATACCTTCAAAAACGCCACACTCTCTTAAAGGTAAAACTGTAGCAGAAGTTTTGTCCATAATGTACATTAACTTAGCAGAAACTCTTCCTGTAGTATCAGAGATATTTGTTATCTCTATTGGACTAACTTGTAAAGCCTTAGGCTTTATTAATTTAACCTTTTCTGAAGAATTTAGTCCAAGCACTTGTAACCCAAAAGAATCAGGATTTCCATAATGGAAATCAGAGATGTTGTGTACCTCTAAAGATTTAACTTCTGATAACTTTCTATCATAGACTCTTCCTTCTTCAATGTGTTGGAATCTAGAATCTACATTAGTAGATGGTCTTTGTACATTATTAAAATTATTCATTTGTGTACCATAGACTGAATCTCCATAACCTTCTTGAACATCTACTTGTTCAACCATTGTAGGTTGTTGAGTGTATTGTGTTTGACCATTGTTAGGTGTTTGTACATGGTTTTGTGGTTGAACATGGTTATGTGTTTGTACATGGTTTTGTGGTTGAACATGGTTAGGAACATTTTGTGCATTAACAAATTGACCTTGAACATTACCATTAAAAGCATTACCATTAAAGTCCTGACCGAATTGACCTTGTACATTTTGAGTACCATTATGTTGCTCTTGAACATATTGCTCTTGTGCATATTGTTCTTGAACCATGTTAGGTTGAGCTGCTTGTTGATTATAAACAGCTTCATTTACTCCATTGTTAACTGTATTATTTTGAACTGAATTAACTCCAGTAGAACTCTTTTTATTTCTTAAACTTTCTAATCCCATTTTTTTACTCTCCAATCATTTTACTTATAAATTTAATTTAATATTTTATTCAAAGTCTAGGAATGAAACTCTGAATCTCTTTAATTCCATTATTCTATTAAATCCTACAAACATAGGTATAATTCTAAATATAGGTAACATTAAAATTATTAACTCTAAGTATTTAGTTAATGTACCTGTATTCATTAAGAATCTAGCAAACCCACTTTTAATCTCATCTGAATCTCTAAAGAACTCAATATACACTTCTTTACATTGTAATAAAGGAGTTGCTAGGGCTATTCCTGAAACTATGTAGTATGCACTAAAAGTTATCATTAATACTAAAGGCAATACATCTATTATAGTGAAAACCATTTTATCTCCTAATGGAGCGAATATCCAAGTGTTACCTATTAAAATTAATACTATAACATTTATTAAAACTAATATGTATGATAATATTGCCCATATAGGTTTTGCTGTTAGGGTAGCATTGTAAAGTGGAATGAATGACTTCCAGCCAGGATTCTCCATCTCATATAAATCATAATATGTATTTGTGAATATAGGCAATAAAATAAAATTAAATGATATTACATATCCTATTAAAATCAATATAGGACTCATTATACTTCCTAGGTATAAAGAACCTGCTATAGCTAGTATAGTAACAATAACTAAACCAACTAAAACTAAATCTTTTTTAATTTTAGAATTCATTGTTATTCACCTTGTCCTTCAGATGAATCTAAACATTCTGCTATCTGATTCATAAGAATTGTTAGGACTGGTAACTTATCAACATCGTAGCTAGGGTCATTCATTAACTTATCTGCATTCATTGCTATAAGGTCGAATAAGATATTAGAATGTACTGAAGAATCCATATCTTGTAGAATATCAACTATCATATCAACATCACTATACTCTAATCTATCTACATTAGAATAAGCTTCCTTGAAATCAGCTAGGTTGTCTAATTCTGATTTTATAGAACTAATTTCACCCTCCTTCTCAGTAATATATTGGTTAAACTCTTCTTTAAGTTCATCATACATTTCTTTGTACATTTCTTCTTCCTCCTCTAATGTTAAGTCTTTTTCAACAACTACACCAAGATTAGTCATTTTATAATTTTTATTTGAATCAACTTCATTCATAGGTTTAACTATGTTAACTCCTAGGATTGATTCTATTCCACCACAAACCTCTAATATAGCTTCAGTGTAACTCCCACCATCCTTATAAATCTCCAGTACCTTTAGTATACCACTTGTAGTACCATCATCATTATAAGAGTTAAATCCTTTTATTATTTCTGATTCAAAAGTTTTATAATCCTTCAATAAGAAAGACTTAACATCAGAAATATTCTTAGAATCTAGAACTACATAGTATCCATTTAATACATCAGAATACTCAGAACAATCTTCAATCTTAATCTCTGTAGGTTCTACTTTATTTTTTATTTTTAGAACTCTAGTAATAGATTTATCCAAAAAATCTCCTCCTTTAATCTACTGCTAGGTGTATTAGTACCTAGCAGAGTTTCATCTATTTTGTACAAAGTTCGACCAACTGATAAAAGTGGTCTATCTTTTCTATTGACAATTTATTAAACAATAATGTCTCGTAAGAAACTGATTTACTAATATCTAAAATTAATAGCTTTAATAAATAATCACTTATCTTCAACTTCCTAGGGTATTCAAAATCCATATAATTAGTAGTACTTAGAATACCATCATTCATTAAAGAATAAATCAACAATGCATCATCAAACTTATCTAATAAATCAGTTTTTAAATATTTTAGAGCATATCTGAAGTCGTATAAAAATCTAGCAACTACATCATCACTCACTCTTTTAAACCCTATTAGGTGATTGAATAAACTTAAAGTATTGAATGAACTTCTCTTAACTACAAAATTAAGTATATCCTTTCTTTCAACCTTCCTACCCAAAGACTTTAAAGCAAACACAGACTCATTAAGATAAGGAACATAATTATTACATCTTTTAACTAAAGACTTAGCTTCCTTTTCTTCTAGGTCTAATTCAGAACAAACGTAACTCACCATTCTAGATTCACTAATATTTACATTATCAACTATACTGAATTTGACATTCTTAGATTTCAACTCTTTCATTAAATCTTCTAACTCTTTAGTCTTTGTTAGGTACTTAAAAACTAATACTTCATCTGTAGCATACTTTAAGATATTCTTCACATAAGAACTATTTAAATTAAAACCAATTAATAACCACTTACTTGTAAGTAAAGGTCTTGTAGATTTAATAGTATCTACTGTTGATTCGAAATTCCTACTATTCATATAGATAGTGCTAGTCCTAGGGAACTTGTCATTCAAACTCTTTGTAAATGAAGATTCACCTATAGAATAAAGTTCATTCTCTATTAGGAATACTATCATTACTCCTCATCCCCAATCCTAACAACTAAATCATAAATACCAGGGAAAGATTTAAACATAGGTTTGACTTCATCAAAATTATCTAAAATAAACATAATCCTTTCTTTATAAGAACCAATAGGTACTTCTAAACTACCATCTAAAGGTAAGTTTAATAAATCGGCATATTTAATAACAAGGCTGTCTGGGTTAGGCATATTATAATTTTCTTCTATTAACATTGAAGCTAACTCAGGACTTAAGTTAAGAGAATTTAAAATGTCTTCTAATGGAACATTTTTCATAACTAAAGAATAAAGTAAATCTCTTGCACTATAATAAACACCAAAGTCTTTAAACAAGTTACTTGAAGATATAAATCTACCAAATTTAATAGTATCAGAGAACTCTTTTAATAACTCATCAACATACCTAGGTATGAAGTTAACAGTATCCTCACTATAAGACATTTTAGAGTAATTGTCTAAAATCTCATCAATGTCTTCACCATCTAGGTTCTTAGGAACAAAACCTTTCTCCTCGAATAATTTAACAAATCTAGGTTTGTATCTATTACCACACTCTATGTTAGGGAAGTAGAAACTAAACTTATCACAATCTAACTCTTCTGATTTAAACTTAGATAATAAATTATAAAGACTCTCTAATTCCTTAAAAGGAGAAGAAATTCTATTGTATACTATCCTAGGGTAATATCTATACATATCGTATAAATCTCTCTTGTAGCAAGCATTCAAGAATAAACACAAGTAATTTAAACTATCAGCAGAATCAACAAACCTTAATAATGACTCAACTTCACTACTAGTAACTACTGAAGCTACTTTAAAGAATAAATCACGTAAAGGAGTTCTTCTATCAACTTTTTTCATTTCAGTAACACTATTTGATACTGTTCTCTTAGAAATGATTGCTAGGCTTCCTGTGTCATTCTTTAATGCAGGATTAAATCTATTTAACCAATCCTCTGCTAGGTTGTTTAGAATCATTAAATCAGAAACTCTATCTATTAAAGTTCTAATGTCTTCATCATAAAGATAGTCATTAACATCTTCATCAGTAATTTTATCTGAAGATATTGGCATGTAAGATAAGAAGTAAAGATTATTATATAATGAATCTATAAACTTAGACTTTTCAGAATCAAAGTTATTATTCATAAACTCTATGTCTTTAAATAATAAGTCCGACACTTCTTTATCTACATTACCTTCAGAATTATATATTCTAAATCCTAACTCTTCCGATAGAAAAACTAAATCCTTTTCTTGTAAAGAGTCTAAATCTCCTAACAAACTATAGACTTTATAGAAACTTTTTGAGTTAAGAGAGAATCTAGTAAGCCCTAACGGTTTAAGTAAACTTATAGTTGAAGCAACAGCCATCTTCTTTAGGAAAGGATAACTATTACCTAGGCTAGCATAAATCTTAGTTATGTTCTTTAAACTTAAACTAGTCTTTCTATTAAAGAAGGCTCTGTTAGGGGTGTATTCAAGTTTATTAGAATCATTGCTAGGAGTTGTTTCATAGTCTATTACATGTTCAACATCCGAATCAACTGTAGACTCATCTAATGTATCAGAACAAACTAACTTAAATTTAGAATCACCTATAAGAGTAATAGTGTCCAGGAATCTCTGTTTAATATCCTCCCAGTTATCATCGACTTCCGGCAAAGAAGTATCAACCTTTACTGTCTCAACATTAAAATCCTCATCAAGATTAACTTCTTCAGAATCATCTAAATCAATTATACTTTCTACATTATAATCTTTTAAGAATGAAGTTACTTCATCAACATTAGCAGTATAAATACTCATATTCATTATACTTCTCTGACTATTAAAATTTACCTTAGTGTTACCAGTTCTAGTAGTCTTCAAACTGTTAGAAATACTAGAACACTTAGACGAAATAGATTTTAATACAGCAGGGTCTAATAAATGGAATGTTCCACAAGTCTTACATTCTAAAGGAAGAATTATAGAAAAGTCTTTACTAGCTACATTTATTATATAAATGAAAGTATCTAGTTCTTGTTTAACTTCATGATTCTCATCACTACAGTTCTCACATTTAAAATGAGTTACTAAACCACCTTTACTATAAAACTTTCTGACGAACATAAATTCACCCTTGTAAGAGAATAACCTATTAATTAAACCTAGGTCTAAAATCTTTATTAAAAGTAGTTCACTAGATTTTTTATTTATTGATGAAACGTAATTATTCTTATCTTGCTCTTGTTTCATAATATCTCTAATAGAATTAAATTGTTTTTCAAATACTAGGAACTCAGCTTCGTTTGAACTGTTAGGATAAACCCTGTCAAATAGTTCTCTAGCAGAAACACTCTTATCTCTATAAAGTTCATGAATAATGGAGTCATTAACTTTACCTCCTAGTTTATCTGATACTTTTAATAATGTCTCTAATTGATTGCCTAAATACATAGTATCAGTAAACTTTAACTTAGTACTAAGTTCTTGTAATGAATTAGTTAGCTTACCTGTAGTAACCATTAATGTATCAGATAAATTCTTTTTATAAACCTCAGGAGATACTGACTCAATAACATCCACTAAAAGTTTATTCTTTCTCTTGTTAGGAGATGATAAAGAATTATCACTACTAGGTACTAGATTACTAGCTACTATATAACTAGAATTATATTCTGATATCTCTGGCTCACTAGGATACATCCTAGGACTGTCCTCTATTGAAATATCCACCTCTGTACTATCTAAGAAGAAATCATTTGATAAACCTCCGACATCTTCTATATCTAATTCAATATCATCATCGTCATACCTTTCTTGCTCTACTCTTTGATGTTTGTCAATTCTTTGCATTTCATCACCTCTTTCTCAATCAATTCTACAATCTCTGTAGATGTATAAATAACTCTTTGATTAGGATTATAATACTCCCTCTCTTTTGCTTTCAAATACTTTCTACTGTTACTAGGACTATCTGCTATTACATAGCTAGAAGTAGACGCTCCAGACTCAGAGATATTAAAAAGCTGAACACTACCAATCTTAGATATAGAATTTAAATACCTAACAAATTCATCTCTTTTCATGTAAGTGCCATTAGGATATACAGGACCAGTTAAACAAATCCTAACATCTTTTAAAATCTTAGTTATTACCTCACCTCTAAATAACTTCTCAAATATATAAATGTCAGTTAGGCACATGACTAGGTTAAAACTTTTCTTTAAATCATAAACACCTCTATCAGACATAAATTTAACTACACCATGTTTATTCAACTCTTCTTTGAGTTGGATAGAATTCTCAATATCCTTGAAATAATTAATACATTCAGAATCAAATCCAGGTATACCTACACTCTGAACTATTTTGTAGAAAGGGATTGAATTGCTATGTATTAACTCTAAACCTATTGTTAGGTCGTAATACTTGCTTCCAAGTATATACTCAAATTCCTTAAATTTATTAAAAATCTCTATATGAGAAGGTAAAACAAAAATATCTCTCTTTATTCCAAAATCCATTATTTTTATACAAGTACTTGGTCCTAAATTTTTAACACCAAACTTTGAAAATAAATTAGATAGTCTATGACCTAACTTTATATAACATCTAGGATTACAACAAGTTAACGTTGTACCATTAGTAATTCTATCGCTCCCACACTTACAAGTATCTTCTATGTAATCATGTAAATTGCTAGGAATCTCTCCTGACATTTTAGCTAACTTAATAGACCTATAATCACCGTAAGCATTTAACTTATCTAATTCTTTAAACTCTTCAAATTTCATAAAAACCTCCCACAGCTTAAGTTATGTTTATAACCTAAGAAACAAAACGATAATAAACTCATAAACTATCTTTGCTCTAATAATGATTTAGCATCTTCCCTTACAGTCATGTAAGTTATCATCTTAGAACCACCCTCTAAATGTAATACTTCCATATCAACTACTGTTATACCTGAATAATCTAATTTACTATAAACAGAATAAGGAACTTGTACTTTATAAGGCTGTCCTTTATACTCAGCTTCAAGCCAATAAAACTCTAAACCATTACCCATAGCTGACCTATACTTTTTATAAGTTATGTAATCTGTAACTTCTTCACTATCTAATACAGTATAGTTAGTAGCAACTTGAGAACCATTTAAATCCTTAGTTATTAGTTTACTATCATAAAGATATGCATCATTCTCATCAGCACCTACTCCATAGAAGTTAGGAATACCTGGTTCTACTGAAGACCCAGTATTAGAATTCTTTACATTCTCTTCTTGCTTTTTCTGCAACTCAGCTAACTCAGCTTCCTTCTTTTTCTTAGAAGAATTCATAAAAAATAATCCTACAACTAAAACAAGAACTACTACACCTATTACTACATAAATAATAGTTTTATTATCCATGGAATTACTATTGCTAGGTTTCTTTCTTATTATGTTTTCATCTTCAGAATTATCTTCTGAGTCTCCTCTAGTAGTACTCCTAGGATTTCTCCTAGGATTACTTCTAGAATTATTTCTAGATGAACTACCACTACCATTACGTGATTTGCTAGGTGTAACTTCATCCTCGTAATCATCTTCTATTTCTAAATCATCATCTATATCAGTCTCTATGTCTTCTAACTCTATATCAACATTCCTATTAAATCCAGCCATCTATAATACCTACTCTTTCTATTATTTTTTAGTTGATTCATTTAACTCAATTAAAGCCTTTTCTAACTTATCATCACTTACTAAGTTGTACTCAATAGGCAGTGTTTTAACTAAAGAATCTATCTCTACCTTCACTCTATATTTCTTGTGTGAAGATTTATCTAATAAAGAATTTTGGATTAGGAATATTAATTTACTTAAATTAGAATAATCATTCAACTTCAATATTTTTGTTTTACCGAAAGAACTTACATACTTGAATTCATCTTCTTGGAATTTCAAAATACTCTCAGCTTTCTTCATTAATTGCTCATACTCATTGTCATCAACATTATCTACATAAATAAATTCATCACAGTAAGATTCATATGCATCGAATGAGTAGAATTGATATTCAGCATCACCAGTATTTTCATCTAAATCATCTAAATCTAATTCTTCAGATTCTATTATGTCTGATACTATAACACCTGAGTTATTCTCAATTGATTTCTCATATAAATCATCTTTGAAAATTTTTAACTCATCTAATGAATACTCTTTTCCACCATATATTAGGGTTAATGGAGAATCTCCATTGTACCTTTCATTTAGAACATAACATATTCTTGATAATGAGTCATCATCAATATCGAACTCATATTCACCTTTTTTATTAACCTTTAATCTTTCAGTATCAGGGTCAACATCAATGTTAGGATTGAACCATCTACCTAAGTCGAATAAATAAGAACGAACTGTATAGTTCTCAAAAGCATCTAACACTTCATCTAAGTCAACTATTCCTTCTTTTAAAGCAGTGTAGTCCAGTAAACATTCATAAACTCTATCTATCTTAAACTGATATATACCTGGTTTGAACAACCCTGCAGGGTCATCACACCAAGGCATCAATTCCCAATTATCACTATCCTTGCAAAGTCTTTGAACAAACTTAACTGGTAATTCAGCTTCGTCTTTCTTACATTCATTCCAGTTAGAACCAAAGTTTATTCCTAGGTAATAATTAGTTTGATTTTTAAGTTTAACCATACATTCCTCTTTAACTAACTTTACAATGTATCTAGGGTCTATTGACTTATGGAAAGACGCTAATAATTCATCATGAATATACATGTGGAAAATAATCTTATCTTGTAATCCTTCTTTTCTAATTCTTTTATGAAGTCTTGTTAATAAAATCTTATAAAAGTCAGCAGCATAAGATTGAATAGGGAAATTACCATAAGCCCTCTCAACTGAAGCCATCTTCCTAGGATTTTCTAAAGGAACTGTCATATCTTCATATCTATAGAATCCATTTTTATTTTTAATCATAGATACAGGAGTATCATTAGACATACCCCAGAACCTCCTTAACTCAGGACTTACTTCAACTAAATCATGAGCCCTTTCTCTATATGACTTAAGTTCATCCATACTTATATGATTCTTATCTTCGAACACAGATAATAGTTGTCTAGTCTTAATCATGTTCTCTTCATCAACATCAGTAAACATTCTTTCACATAGTTTAAAAGTAGATAATCCATATGGAACACCGAAGCCTATAGCTTTAGCTTTACTTCTAACATCCTTAGGTACTAGGTGAGGAGGTAATCCATTTATAAGTGCCGCATTTTCAGTATGATAATCTCTGTCAGGGTCTCTCATTTTTTCAATCATCTCTTTATCACCTGCTAGTGATACGAATATTCTAGCTTCCACCTGTGCTAGGTCCCAGTCGAATAAATTAAAATCATCAGCATGAGCAATTACACATTTCTTAATATCCTTTTTAACTGTTTGAGTAGCACATGAAATTCTTCTAGTTTCTATGTTAGCCATCTTAATAGGTCTTAACAACCTATCACCAGTATCTTCATTAAAGAAAGGCTTATAATAACCAGTATATTCTTTCTCTAAAGACTTATAAACATTTAAAGCATATGCTAAAGGATATTTATAAGAATTAAATTTACTAGCACTTATTAACACATCTTTACCATTAGATGATATTAGATTCTCTTTCATCATATCGCTAGGGGTATCCAATTTGTTATGCAATAATTTAGTTATAGCATGAGAGTTCAGAGAACGCTCTTTCTTCTTTGTTAGGACTGTAACAGGATATTTTAAATGGTCATAGAATACTGTTAATACTTCTTTCCCTTTTAGGTTAAATTTATAGTAAGCCCTTTCCATTTGTTCTTCTGTACATTTTTCTCCAGTAGAAGAACAATATCTTATTAATTGCATCTTACCAACAAACTTATAAATAAACTCTTCTATAATTGATAAGTCTTTAAATATTTCTTCACCACGAACTTTTATTAACTCCTTATCAATTCTACATCCATAGTATTCAGATTCTGAAACAGTATTTAAAAGGTATGAATCAATCTTCTTATAAGAATTATAAATTCTATCACCCATCAACTCCCTTAAACAGAACCATACTTTTCTGAACATATCAACGTCGGCGCAACCGTATAAGTTAGCTACTCTAATGTCCCTTAAATACTTAAACTTATCTTCATTTCCTTTGCCCAATAAAGTAGAAAGTTCTGGATAAGATATTCCTAGGAAATGTTTAGTTAATGTCTTTAAATCCTTCTTAACTTTAAATGATGTAGGAGCAATTGAAAAAGCCATTTGTAAAGTGTCTTCATCAAAATAAATTTCATATCCATGTCTTCTAAACACTTTAGAATCGAACACTATATTATGACCACCTAAAAGATACCAGTCTCTATCTAATAATACTTTAGTAGGACTATCTAATCTATTACCATCTCTATCATAATAAAGTTCATAATCAAAAGAACCTTTTTCCCATCTAAATATTTTAGAAACTCTATCCAATACATAATCTCTGTCGCAGTTATCAAAATATTCCATGTCTAATAAAATATTATAACCTTTGTCAAACTCCCAAGATAATTGTAAAGAACAAATATTATCTAATAATTTCTCATGAGGAGTATAATAAAAATTCAAACCAGTTGTTTCGGTATCGCAACCTACTAATAAGCTAGGATTACCTAAATTATGTTCATCTATGATTTTATAAACTAAAGGACTAATTACATTCTTCTCGAAATCACTTATATTTGTAACTTCGTTATAATCTCTTAATAATGTATTTGTCTCCTTATTGTAGTACCAAGATAAATCCATAGAATCTAATAATTGCTCTAACATAACGTCTTTAACATTTACAGTTCTAGATACAAGAACCTTGTCCTCTCTAGAAACTTTATTGTAAATTAAATCACCAGGTTTAGCTTTCTTTTCAACATTAATCCTAGGTAACTTTAATTTATTTACTTCTGTGAAAGACACACTTAAAGAATCATACATGAACTCAAGAGATAAAAACTTCTTACCTGACTTAGAGTGTTTATAAAAACATCTTGAAGAATGTAAATGCAAATAATCTACTATACTATCTCCAACAATCTCAGACTTATCTAAAAGTACTTCAGACTTTTTATAACCGTAAGTTTTAGCTAGGTTCATTGTTTTAATTACTTCATTAAGTAAATAAAATCTCCCATAATAGTGAACCTCATTGTAACTATTAACTATAACTGATTCTGCTAGGTATTCTAATTTAGAGTCTTTATACAAATCACTTATATCAAGAATCTTATGTTTTAATTCACTTCCAGGACTATAGCTAATAAATAAATCATCTGGATGAATTTTAGAATATAAAAACCACTGAGTATAAGATGCTAGGGATTTCATAACCAGTATATATTCTGAACCGAATAATTCTATATCACAATAAAACACTATAACACCACCTCACAGAAGTTATGCTCTTTTGAACCTTCAAAAATACCCTCTGTAGAATTACTTACTAGGGGATTTAGAATATAAGAAGCTTCTCCAAATTTTATATTTAGCCTAGGAGCTTCATTATTATAAGAAGATAGCATTATCCTTGATTTATCCACAGACAGTACAGATAAATTACTATAACTCTCTAAATGAGAAACTATATATTTAATTACCTCTAAAGTCTTAGAATTAATTTGGGATACAAATCTCTGTAGTGGAACTGTTGATGAATCTTTACTACCGAAAAATGACTTTAAATATTCATCTAAACAATCATCAACATTCAAAAGAGAATTAACATATAAATCTCTAGTGAAATCTAAATTAAGTATAGAATCAGAAATATCACCTATACCATCAATCATACTTATAGCTTCAAAGTCACTACCACATAATAAATTAAATATTAGGGGTAGAATTTTATTCACACTATAAACAACTATATAACCCCTACTTCTCTTAGAAATATTCATTGCTTCTAAGTTAAAATGGGTATCTAAATTGGCACCTAAAAAGTAGCCATTATTTCTCTCATTTAATAAACCATATTTTATAGATGAAATATAAATCTCATCTTTTGATTTGAGAGCAGAATCTAAAGCACTGTCCATATAGTTAACATCAGATAGATAAAAATCATAATTCCTTATTGCACTAAATCTTCTTTCTGACTTATTTAATATCTGAGTCTCACTAAATAAATTGATTAGCAAATTCATCCACTCTCCTTTCAAAATCTGGTTTTAAAGAAAAAACTTGTACTTCACATTCTGGACCAAAGTATCTCATCTTTTCTCTGTTAACATCATAAATTTCATTTTCATCGATAACATTTACATTTGTAAATGAATTAATTATAGCTAGGTTACGTGTTCCTCTAAAAACAATATTAGAGGAATCACTATAAATAACTTTAACCCAACGTATATTACTTTCTAAACTTTCCATAAAACACCTCTCCAAGGTTTTACATTTTTAATATTAAATACTTGACTCTCGTCAACCTTAGTTATAGCAAAGTCGCTAAACGTTGCTAGTAAATAACCTTTAACATGTACTAGGTATCCTTCATAAACAATAGGAACTCCATTATCAAATAGTAATCCATTTACTTCCGGATACTTAGACACAAAGTCTACGAAATTTCTTGTTAGGTTGTCTTCCAATGATTCAATGGAAGCTAATTTACTTCTTAATTTTATATTGCTGAATTCTAGGGATTTAACTATTGATATACCATGAGACTTTAAAGAATCTCTAAACTTATAAACCCAAGAATCAATATAGTCTATGACATCAGAAACATAACCATTGACTATCTCAAATAAAGCCGAATAGAACTTACTCACACTATAGTAGTTATCAACATATTCTGGTGATTCTTCTTTATAGAAATTTAACTTGAATCTATCTGATTTTATCTTTGCTAGGTCTTCAACAGATGTTATCTCTCTAGGGAATTCAAGATAGTCTAATTTATTACTAAAGAATAGTCTTTGATTAGATAAAGTAGAAATATTCATTAGAGTAGATAGATGGTCAAACACCATTAAACTGAAATCGAAGAATCTTAATAAATTATAAATATTCTTTGTTTCCAATAAAACGTCCTTAAGATAGTAACTAGGACTATTCTCTATAAAGTAAAACTCAAAGTAAGTAATTATATCTGGAAATTCCTGAACTACATAATCAAAAGCTTCTTCACAAGCTGGATTAACTTCTACAGATTTTAAATTATCTATAATCTCTTCTAAACTAGTTTTACAATTATAACTTATAGACACTAAGTCATTAAGACGTCCTAAATACTCTGAACTCTCACTTGTCTCAGTAAACATCTTACTAACATGCTCATTATAAATAGAACATAAAGATGATAAGTTAAATCTATCACTTAAAACATCATATAATCTATCATTTTCATAATAAGGCAGTTGAACATCACTTTCCTTAGACTCTTCTACTAATTCTTCTGATAACTCATTTAAAGACATGTAAGACTCTAAACTATTGTATCTTCTATAATTATTCTGATTTCTAAATAGTCTGGCATCTGAGAAATCAATCTTATTTAAAGTTAAATACTTAACAAATTCTTTTAATGAAACTACACCTTTTAGAATCTTTAAGAATAAATCCCTATTGTGTAAATCAATTGATTCTAACTTAACTGTACTTGAATTATGTTTAGGATATTTAAATAGCGTTGAAATATTAGCACTATTTAAAGTGTCCATATCTATAGATAAAATCTCATTATACAGGGATTCTACATTTCCCGAATATAAACCATTGTCAACTAGGTTATTTATTCTTTTCAACATTAAGTATCTTTTATTAACTGTATTCTCCGTGTATTGCGTAGAATAATTAGTTTTCTTCTCAAAGATTGTTGGAATTAATTCCACAGAACCTAGGTTATCTATAAATAAAGATTTAATCTTATCATAGTTCAACTTAGATGTCTCTTCCTTATAGAAAGAGAATAAATCGAATACAACTTCATTAGAAATATTAAATAGAATATCTGAAGCTATTGAAATGTCCTTCACCACATTAGGGAAATCTATTTTATAAGTTTCCTTAACATCAATTTCTAATTTCATTTTATCTGATAAACTCATAGAACCTTCTTCTCCGTTTACCACAGAACCTTTAGCATTTAGGACATCTAAAATTTCTTTCTTATACTTCTCATCTTTAGAGTAGAATCTATTATAAGCATTACATAAGAAAGCCTTCAAATTATCACTCTCTAAATCATAACTACCTATAGAATATCTTATTACGAATTCCTTAAAGTTTCCTAGGATAGCATTTATGTCATAGGTATTCTTATTGTTATTAAATCTGTCTACCTTTCTTTTAATATCAGACATAACTTCATAAGAATAAACATACTCTGCTATGACGTTTGACGGGTTTTCTAAAGACAATAAATATGAACAACATTCTGTTATTAGGTTTACTATAACAGACTGAGATAAATTGTCTGAACTCATCAATTTAGAAAATTCCTCGAATACATTCATACCCTCAGTTAACTTTAAAGATTGTATCTTCTTTAAAGTAGTAGAATTCCTACCTAAAACTCTTTCTACAGTTAATAACATAGAAATCTTTATTAGGTTAGGATGTAAACTCCCTTCAGCTTTTACAAACAAAAATACTCACCTCCTTTAATTTAAAATAGATATAATTATAAAAATAACTACACAAAGTAGTATTAACTTTAATCTAGTATCTAACTGTTCTCTAACATAAATTGATATATACGAAATTAAAAATAAAATTAATTTTAAAATTAATTTTATAACTAAACTTATTAATAAGTAAAGTTCCTCTACAATCTTACCAAGTATACTTCTAATCTGAATAGAAAAACTTACTTTATCTGATTTCTTTCTATTACAGTTTCTACATGTAGAAACTAAATTAATTAAGTGATTTGGAGCCCACCATCTACTAATAGGGAAGATGTGGTCCACCTCTAATTCATCCTTTGTTATAGGCTTTAAGCACTGAGAACAAACATAAAAACTATTAAAATATCCAGGATGATGTTTTAAAAATTTATCACGATAATTATAACTGTTTCTTTTCTCCTCTCCAGTCTTTAACATAAAACCCCTCCTAAATTGTGTAATTAGATAAAATCCAATTGTTTATTTTTAATGTAATAGATTCTATCTAATTACACAATTATATAAATTTTTTACTTAGGATTTAAGTGAATTTTTTAATCGTTTATTCAAATAAATTGTGGCATAAAATCATACTTAAATCCTAAGTTATAAAATATTAATCTTTTGTAAAACTAACTTGTTAGGTGTTAAACTAAACTATCCAACATCTAGTCAATGTCTATGTCCTCGGCATCATCACCTAATCCAAGTTCACTATCTAAATCTGTAGAAGCATACAAGTCATCATTAGATAATTGTTCATCATCAAAGTTAGAAGACTCCTCAAAGTCTAAATTAATCTCTTCAGAATTAAAATCAAAATCCTCTATCTCAGATTCAAATTCATCTACTTTTAATTTATTATTGCTAGGATTTGATGTAACACCAAAGCTACCAAATATTGAAGAATTTTTCATCTCAGATAAATTAGAACTAGTAAATGCTTCATTACTATTATTATCATTATTAGAATCAAATTGAACACTGCTTTGAGAATCATTAACAGTATCAGTAGAGTCCCAATCTAAATCTAAATCTAATTCAACTTCTTCATAATCAGAATCTAAATCAACTGTAGACTCATTAGAACCTCCAAAGAAGTTAGAGTCTGATATACCAGAGATATTAGGAGTTTCTACTTCCGGTTTCTTTTTCTTCTTTAATCTATCAAAGCTACTTAAATCTATAGAAGATAATAAATCATCAACATTATCAGTCTGTACAGGTTTAAATACTTCTTCAAATTCAGAAGTTACTGCTACACTCTCTTCTTTATTTTCTTCAATAGATAGACCCATATATCTAGGTGATTGAGGTGTTGAAATTTTACCTGTCTCTAAATTAGAGCCTGAATAAAGAGCACCTATAAATGACATCTTATTATTTTGGATACTTTCATTTGTAGCCATCTTAACCATAATATTAATAGGGTCATGATGACAAAGAACAGTATCTGCACCTGATACATTTAGTATTCTATCAGCTTTAGATAAAGGCTCATTAATGAACTTAATATTAAACCCTTCATTAATTTTATTTTCAACTAAACTATAATCATAGATACAACCCTCTTTAATTTCTGGACAATCAGAAAGATAAACTTTTACGTAATCTAATTGAGCCTTAATTAGCACTTCAAAATGTCTAGCATCTAATGAAATGTTACTATCAAAGAATAAGTAGAATAAACTCTTAACTTGTTGTAACTTTCTTAGGTATAAGAAGTTAGGTAGAGTCTCAGGTATATCCCTAACATTAACTAATCCACTTGATATAGATTGTCCAAGATTAACATACTCACCATCAACAACTTTTAAATCAGATTTAAGAACTTTATATTTTTCTTTATCTATAGTAACTATTGAGAACTTACCTGAATCTTCTACAGACACAGTAGTATCAGCTTTTGATAGTATTGAGTATTTATACTTATCTATTACAGAACCAGCTATTATTGACTTACAAACACTAATAGCTGAAACAGTACCATCTGAAGCACCATTTTTATTGATAGTATCAAGTAACAACTGAGTACTTGTTTCTCCTATTGATTGACCAGCTTTAACTCCTGCAGGGTATCCAATGCTAGGTAACTTTCTTGTATTGTGTAATAATCCATAACACTTAGCACATATACCACCTTTACTCTTACAAGTTATAACTGTTCTAGATTTAATTGTCTTTATTTGATTATCTTCAATATAATCTAAAGTTTCTTTAGTTATTATAGAACCTTCTGAAAGGTAAGGTAAATCACTAGCTAACTTGTTCATAAACATATTTCTAAATAACTCAGATATTTTGTATTTAACAAAAACGGTAGAACCATCTATTAAAGGAATCTCTGTAATTTTATTTTTGAATATATAAGAGATTGTATCTTTATTAATTAAACCATTTTTAGTTATGAACTTAGTTTCTTCATAAAGTGATGAGTTATGGTTTATTGACTTACCTGCTAACTCAGATTCATTAGTTATAGGCTCATCATAAATAACATCTATATCTAAAAGACCAGAACCACAATCAGTTTCTACTACCTTCATACCTGAACCCATATAAACAAACTCTCTAGTCATTTCACCAGACTTACCAACATCTTGTTGAACTGTTGATACACCATAAAGAGTACCATGAGACATTATGTAGTAGTCTGAAGCAGTTAAACCTTTCTTATAGTTCTTTAATACAGGAGTATCTATTTGGCTAGTAGAACTTTTACTAACTATACCTATTAGACCACTAGTAGCCATTAACTGACCAGCATTACCTCTAGCACCTGAATCTATAATTATAAATACATCATCATTTCTTTCATAATCATTTAAAACAGATTTCTTAACTCTAGAACTTATATAGTTAGCTGCTTTTATAAATAAAGAACTCTTTTCAGACTCAGGCATTAAACCTAATTCATATAAGTCTTGCCATTCTTTTACTAGGTTATTATAAATATCACTTAACTCTTCAGCTAGCTTGTTATCTTTGAAACTATCTAGGTGAAGTGATATTCCTGATACCACACATCCTTCTTCACCAAAATCTAAAATATTATCTAGTAAATCATTTAACTCCTCAGGTTGCATATTAGGGAATTCATTTTTAAGAACATTATCAATCCCTATTGTATTATAGTATCTAGTTTCTACTACACCATCAACTTCAGACTGATAAGCTATTGAAGTAGAATTATTTTTAATTAATCCATCATACTTCAATTCCTTATAATTGCTAGGATTTATATAACTTAGGTTAAGATTATTCTTATACTCTTCATTAGTAAATCCACCTTTGAATAATGAGTTAAATAAAATTCTACCAGCAGTTGAAATATACTTATTACCATTCTTATGTGTGTAGCATACTAAGTCTTTTCTATTCAACTGACCAAACTCAACATTTCTTTTTATCTCATTTAAAGAATTGAAATAGTTAACATTATTTAAATTATACTTTCCATGACTAGAAGCATCTAATACATTATCATGTAACATAGTAGATAAATATAAACCTAATAAAATATCTTGTGTAGGAGAAAGTGCAACTGAACCATCTTTACTTTCTAGCATATACATTACTGGTGAAGCTTTCTCTTTAGCTTCTCTTATACTCTTCTGTGTATGAAGCATAGCACCCCACATTTGGTCACCATCGAAGTCTGCGTTATAACCAGCACACAGTAATACGTTTAATAGTATAGCATATCCTTCAACCATTACAGGCTCTAATGCCCTAATACTTAACTCTTTTAATGTAGGCTGTCTACCAAACAATACAGCACTCTCAGAAAGTAAGTCTCTCATTATGTTATCACATTCTTCCATGTAATAATCTAATTTATCTACTTCTTCTTCATCTTTTACTAGGGTCTTGAATAAATAAGATGTTCTACTAGAACTACCTATTTGCATAGAAGTTATAAATTGGTCTACTAAACCATCTACCATCTCGAATATAGGGAATCTATCTATTAATCTTTTTCTTAATTCAAGTTTCTTTAAGTTATAACAAATCTGTCTAGGTACTCCTAACTTTCCTAATGGAATCTTTCCAGGTGCTATAACAGAACGGAATGAATAAGAAACTTTATGAGATAACATATTCTCTCTAACAAGACCATGTCTATCTTGTGAATTCTTACCTAAGAAAAATTCTGAGAAATTCTTTGCTTTAGTTTCTTCACTAAGTTTGTAATTGTTATCTAAACCAAGTAATGTTAGGATTGACTCATAAATCTTATTAGCATCTCCTGACTTTATAGCAGTCATTACTCTGAAATAATATTCATCTAAATCTGCAGACCTATTATCCATTTTGAATCTAAAGTTCTTAGGTAAAACAGGATAACTATCAATCACTAAACAAGAGAAAGTACCATCACTACTTACATCTTCTATTGTATCTAAAGTGTTCAATAAAATACTTAAATTAAATAAATGCTCTGGTTTAAAGTTGTCTTTGTTTAATATTTTTTCTTTAAGTGAATTATAATATTTCCTAGTATGTTCTATCTTAGAAGCCTTAAATGCTTTCACTACAGCACTTATTCCAGTCTCAGGAGATTCTACATCATTAGCATTAGTAGCATAATATACAATACCATTAGTAACACTAATATAAGACTTCCCTGCTATTACCTTTGTTATTCTATCTTTAGATAAAGGCTCTAACTTACTAACTATATTATTAACACCATCTTTTACTTCAGTACGAACAACTTTAGCTATTATAAGTTTAGGGACATTTCCTTTGTATATAAATGCAGGATTAATAATCTCTTTACCTAGAGATAAGTATCCCCAGTTTGATTTAGCATAATCAACTCCCTTTGTAGATAATGTAGAACCAAATATAGCATCATCTTGTAAACTCTCTTTTGTAAGTTTAAGTGGGCTATAAGATAAACCTCTAATACAATCATTAGTCATTATCTTTATTACCTGCTTACCATCTTCTAGATAAACATCACAACCAAACATTCTTAATTCTGCTTGCTTAGAATGTATATTTGTACTATTCATCTCTCCTTCATAAAGCTTATCATTTTCTAAACATTCTCTTAATGATTCTCTACCCTTAACATCATCAGATTTAATAGTGAATAACTCTTGCGTTACACTAGATAATCCTAGGGACTCTAAATTCCATGTTTCATACTCACCTATAGTCTGAGCACCACCAATGTCCTTACCTTTGTTAGGTTGATTAGTAACTACATTAAAACTCTCAGGCTCAGCACAACTATTAAACTTACTCATAACAGTATGAGTCTGTTTCTTTAAGTACATATAACCTATTGTAGTTTTTCTATCAAAAGGTAAACCAGTTCTACCGTCAAATAATTGTTGCTGCTTTAATCTAGGGTCTTCTAAATATTCAGACACTATCTCATAAGAGTTAGGATTTTGTGGAGATATAATCATTCTTTTATTCTGTAACTTCATAGCATATCCCATTAAACAAACCATTAATTGAGATAGATTCATTCTACTAGGTATTCCTAGTGGGTTAAGAGTTACTTCTATAGATTTACCATCAGCAGTAAAAGGCATATCTTTCTTAGGAATTATTCTACCAACAACACCTTTATTACCATGGTCTCCTGCTACCTTATCTCCTACTTCTAAATCAGCTAAAGTAACTAAACCAACTACAGCTGTATTACCTTCTATATAAGCGTATGCTACTTCACCTTCTTTATCTAGTCCTAGGGTAGAATACTTCTGATTAGAAATTCCATCTTTCTTAACTATTCTTCCTATAAGATTATCCTTAGGTAACAATGTAACACCAAGCTTAGGTAATCCATTCATGTCGTGGGTTTTAGAAGGACATAATAATCCGAATGTTTCTGTAACACCTTCTTTGAAGTTTTTTATCTCTTCTTTTAATTCAATCATTCTAGGGTGAACTGCACAGAAAGTACCAAGAATACTATCTGAGAAACAAACACCATCATCCATGTTAGGTACTCCCGAAGATTTAAAAGCAGTTAAATAATTATAACCTAGACAAGTATCAAAATCAAACAACACATCTTCACTGTTAGAACCTTTACCTAAGTCTACATGTTTAACTAAATCATACTTCTCAATATCAATACTATTATTGTAAAGAACAATCTGATTACCAATATAATTTCTATTAGGGCTATGATTTAAATAATAGTGGTACATAGTATCTTCTGAACCCTTCTTAGTGAAAGGAAGTACTAGGATTGTATAATAATTCTTACCATTATAATTTGTAGAGAATTTATACTCCATATAGTCAGACTTAGAATCATTTAAGCTTTCTAGCTTTATAGGAAGCTTTAAGAACTCATTATAAACACTCTCATCGAATCCTAATATAAACTCTTGTCTATAAATCATATCTAAAATATTTACTGCTCTTATAACCAACTCACTAGCTTCATTATTAAAGTTTATTGCCCCAGTAGATACTAAAGGTGCTTCAGAATTTATACAAGGAACAGCTTGTTTATTTTGAGAACATCCCATTACTATTCTTTTACCTGCAGAGAATTCACTAAAAGGAATCATTGCTGATGCTATAGATAATGTGTTAAATACATTATACTCTATATAATCAATCATATCAGTAGGAACATCAATAACATCTGCTCCTAGATAAGCTTTAACTCTGTCTTGGCTTAGGTCTGAATCCCAAGGGGCTATAATTTTATTTACCCTATCTTTAGAAGTTAATTTAACAACCTCTGAAGCATCAACAGAACCATTAACAACCCTATAGAATGGAGACTCAACCTCACCACTACTATTAATATTAGCATTAACAACTGTATGCCAAACTAAACCAACCTTCTTAGACTCTGGTATATGGTATAAGTCAAACGCAGACATTTGAGAAGCCTTGATACTAATAATATCAGCAGAAGTATTACCTTTATAATTTGTAACTACTTTCGCCCTCTTACTTAAGAAAGATATACCATTAGTAGTTTCAGCAGACTGAGAGTTATCGAACTCTAATTTACATTTATCCATAAAAGCATTTAGATTATTATCTAGTGCACCTAGTGTTAGGTTCTTAACTGAAATATCTGGAGATATTAGGTTACTTACTAACATAGAATCTATTTCAATTAACTTAGAAGAAATGTTTCTTCTAGCTGATTCTTCTACACTAACAATCTCTCTGTTTAGGTCATCAAACATATCACCATAATAATTGAATCCTTCTAAATTATTGAAGAATATATTTAACTCTGTACATAACTCATCTATCTCTAAGAAGTTATCACCCATTGGTAACTTTCTTAATTCATACGGTTTACCGTCTTTTAGAACCATTATAGACTCAACTTCTTTATCTAGTCTTTCTAATATGCTAGCTGTGAGTTTAGTACCTTCTTCTAAATCTAAAACTGGATTTAATAACTCTAAACCAATTGCTCTATTTAAGAAAGAAGTAGTTCTCTCATATCTACCTCTAGCAGAATCAGATAATCTAATATATCTAGGTCCAAGTAATCTCTTTAACTCTTTAGGTCTTGACTCTTTAGGTATTGAATCTAGTGTTAGGGAAGTATTCTCTATTAACTTACCTAATAAATAATTAACACACTCAATGTAAGGTTTTTCATTATCAAAAGATTTAAATATTAAAGGACTTCTATAACCTATCTTTTTTATAATCTCTCTATAACTTAAACCACTTATAGATTTAAGATAAATACCTAGAGGTATCTTCTTTACTTTAGAACCTAAGTTAACTGTTACAAACCCATTATTCTCTTCAAATACTATAGACCTTCCCGAGTCTGGAACTAACTCTAAAATGTTTTTTAATTGATTATTCTTTTTCTTCTTTAAGTGATACCAACCAGACGCTCTACTACTTAAAGGACAAACAGAATAGAATGTATGGTCTATAGCAACACCCATAGAAGTTTCTATTGGAACATAAAGTAAATTTAAAACAGCAGAAATAGATTCTTTGTTTAATTTATTCTCTACTTTTATCAAACATCTACATAAGAAAGAAGATGTACCTTGTAACTCTATTTGAGGGTCTATAGGAGTGTCTAGGTATTCATATTTAATATTGAAAAACTCTGTTTCATGACTAAAAGAATTTATAAGACTCTCAAACCCATAACCATCTTTATTTAATGTAATCAAATTCTCACCTCATTTGTAAATAATTATTTTCTATACAAAACTTTTAACTAACCTAAACAAGACTCAATAAAAGAAATCCTATGAATAGCTAATTTATCATCTTCACTTAATTCTGATTTATTTCTAATTGCATCTTTACTACTGTTTAGGATTTCTACATTCACTTTTATAGACTCACCTTCTTTTAGAACTTTATAGCAAAAATAAATGTACTCATAATCTACCATCTTTTCTCACCAATCCTCACAACTTCAGCAGTATTAAATTTATAAACATCCTCGTGTAAATCACCTATTGGTCTAACTATTATACAATCTCTTCCTAGGGCTTCTAGGAAACTTTTAGTATCAATTTTCTTTGATAAAATATCATCTAGGTCAGAAGAAGATATATAATAATCTACCTTAGAAATCTGACCATTAAGAAGTAAAATCTTATCATGTGTTATCAAAAAGTTATTAACCACTATATCACTTCCTTATTAGAAAATTTATCTGAATTCTCTATACTCTTGCTAGGTGTATTTACTATCTTATCTGTAAATAAGTTAATAACTCTATTATTAACTTTTACTTCTAAAATTTTATTTAAATTCAAAATTCTATCTCCAACTTCACATCTAATGTTTTCCATAAACTACCTCCTATATAAATTAAAATAATGAGAAACATCGCTAATAAAACCATAAGATTGTAATTTCTCCAAACTATCTATTAAACAAACATTATAAGTAAGAGCATCACCCTCATCTGGAATAGAAGCCATATAAGCTTTATTAACATAAAAGTCTACTAGGTTATCTTCTGTTAATAATTCATCAAAAGTATTAACTACGATTTTAGATTCATTAAAATCTTTGGCATTTAAATAATAAATAAAATCATCTTGAATAACATCATACCAAATAAAACAGTTAGATATTTCAAAATTCTCTAAAGTATAATCTACATATAAATCAGAAATCATCTTTGAACATTTGTCTTTTAATTTAAAAGGCATATCACTATCTAACACTTTCTTAGTATAAAAATCTGTCTTAGGATTATAGGAATTAGAAGATAATGATTTTAGTAAATCATTATAATCTATTAAGAAATCTAAATAACTATAAGAAACATTTAATTTACTTTTAATTCCTTCTGAATCAATGTCAGTAGAATTCTTATTAACTCTACTAAACAAATTAGAATCACTTAAAGAACTACTAGATATGTTAAGTGTACTGTCATCAGAATCATCTAAGAATGAATTATAATATTCTTCATAGAAGTATTTATCAATAGAATAAATCTCATTACAAACTTCTACATATAAATCTACAAATTCATTACAATCAGTTCTATAATATTTAGTTAATATATTTAAGGCATTCTTTGCTAGGTTTAGATAATAGTAACATTCTCTATTTTTAGAATCCTTAGTATTATAAGCTTTCTCTATATTAGATAATACTAGGTTTACTCTTCCACTGTAAAGACTAGAAAAATTGTCTACACTCTTAAACACTTTATTCATTCTTCTAGAAACCATTTGGAGTATATAAGTCCTCTCTAAATCTATATCATAAAGTAAATCAATTAACTTTAACCTAGGTTTGAATCTGTAAAGTAAGTTTAACACAGGAGCTACTAGGTGAAGAGCTTCAGTATCATGATTGTTCTTTATACGATTCATAATCTCAGTAAACTCTTGCTTGTCTAAATAACCTTGATATAAATAATTCTCCATGTTATAAACTAAACAGTCTTTATAATAAATGTATTGAGGAGAGTATGAGTGATAAGATAATAATTTATCACAATCCTCCGAAAACAAATCATTTATAGCTGTATCAGTTTCTAAACTCCTTTTTAGATAATTTTTACTTTTCATAAAAACACCTCCTAAATATTTATAAGATTTATTTATTTATTTATTTATTTATTTATTTATTTATTTATTTATTTATTTATT